>SPJL01032451.1_pt1 | contig 21205 bp, 11 predicted proteins | sample 3741751 | NCBI WGS metagenome assembly SPJL01 (sample SAMN10925998, study PRJNA522277) | cold seep metagenome | isolation source: Elba SIP-enriched marine methane seep metagenome, extraction at timepoint T3 | place: Italy: coast of Elba, Mediterranean Sea | reverse complement strand
TTTAAAACAAAAAGTTTTTAAAAACAATCAAAATTAAAACATTTTTAAAACAAAAAGTTTTTAATTGTTTCGATTTTTGATAGCCCCTTGATAATCAAGCCCATTTAAATTAAAAAAGTAGCGATACTACATTTAGCATCGCTACCCCATTAAAACAGTATGACTATTTCAACTCCTCTTATCACTCGCTACGGATAAACCGCGCCTGGCCACTAAGGCCATCTCCTTCAATTAAAACCGTGTACATCCCCGCAGCCAATTCACTTACGTCAATACTGATTAGTACTTCTTGCTCGTATTCTAAATCCAAAGGTCTTTGTATAATTTGTTTGCCCCAAGCATCGACTACGATGATTGACTTCATTCCTTGGGTTTGGTAAAAGGACAATTGCAAATCTCCATTTGCTCCTACAGGATTGGGAAAGGCCTTTAGTAAGGCATCCTGCGTTTGACAATCTGATTCGACCACAATGAGAGGAGAATATTTACTTTGTCCATCCATATCGACATTGCGCAAGCGGTAGAAAAAACGCTTACCAGACAAAGATTCGGAATACTGATAGCTATTAGCGCCCTCGCCCTTAGCTTGCACATGACCTACTTGTTCGAAGCTACGCCCATCTCTACTCCGCTCAATACCAAAGAAGCTGAAGTTTTCCTCACTCGCCGTGGCCCATGATAAATAAGCCTCACAATCCTGGGCCTTGCCTTGAAACTGGCTCAAGGTAACGGGCAGTGGAGCACCAAAAACGCCAGCGTAGATATAAATAAATGCCGTTCCAGAAGGTACATTAATCCCTGCAGTGCGTCCAGTATTATCGACATCACTATCGACGGTATCATCACCACCAGCCATATTTTGTGGAGAAAAATAACCATGGGTAACGGGCTTAGTGAATACAACATAATAGCCCATAGCAACTGGAAGATCCGGTATCAGATACATTCCATCGGCATTGGTAGTCGTGCTCGTCACTACGGCATCAGCACTGTTGAACAGAGTTACGGTTACACCACTCAAAGGGCTTTCTGTATCGTCAAACTCTCCATCTTCGTCACCATCTTCCCACACCAAGCCAGCAATATTTTGATTGGTAGCTCGCCAATCTTGATCGGCTAAGCCAGCATCGGTATCTGGATAACTAGAAGGGTTGGTATTGGTATTGGTAGGATCAAGGCTTGCGTTATTATTATCGTAACCATCGTCGAGGCCATCAAAATCAGCATCTACTCCTGTGGCTAGTCCTGTATTTGCAGCACTGCCGGAGTCGGCGACGCCATCATTGTCCGTATCGTGTCCTTCAATAGTATCTAATTCTCCATCATCATCGGAATCGATATCGAGGTAATCTGCTTCTCCGCTACTATCGGTATTCTCAGGGCTAATGCCTACTCCTCCAAAGCTGCCAATAGTTCCAGGCACTTCGTAAGCATCGCTTAGGCCATCGCCATCCGAATCGGTGGTAGGTGCTTGATAGGCACCGGTAGCTTGGCCTTCGGTATTGTCGACGATTCCGTCATTATCGGCATCGATGTCGAGGTAGTTGGCAATGCCATCGCCATCAAAGTCGGGCTTGCCAGCCCCGGTGGCGTAATCAGGATAAGGATCGCCATCAGCGCCATCGGCCATGGTTAGAATGACTCCGGTCATGGCATCGAGCCAGCCATCCGCATCATTGACGGGAAGGTTATCTACCATACCGTCATTATCTGTATCCGTTCCTCCAGTTTCGATAATATCGACGATCCCATCATTGTCCGAATCAATATCGAGATGGTTGGGAGCGGTATCACTATCTACATTGATATTATTGCTTGCGCTACCAGCCAACATGCTTTCCGCTCCATCGACGATGCCATTGGCATTGGCGTCCGCAGAAGTTTCAACAAGTGCTGTTCCATTTATCCCTCCTACTCCTGGACCGTCCAAAGCATTTTCATCGTAAATATCAGCAAGTCCATCACCGTCACCATCCCAAGGGCTAACGCCTGTATCTACTTTTCCTATTCCCGTTGCATCTACTCCTCCAGCTTCTACTAAATCGGCAATGCCATCATTATCAGAATCCAAATCAAGGAAATCTGCTAAGCCATCGCCATCCGTATCAATACTACTTCCAGAACCATCTTGCATATTTCCAGAACCATCCGTCTCCACTAATGCAGTTCCATTACTCCCTCCTGTACCAGGTCCATCACTTGCAGCTTCATCATATACATCCGCCAAGCCATCGCTATCACCATCCGTCGCGGTATCTACCCGTCCATCACCATTGGAATCAATACCACCTGCCTCTACAAGGTCAGGGATTCCATCATTATCGGCATCCAAATCTACCATATCCTTTAAACCGTCATTATCGCTATCTAAATTATCCAAAGGAGTTCCACTGGTAACTTCGCTAGCGTCACCACTATTTTGATTGTCTAAGGCATCAGCCAATCCATCATTATCGGCATCAACCATACTAGTTGGATCTCCAGGGGTTGGATAATCCACCCGACCATTACCATCAGTATCGATACCACCAGCTTCAACAAGGTCAGGAATTCCGTCATTATCGGCATCCAAATCAAGATGATTAGGTACCCCATCATTATCGCTATCGCAAGTTAAAAATATTCCAAAGGCTACTGCTTCTCGACCTCCAGCATCAATTACAATATCTACTTTACTAGCTCCTTGAGAATAATAAATTGTATTACCTCCCGAGAGCTCTGTATCCGTAGCGACTACCGTCTGAGTGTTTACTCCAGTCCACACACCACCTCCACCGTATGTTTCCACTGCTTGCCAATTACTTCCATTAGTGGTAAAACTGAGGGATTCATTACCTGGATAGGTTGACTCTGCATCCAAGGCCAAAAGGTCTAGCGGAAAAGGCAAGCCATTTTTGGTGGCCACAAAATTTACGGAGAAAGAGGCGTCAACTCCATCTGCTCCATAAAGTGCTTCATCAGCACCAGCAGCATTGTATAATTGGTGTAAAAAAGCACCTCCCCAGGTTTGCATATCGGTTGGGACATAAGTACTTCCATTAACGACATTTGAAAAGGTTACTGTAATAGACAAGCCATCAGGCAAATTAAAGGTTTGACTATCACCATCCTGTAATCCATCATTAAAATCTGTATCTGTCCATTGAAAGAAATAAATTTGATCTTGATAAGCACCGGACCCTGAAACAGAGTTAGCTACAGAGGGTTGGTCACAACGGTTCTCCAAAATATCAGGCAAACCATCATTATCATCATCTAAATCATCTTTATCCGCAATACCATCACCATCACTATCTAATGGAGGAGCTGCGCAGAGTGCTGCATCTTGGAAGTCAAAAGTTCCCATATTCGTTTCCATCAAGGGGTAATTGTGATCAGCGGCTTGAGTATCATCTGTTTCTACATTATTGTCAAATCCATTTGATCCTACTTCGGCAGAAGTAGCAACAATTGTATTATCTCCTTCCATTGATTCTCCATGCCCGGCCTCTTCAGCATCATAACATCCATCGCCATCGCTATCCAAGTCAAGCTGATCAATAATTCCGTCGCCATCGGTATCAAGGCTAGTGCAGACCCCTTGGGCATTTAAAGTACAAAAATCGGAATCCTCATAATTTAAAAGCCCATCGTTATCATCATCAGCTGTAGGATCACCACCAATACAGCTAAAAGGGGCAGTTCCAGCTGTTAGATTATGAGAATTTGAAGAAAACGCAGTATTAACCGGTCCTACTACAATACTGCCATCGACAGATATTTGATAATACCCCCCGGTGGAAGTAAGACCATCTCCATAGGAATCATTGATGGTAAAGGTATAATCTCCGGCGGGTACATTTTCGGTTTCAGAAATAAAAGCGTTTACGTCAACATAGCCACTCCCTGAAGCCACTGTAGATCCACCACTATTGGTCAACGCCCAACTCGTCTCTCCTGGAAAATTATCCAACTGAATTTCAATGAGAATGGGAACAGATCCTCCACCTAGTGCTCCACAAGATTCAATTTCATCTAATATACCATCATTATCATCATCTAAATCGCTGATATCATAGACGCCATCAGAATCGGTATCGGCAGGTGTTTCGCAAAAAATAAAACCGGGGATAGTAACGGCGTGGTCATCACTTTGGCCATCATCATCAGGGCCATTGGAATAAGAAATGACGAGTTGGTCAATAGGCCCAGTAGTAGTCACGACTACCGCACCGTTGACATCCGTATGCGATACATTACCAGAACCACCAGAGACAAATATAGAACGGGCAATTTGACCAAAAATATTTACCGTCGATGATGTCGCACTAGGATGTTGACTCAAACTAATGGGTACATTGGTACTACTATTGGAAGCAGAAAATTCCACTTCATCCTGAAAAGAACTTACCGCATCAGTGGTGGAGCCGTTATAATCGATGTCAAACATCGTAAAATCATCGAGCAGTACGGGTTCGGAAAAATCAAAGGTAAAGGTGACTTCCTGATTACTATTGGACGACGTCATTTGGTAGGTCAATACCCCTACACCAAAACCACCCGTGGTCTCGGTATAATCGCCAAAAGTACTGGGGTTACCCGCATCGCAATTTTGACCATCTGGATCAGAAAGAGTAAGGGTAAGATTAATTCCGCTACCATCGATGTTAGTATAGGTACGACTAATGTCGCTTTCAAGCCAGGTGTTGCCACTACCTGCTCCATTGTCCCAGCTAAAACTGGCGTTGCTGACACATTGTGCCATTAGTTGGTGGCTATAGCAATAAGCCAATACCAACATCATTAAAGTTAGTTTTAGGTGTCTACTCTTTTTCATTTCTTAATTGTTGTGAACTGATTAATTTAAAAGTGCAAAAGTGCATAGGAATTCCAGTCGAGCTGATCCTCTCGGATCAATCGATAATTGGTGCGATGTGGAAGTCGCAAATCGTTCTTTGGGAAAATGAGATTGAGCGTCACTTAAGTCTGCTCTACCCATGGCAATGGCATCAATACTTTGAGCGATTCGTAATAGAATCAAACAAAATACTGCTAGCCCTTGTACTTATCGTTAATAGATAAGCCGGGGAGAAAGAGGACTATTAAATGCTATGGAAAGTGAAAATAGAAATGCTAAGAATAGACCGTTTTTGTGTTTATTGCTTATGGTATTCCGCAGTCAAGTTACGCTTGGCGTAAGTTTACTTTCCTGTGCTTGGGTACTAGGGAAAGCGCAAGCATGGTGCCAAATCTAAGGAATTAGCGCTCCGATTCGTGACATCGGTTTAGAAATACATAGTATAAAAGAGGCTATATATTAGTAGTTAAAAAAGGGCTGTTTACTGTCCGGCACGGTTAAAGTACTCCTGGGCCCTAGCATTGTCGCCAGCAGCTTGGTAGACTTTCCCCAATAATTGCAGCAATTGAGAGTCGTTGGGAGAAAACTGTAGCCCGTAGTTAAGCCATTCTTGTGCCGAATTGATTCTTCCAGCGGCGAGTAGCTCTTGTCCTACGCCCTTACTCCAATTGATTAATAATGGCGGAGGGATATTGCCCCGGCCTTTGATATAATCCAAGTATTGGCGAATAAAGGGCAGGTTACTTTTTCGCATTAAAAGTGACCGAAATTCGGATAGCAATTTCTCGTGATTCTGGTCTTTTTTGTGGTATTCTGCTACAATCCCACTCTTCATCGTCAAGGCGGAACCATAGGTCGGCACGATTTCTAGGGCGCGATTCATATAGAAATTGACCTGATCGAGTAGTTCTGCCTTGCGTTCGCGGTCGGGCTCGTCTTTATAGATATTAAAAATCGCCGTGCCCATAAAGCAATTGGCCCGAGCACTATTTTTCGAAACCTTAATGGCCGCACTATTCAGACTAAAGGTATCCTTCCAAGCAGGAACCCGTGTAATCGTTTTACCGACAAAACCAAGCACCATCAAGCCGAGCAAACCATAGCCAATGATCTCCATCTTGGCCTTGGGCAGATAATCTACCAACAACCACGCAGCCATCAAACAAAAACCAAAGGAAGAGAGGTAGATAAAACGTTCGTTCATAAAGGTACCTACCGTAAAAGGGATATTGGATACGATACTCAGGGTAATCAGATAGAAAAGAATACCGTAGGCTAAAACGTTTTTCTTAAACATTCCCCATACCGCAAAAGCTCCCAAGCCCAGATGTAGCAGCAAGGAAAGGATGGCTCGCCAATCCGCAAAGGTTTGGACAGGGATGTGAAAAGGATAATAGTCGTGAGTGAGGGGATGAGGGAAAACCAACAACTTGAGGTATTGGCCCAAGGTATAGAAAACGGTAGCAAATTTTTCGCCGGTGTTTAAACCATAAAACGGATTGTTCATGATATCGGTAATCTCTCGACCGGGGTCAAAAAAGAAACCAATGGCTTGGGTCCGTAGGGAAAGGTAAAAGATTCCGGAGAACAAAAGGGCGCCGGTCATCATACCAATCTTGGTAAAATCGGTGCGGGTGAAGAAATAAGCCGTCAGGGGAATGATGGCAATAAAGGTCAAGGCGTTTTCCTTGGCCAATAAACCGAGGAAAAAGCTGAGAATCGAAAGGCCAAAATAGAGATTGCTGTTTTTTTGGAAAAAGGCCAACGCAAAATAAAGCGAGCCCATGGCCCCCAACATCGCCAATATCTCATCGCGGCCCTTGATATTAGCCACCACTTCGGTATGAATAGGATGCGCCACAAAGAGCAAGGCACCAATAAAGGCGACACTCCAATACCACGGCCGATCCGTACCAATGGGGAAAAGCAGACTCAATATCCTAAACAGCAATAAGCCCGTCAGACCATACAACAAAATATTACCCAAGTGCCCTACCGCCGGATTGCCTTCATATACGGTCTGCCCCTGCGCATTAGTCACCGCTTTTTTAGTCAAAGCATATTCCACCGCAAAGGTGGCAATCGATAAGGGCCGATAACGGCCTCCCTCAATCAAATCGCGCTGCTCGCCAAAGTAGCCCGTAAAACTCTCCGTGGTAAATATCTCGGGAATCCCCGCCAAGCCTTTTTTGACAAAGTTATTTTCCGAATATACAATCTTGTCGTCCAAGACAAATTCGTAGTTGACCGTCGACATATAGAGCCCTACCCCCAGGATAAATAAAAAGGCAGCAGGAAGCCAGTGGCGACTCCAAAAACGATCTTCGAAACGAATACCAGCGTCAGTTGGTTTGGTTCTAGGCTTCGGCTGAGGCCTATTGGAGGAATTACTTGCTTTTGATTTCTTCTGTTTGGCCATCGGTTTGCAGGTTGAAAAACTCCTGCAAGATGAAAAATTATTATTTGTTTTGCAAATATATGGTAAGACCTCGCTAAAAACTGTACTTGATCCGCAAAAACACGGCTTGTACGGGGCTGCTATACCGTTCCAATCCTTGGCTAAAGGTGAGTTGCCCAGTCAGGGTCAGGTCCCAATTGGCGGCCATCGAATAGCCGAGCGTGGGATTAACAAAGAGGGCATGTGCTTCTCCTGGGCTATAGATTGCCGACAAGGTGGCATTGAGCAGGGGGCTAATGGGCTGAGTAGCTTGGGTAAAAAGCGCAAAGCGATAGGGGTAAAGATTTTTGGCAGAAAGGTTAAAGGAAAATAAATCATCTGCGCCCCGGCCCGTAGTGCCATTCGAATTGAACAGGAAACCACCACTGACAAATAGGCCTTTTTTGAAAGAATAATCGACCCCAAAGGTTGCGGTAAAACTATGATCAACCGAATCGACTAGGGAATGAAAATAGCTCATTTCTCCTTTGAAACTGGCGTCTTTAATATTCCCAGCCCAGCCACCACCAAGCACTAGGTCGCGTTCTACAATACCGCCCAAGACCTGGAAGTCGTAATTCCATTTATTCCATTTTACCAAGCCCGCGGCTACCGCTTCTTCCCAATTGTCGAAAGCCTTTATTGCCAACTCCACACTGGAGGCAAAGCCCGTATAGTAGCGCAGCCGTAGGGCATCGCTACCGGGGCGTTCTTCATAGTCGAAGTCGGTAAAGGCAAAGGCATTAAAAATATCATTGGGATTCCATACCGTACTAATGCCCCAGTTGACCCGTTGCCGCCCCAATCTGATTTCCCAATTATTGTAGACGTACTCAAAATACAGTCGATCGATCATGGTATGCATCACCAAAGAGTTGCGATCAATGAGCACCGTGGATAGGTCCAGGACATCGTTGACGGTGGCTTCGATTTGATCGGCATATTGGGGATTTTGTTTGACCAATTCGCCATAAAAAATCCGCGTTCGCAAATCGGTCCGCAATTGCCAGCGATCGTTGAGTACCCAACGAGAATTTAGGCGTTGGTGAATCAGGTTGTCGGTAAAAAGGGTATCGCCAATCGGCGTTTGCAGCCCAATAACGGTTTGTAGGGTTTTGACATAGCCGTTGAGAAAAAAGCGTTGCGGTTTTTCTTCTTCCTGAGCCAGTAGTACAGGACCTATTAAGCAGAGTAAGAACAGTCCGATCCAATGTTTCATGATGATCGTTTTAAGGACGTTGTTAAAGGACGACTAGCGTCTTTCGTCGGCACTAATTTTACCATCGACTAAACGAACCACGCGACGTGCGCGATCGATCACCCGTTGATCGTGGGTAGAGAAAACAAAGGTTATATTCTCTTCCTGATTCAATTTAGCCATGATGTCGAGCAGATTGGCCGTCGATTCGGAATCGAGGTTGGCGGTGGGTTCGTCGGCTAGTACAAAGGTTGGTTTGGGAGCTAGGGCGCGGGCCACTGCCACGCGTTGCTGCTGCCCTCCCGAAAGCTCGGCCGGCCTTTTATCGATTTTATCGTCCAAACCCACTGCGTGGAGCAGTTCCATCGTTCGTTGATCGCGTTCGACTTTACTTCGATTTTGCAAAAGCATCACAAATTCTACATTCTCCTTAGCCGTCAATACCGGAATGAGGTTATAGGCCTGAAAGACAAAGCCAATATTATTTTTCCGAAAATTGATCAATTGATTGTCCGATAGTTCGGAAATATCTTGTCCCCTTACTTCTACTTTGCCTCCCGTAGGTCGATCTAAACCGCCAATGATGTTGAGCAAGGTAGTTTTGCCAGATCCCGATGGTCCCACGATGGCGGTAAATTCCCCTTCTTCAATTTCGAGGTCAACACCATTCAATGCATGCACCGGAATTTTATTAGGGTTGTATATTTTTGATACTTGTGTGACTTGTATGATTTTCATTATTTGATGGTTTGTAGTCGTTGGTGGTTTAAATTTTTCTAACCGCTTCTACTGGACGTAAACTGATCGCCTTGTAAGCAGGATAAAGGGAAGCCAATAAGGTGGTGATCAATACAGCGATGGCTAATTGAACATAAAGATTAGGATCGAGGTGAGGGTAAACGATGGTGGACATTCCAAACTGTTTGAGCCCTTGAGAAAAGGAAGACAGATCGAGGCCCACTTCACTCAACTGTTGTACGCTCAGCCAGCCCAGCAGAATACCAGCCGTGGCCGATAAAACGCCCAGCATTACGGTCTCGATGACAATCATCCCAAAGACTCGGAATTTATTCATCCCTACGGACATAAGCATTCCCAGTTCGCGGGTACGTTCTAGTACCGCCATCAGCATGGTATTAATAATTCCAAAGATCAGGGCGAGCATAAATATGCCAACGAAGATGGCAAAGCTTGCTCCGATTTGGGTTTCGTAGAGTTTGATATCTGGAGATAGTTCTTGATAAGTTTCGACTAGCGTGGTGGGATAGGTCGCCCGGAGGTCTTCCACAAAGGGTCCGATTTGCGCTGGGTCTTGTAGGAAAACGGCGATCTCGTGAGCCGCATCTTCTTGGCCTAAGAGGCGGTTGAGATCGCTACGTCGAACAAAGACGTTGGCCCCATCGCGGAGCTTATTGCCGCTGTCGATCAGGCCTACGATTCGAAAGGCCCCGGCGGTAATTTCACCTTCTAGGCTCTGAAATTGTAAGACAATTTTTTTCCGCAACTTCAAACCCAACTTGTCCGCCAGCTCCTTGCCCATCAATACCTGGTTCTTGCCTTTTCCAAAATAATCGCCTTCCGTAATCTGTTGATCGATCTCGGTAAGTTGAGCTTCTGCTTCCTCCTCAATGCCTTTGATCAAAACTCCTCGCGTTCCTTTTGGAGCTACCAGCATCCCATTCACCAAGGTGCGTACCGTAGCCGCATTTACCTCGGGTCGTTCTTTAATCGCAGCCAAGCGAGCCTCGGCCTCGGGCAACACCGCCGTTATCTCCTGATCTTCGGCTTTAAAGATCGGATCATGCAATTGCAAATGCGAAGTCTCCATCCGAATGGCATTATTGACATAGCTCTTTACCATCCCCGAAGAAAAACTCAAGAGCGAAATAATCGACCAGGTGCCGACCATTATAGAGCCCATTACGACTAGGCTGCGCAGCGGGTTTCGCCAGATATTGCGCCAAGATATTTTAAATAACATGCTAATTAATTTTAAGGTGGTGATCAAGCATTAAGAACGCATCGCCTCAACGGGGCGGAGTCGGTAAATCTTGACCAAAGGGTAAAGCGCTAAGATGGTAGTAGCAATAAAAATGATCAAGGCCTGTTCGAAAAACAGTGCCCATTCGAAGGTTCCTTTTAATACCGGTTCGATACCAAATTTATGATAAGCCTCCACGGCCTCTTCTCCAAAAGCAGCCATATCTAGTGGATGAGTAGCGAGATAATAGACCAGCGGAATACTCAAAAGGATACCTACCAGACTCCCTAGGAAACCAAGCATTGCCGTTTCCAACCATACCGAACTAAAGAGCCTTGCTCGGCTCATTCCAATCGCCGTTAGGACTCCAAATTCATATTCCCTTTCCTTGGTCATCATCAGGATGGTACCAAAAATCCCAAAGATGATAATGAGGTAAAGTAAGCCCATGATGAGTTTGCCTCCAGCATCATCCAATTGACGAGCTTCCAATAACTCTGGCACCAATTCCTGCCAGCTTTTGATCTCGTAATCCTCCTTAGACAGTTGTTCGTTGAGGGCAAAAATGGCCTCGGGAACCTCTCTACGATCATTGATCTTCATGGTAAGGGAAGTCACCCGATTTTCAGCACCATAGAAAGTTTGAGCTGTGGCTAGTGGTAAATAAACCAAGCGTTTGTTGAGGTCGGGAAGGGAGTAGCTAAAAATGCCTTTGATGGGATATTTACCCGCAGCGTTGACCCCGTGATAACCTTGGCTAATCACCACTAGGGTATCACCAACCGATAATCCTAGCTTTTCAGCTAAGCCACTTGCAATGATTGTGGCATCGTCTTTTGCCGTAAGGTATTCCCCTTCCACCAACTTAGTCTTCAGCTGAGTCATCTGATCCTCTAATTCAGGGTCGATACCAATCACCATTACCCCCGAAGTAGATTCCTCGTGAGAAGCTAGGGCGAAGGATTCCAAACGAGGTACGGTATATTGTACTTCTTGGACTGATCGGTTGAGATTGACTAATTGATCTTCGAGTAAAAAGGCCTTATCGAGTGTCTGTTCTTCTGAGTAACCTTCGCCTCGAATTTGGGCGTAGCCAAAGAACATATTGACCGAGCTTTCGATGATATTATCCCAGGCTCCTTTTTGAAACGAGCGTTGGAAGGAAGCGAAAAAGACGGCAAAGGCAATCGCAGCTGTGGTAATAAAGGTCCTGCGCTTGTTGCGCCAGATATTGCGCCAAGCCATTTTAAATAGAGTGCTCATGATTCAATGGTTTGTGAAGAACTAACGAACGCGTTTCATACTCTGGACCGAAAAGAAGGCATCTTTAATCGGTTTATCAAATTCGAGTGATAGTTGTTCGATGATGGTTTTATTACCTTCGTCGTCAGCAGGTATTACTTCAAGGGTAGCGGGTAAAAGTTTGTCGCCAAACTTTCGGACATTTTTACCGAGCATGGTATTGATGAGATAATCATCTTCATCGTAAAACTCGGTTTTCATTTGCATGTAGCCTTCTTTAGAAATCCAGATCATAATTTTCCCCCATACCACTGCGGCCTCTTCATGCGGAATCAACTGGAGCTTATAGCAATCATATCCTTCCAAGGCTTCGCTCCCCAACAATTTATGATCGTAATCCGTAACAATGGAAGATTGCTTTACGAGATCGTCATTAGTAAAATCAGAGCCCATCCAACTTTGCGACATCATACTTGGGGGCATTTTGATCACCCGATCGATGGTCGGTTGCCAATTCCACATCTCCTTCTCCCGCTTGAGAAAAGCCGAGCCTTTGTCGCGGGCGGGAGCCGTAACAACGATCAAGGAATAGTCATCTCCCTTGCTCCACGACTTGAGGGTCATTTCGCGGCTCCAGGTCGGTCGTACAATCGTCATTTTCATCTCGCCTTGCGAGGAGTTGCCCTTGGCTTGGGCATCAGCGGCTTTGATGATTTGGAGAGCGGTCATATCGCCTTGAGAGAATAGCGAGGCCGGGCTGAAGAGTAGCAATAAGCAAGACATCAACAGCATTGGAATAAGATTTTTCATGATAGCATATTTTATTCACTACAAAATTTCTCGATGAGGTAGTCCAGCATGTCATCCATCGGGTAATATTCTCCAAGACTAATATAGTGGAGAAACATTCCGTCGAGTGCTGCGGCTAGCATCAGTGCTTCTTGTTTCGGTTTTTCGGCTTCCATTTGGGTAAATAGGCCTTCGAGTAGTTCGATATTGGCCTTGGCCTTAGCAATCGATTGCTCCTGATACTTGTCGACCACCTCGGGCTGAAACGATAAAGAGGTCATCAGTTTCCAAAAATGAAGGTTACCCTTAATCGTAGACACGGTAGTCAATAGCAAGGATTTCAAGCGATCTTGAGGAGTACCAGGCCCATCTAGAATTTTCATGATCCCTTCCCCTACCGACATGGCGCCATTTACTATTTCCTCCAACAAGGCCTCCTTACTCGAAAAGTAATTATAGATCAGTCCCTTTGACACGCCTGCCTCTTTAGCAATCTGATTCATAGAGGTGCTATGAAAGCCCTGATGACCAAATAATTCCAAGGCGGCTTGTTGGATTGCAGCCGCACTTTTTTGTCGAATTTCCTCGTATTGTTCCTTTGTCTTCGGTGTCATATTTTAATTCGAATGGCGATCAATCCTCGTGTGCCTCATTACGAGGGCTTTTATTTAGGTTCTTAATTTGGCGCATTTTGATTGACCGAACGTTTAGTCAAAAATATTCTAAAAAAAATTACTTCACAAAATTTTACCCCCTTTTCGCCTAAATCCTCGACAAAAAGGGATCATTTGCCGATAAAAAGAGGAGAAGGTTCGATTTTATCGTTTTCCTTTAGGTGTCAAATTACGACTAAGATTGCTAAAAATTTTGAATCAATAGATAGGAATAGTTAATATTGCACCCTAGAAAAAACAGACTAGAGAGCCACAGCTAACAGAATAAAGACTACTTACCCCAAAAAGCTAAAAGAGTAGCGTTTAAGCTACGAAATAATGACTCTATGCGACCCAATAAATTGACACACCTGGTGGCTAGCCTTTTCTTATGGCTAGTAGTAGGCAGTTTATATGCTCAAGTGAACGTTCGAGTAGGCTATAATATAGGCTACTTTACTCCTAGCATCCACCACAAGATTTACCAACAATTCAACGATGATCGGCCTTGGTTAACCAAGCATTTTAAGGACTTCCAGACCATTAATGGTTTACAGCTTGGGGTTCGTTATCGCATCGATGATTGGATTGCCTTGGAAGGGACTTGGTACAACCAGTTTCATCGGCAATCGGCGGAAGGACCTGACCCGGCGACGAATAAAAACTTCAATCGTAGCAGTGGTTTTCAGTTGAGTACCCTAGGCCTGGGATTTGAGAATTTTGCTGGTCCGATTAGCTGGGGTGCGAGTATAAATTATGATGCTTTCCGCTTCAATACGAAGGCCACTGGAGAAGACCGTCCTACGGTTTTCAATGATTTTGGCTGGAGTAGCCATTTCTTTATTGCTTACAATATCGAGGCCAACGATATCATGCGCTTGAGTATTCGCCCCTATGCCCATCTGGCTTGGCATCGGGTTGACCTAAGCTCCTTTCACCAAAGAATCAATCCCAGTGCCGATATACCCAGCAATCTGGAAGAGGACTATTCTACCTTTGGATTGATGCTAATCATTTATAACGGAAACTAACCAAGAACCAAGGCTGGATTAGAGATACGGCTGCTCAAGAGATGGAGGTATGCCTTGGGGGAGTAGTATAAAAAAAAGCCAGACTTGTTGTCATTGACAAATCCGGCTTAACCCAAAAAAACAAAAGTTTTATTCTACAGTTGAGTAGAAGTGTCAACTCTCTCTTTTATCAAAATTGCCTCAATTATTCTTCATAAGCCACTTCAACCAAATGCCGAAATACAATAAAATGTCCTCATTGCTAATCTCGAACAAAGTGTACCAACGTTTGGGTTAGTCTGGCTTTGGTTTTGGAATAAAAATTCTTTGAAATACCAATCGGTCTGGGGCTAAAATGAATTTGAATACATTTTGCAATTCGGTGAGCTAACTCTCCTACTTACATGTTAATATTACTATAATGCTCTCTCAATGTCTTGTGGCAACTATATGTTCCCTATTTCAGTCACAAGTATAATATCATTTCTTTTCATTCTCTAGACCTATCCCTTCTTAGGTGACAAAAGGATCATCTAAGGTGATAGAATCTTTGGACTGCTAATAGGCATACTCAACATTGGAGCTATACCTATTAATCTTTGTGATGGCTCTCTTTATTTGTTTGGATCGAGTCTTAGACTCTTACATGAACATCCATAATGATGTATTCATTAATGTTATTAACTAAATATGAAGATAGTTTGATTCATCAATAAATGGAAACTATTGGTGACGAAAGCCCCTTTTGGGGTGACGACTCTTTTTTAAAGCAAACTTATTGTGGGAACTCCTTAAGAAGTTCGTAAAAGTTGGGCTTCCAGTGAGGTACTAAAGTTTTTGCTTAGAATCGAGGCGTTCTAACCGCGCATAGCCTAAGCTATGTAAGGCTTAGAGCAACGAAGAGTCCGAGCAAAAGCTTAGTAGATCGCTATGTAGTTTAATTTTACGAACTCCTTAAAGGAGGTTTAGGCGATTGAGGAGGATATTCTTGTATTTGGGGCCTAGTGGTAGGGTTGCTTCTTCGAGAATAACCGTACTAGCATTAAGGTCTAAATTTTTGATTTTAGACAATTGAACGATTTGGCCCCGATGGATTTGGAGAAAATCCTCTTCGGGCAGGCGTTCTAGGAGTTTCCGCATCGAGATTTTAACGGCATAGCGGCGTTGTACAGTATGAAGGATACAGTAATTACCATCCGCCTCGACCCAATGGATACGGTCGAGATGGACCTTATCTAATTGGTTGTTGTGTTTGATATAGAAATGGTTTTGCCGGCGGGAGGCGCTATTATTGCTACCGAGCAGGTTGATGGCCGATTCGATGGTGCTTTGCAGGGTAAATTTATCGAAGGGTTTGGTGATAAAGGCGAAAGGCGATAGATCGCGGCTACGTTGGTAAATCTGTGGCTTGTTGTGGGCGGTAATAAAGATAATTGGAATGTCGAGGGAACGAATAGCTTCCGCAACTTGAATACCGTCTTTTTTCCCATCGATAAAAATATCAATGAGGATCAAATCTGGCGGTTGATTCCTAATGCGCTCCAAGGCCTCTTCAGAATTATTGATTACCCCTTGTATTTGGTACCCTAATTCCTGAATAATCATCTCTACCTCCAAAGCATAGGAATAATCATCTTCAATGATTAGAACACTTATTTCGGTCATACAAACACCCGTTATTAATTTGCTCTACTCTATTATGATAGCTTAATTCAGCAGAATATCGACTAATTGTCGATTTACAGATTACAAAAATACAAAATATGGTGACTAAAACGAAAATTAGCTCGCCGATTGTTTGTTATTAGACATTGTCTTTACATTCTGTGTGGCTGCATAGGGAAAAATAAGATAGATCTGGGTACCCAGGCCTTGTTGACTCTCGATACGGATACCACCGCCGTGCAATTCCATCAATTCCTTACAGAGCTGTAGCCCCAAGCCTGTTCCCTTGGCTTTATTACTAGTACTCCCGGTCCGCTTGGGTTTAAATTTAAAGAGGTCTTTCAATTCTTCGGGACTAAAGCCATCGCCTTCATCACAAACGAGCACTTGGCACTGGTCTTTTCGCAGGATGGCTTCTATGTGAATGGTGGTTTGAGCGGGGGAGAATTTTATGGCATTATTGATCAGGTTGCGTAAGATGGCAGAGCAAGCATTGGCATCGGCTTCGAGACTAAAGTCTTGAGGCAGTTTGTTTTCGAGGGTAATCCCTTGGCTTTCGGCTACGTGAGTAAAAAGGCCGATGACCTCATCGGCTAGGGCGGTGAGGTGTATTTTTTCGGGGTGAAAGGGCAGGGTTCCCCGTTGTACCAATGCCCAGTTGAGCAGATTGTCCAATAAGCGATCGAGTTTAGCATAGGCATGATCTACCGATTGCCCCAATTCCTCTATCCGTTCTTCTTGTTTGGTGGAGATCAAATATTTTAGCTTTTTATTCAGTCCGCGAAAACTCAGCATAGGCCCTCGTAGGTCATGGGCTATAATCCCAAAAAACTGATCCTTAGTCTGATTAAGCGCAGCCAATTCCTTATTCTTTTTCTTAATCTCCTGCGTCCGCTCTTCTACCAATTCCTCTAGACGTAACTTATCCCGCTTCAAAGCCTTTAAACGCCAGCGAAGTAAAATAAGGACCAAGGCCACAATTATCAAAAATACCGCTACCCAAAACCAAATAGAATGATAGATCGGTCGCTTCGCATGAATGGGAATAATCAATTCCTCAGAGGAAGCAAAATTCCCCCCCTGGGCCCTCAAACGCAGCTCACTACGCCCATATGGCAAGCCATTGATGTCAATATAATTGGTACTGATATAACTCCAAGCAGCATTGGAATCACCAATCCGATAAGCATAACGCAGTTGATCCTGCGATTGAAAATAGGGAAAGGTAAAATGTAGGGTAAAGGTTTTTTCCTGTGGCTTTAATTCCAAGATACCTTTACGTTGAAAATCGGGCAAGGCATCCAACATTTTCCCAGTCTCTGGATCACTTTTCTGTAAGGAAGTAATTAGGAGGCGATCATTCCCAGAGCTACTGGTCATCATTCGAGCAGGGTTAAAACTAATTAGCCCATTGATCCCACCAAAATAAAGTCGCCCTTCCCGGCCTTTACACGCCGATATATTATTAAACTCATCATGCGGCAAACCATCAGTGGTATAATAAGTCAATACCGAAAAGTCTTCCCGATTCATCCGCATCAGTCCGCGATTACTGGGCAGCCAAAGATTGCCCAATTCATCCCCCATCGCCATATAAATTACATTATTCGACAAACCATCCTCCGCAGCAAACTGTCGCACTCCCCCACCCGGCCCTCGGTCCCAGCGGATAATTCCTCCTCCCAGCGTACTCAACCAAAAAATGCCATCTTCATCCTCGTGGATATGATTAATAGAACCATAGGGAAATTGCTCAAAATGTTCGACGATTCCCTTCCCTTCCCGATAGAGGTAGACTCCTCGGTTGGTAGCCAGCCAAAGGCCTTCGCTATTTTGGTAAAAATTATTTACTGCCAAATCCTTGATCTCTTCAAACGCCGCCTTAGGTTGATACCAACGAATATATTCTCCCCCGACATCCAAATAAGCTAAGCCCTTGCGTGCTCCTAGCCAAATTCGCCCAGTCACCTGATCTATAAAAGGAACTAATACCGGAAGTTTATTTTCTTCCGATTTGTCAAAGAAAAAGGAATCAAATTCATTATTTTTCAGATCAACTCGATAGAGTTTCGTGCCGTGATTTCCTACCCAAATAACTCCTGCAGTATCGATGACTGCTCCAAAACCGCTGATATTACGGAGAAAGGGAACAGGGCGTTTACCACCATCGAATTTATTAATCGCATAGGAATCGCCATAGGTAAAAACCAAAAAACTATCGGGATGGAAGTCAATGATGCCGCGAGTACTCGCTTCCTGGTCTTTTAGAAAAGGGGTAAACTGATTGGGTTTGAGGTTGACAATGTAAAACCCATCTTCGGTACCAATAAAGGCAAGGTGGTTGCGGTCAAAAAATATACATAAAATATCACCCACCCCTTTTTTAGTGAGATCTCTTCGCCAAGTTCGCCGCTCTCCGATCACCTCTAGCCGGTTCCTATCATAATTCCAAACCCGCCCTTTGCGATCTATTTCGGTTTTGCAAAAAGCTCGGCCCATCGTTCGATTATAAATCTTAATCTGTTCTGACTCCAAAAGGGTAACCGGGCCATTCTGATTTTTATAAAATATCAATTCTTCTGCCTTGGGTCGATAAGGGCCGCGACGGGCGGTGGGCATCCAAAGCGTTCCATCTTCAGTGCGGACGATTTTTAGGGGGTAAAAATTAAGGGAATCTTTTGCTAGAACCTCTCCTTTAGCATCTATGCGAAGGAGTTCGCGATCCGCTGTATACCACAACTCATTTGATTCTGGCAATGATAATACGGCATCAATTTTTAGGGGGCGGCTTGATTGGTAATAGCTTTTTAGTTCTCCATCAAAATAATAGATGGCTCCCGTTTTTGTCCAAATCCACAGTCGATCATTTTCATCTAATGAAAAATTTTCAATCTCTTTGGGGCTAAAGGGGGCTTCCGAAAAATATTCTTCCAAGGGCACCGCTTGCTCCTTTTGTATATCAAAAATATCAATGTGGCGGATTTCTAGGGTAGGTTTTTCTTCTTGATTTTTAGCAGGCGTACCGTAAAACAACCAAAGCAAATTATTTTTAGTAGCTCTTACCCAACGGACTTTATCACTTGCTAATTGGTGAACCGAGTGAGTATAATTAACAAAATGATCTCCATCATAACGATTGAGTCCATAATCCGTAGCCAGCCAAATATAGCCTTCTGCTGATTGTCCAATATCATTGATTCGTCGACTTGATAAACCGCCTGGCTTAACCGTAATATATTGCTCTTCCACATAGTATTCCTGCGCCTTTAAGGAAGACGTCCATTGCCAACAGCAGCTGATTAAAAGTAAGAGCGGTAAAAGTCTCATTTTCCAAAATTAGTCAATTAATTGTTTTGTCGCTTGCTTTAGGGCTAAAAAAGAGAAGTCCCTTCTACCCGAAGGCAGAAGGGACTTCCAAACACTCCCGAATATTTCAGGAGATACTATCTATCTTGATTATTCTACGATAATCATTTTCATCGTTGCAGAATCGTTAGCTGTATCTACTTGGTAGTACAATACACCGCTTGCTGCCAACTCTGTGCGCGTTACGCTCACTTGGTTGTAACCTGCTGCGTAGTCGCCTTCGATTACTTTCAAGACCTTTCCTGATACATCGTAGATGCTCAAGGTTGCCGTACCCGCTTCTGGCAAGTTGAAACCAATTACAGTCTCACTCTTGAATGGGTTCGGTTGGTTTTGATACAATGCAAAATCACTGCTTGCTACTTCACCATCGCGGTTGAACTCAACACCGATGTTCAATAGATCTAAGTTCTCATTGTAAGCCTCTGCTGTTGTGTAGCGAGAGTTCAAGCTCAACACCTCGCTCAATTGAGCAGCTGAAGTAGCTTTCACTTTTACGCTGAATACAACTGCATCGTCTGCCAATGTTTCTACGTTAGCGCTTCCCCATGCGGAGGTAATCACGCCTTCGTCGATCATTGTCAATCCGAAGTTGTCACTGTTCAAACCACTCAACTCCCCTGCTTCAACATCCAAAATTTGGATGGCGTTGCGATCGAAGTTCAAGGTGAACTGGTAACCTGCAATGTTCGTAAAGTCACTTGCTTTGAAGTCTACTACGTACTCCTCACCAGCAACTAAGTCTGCGTTATCCAACTGGAAGTTAACATCGCCTTTGAAAGTACGGTCGCCGCTCTGGCCAGTAGCACTGGTTACTGCATTACCCGTAACATCACCGATCTTAACAGAGATGAAGTTCGCTTCTTCGTCAGAAGTCAATCCGTTGAAAGACGCTACTTCTGGGAATGGGCTAGTCCAAGGGTTCTGTGCATTAGCAAATACGTGATCTGCTCCTACAAATCTCCAGCTCGTGTTGTTCGCAAATTCGGTATCGATGAACAAGATCAATTTCTGAATCTCGATCAAGTCAAAAGTGTTAACGCTTTGGCTGTTATCAACATCCGCTGCAATCAACTTGTAAGGAGAATCTAATTGCTCCAATCCGATCAAGTGACTGCTGATCTTAACTACATCAACAGCTGATACTCCATTATCGAAATCATCATTCTTCATTGGAGTAACTTCGTAGTTCTGACCTTCAGCAAGGCTAGAGAACTGGTATGCACCGTCATTACCGGTAACTTGTGGAGTAGGCATGCTTGATGCGTTTCCGCTCAAGGTTACTTCTGCACCAGCTAAAGTAGCTGCATTTTCAGTCTCAATTCCACCACTGATGCTTACACCACCGCAAGCGCCCATGTTGTTCTGTACTTGGATGTAGCTCGCTACGTAGTCCCAGTTACCATTCACGTCTTGTACCCAAAGGTCAACGTTGTTGGTGCCTAAGTCATCACAGTCAAAGCAAATCTCGTCGCTGCTTGGAGGTACAGTCTGGCCAGGGCCACCTGCAGGTCCAATACGCAATTGTTGTACACCACAGTTGTCAAAGCTTCCTGCATCCAACATCATCGCAGTTACACATACCAAGTTATTAACTGGCTGAATATCTACTGCTAAACCGTGGAAGGCTTTTGGTGTTGGCTTCGCACAATCTTGAACTTCGAACAAGTATTCTGCAGTTCCTACATTAGAACATACATCTTCTGCGCTCCATAGGATACGGTGTGTACCGATTGGGTAATCAACGCTCTGGATCGTTACATCGTAAGTTCCGTCTCCGTCAGCATCTGAGTAAGATACGGTAAGGATTGGAAGACCCATTGGGTTTGGATATGGGTAAGGGCTAACGTTTGAACCTACGAAGTCATAAGTTCCATCGTTATTGGCATCAATCTTAAAGTCTACTACTAACAAGTCGCCAGGAGTACAGTCATCACTAACAGTGTTAGTCAAGGCAGCAGCTCCGCTACAGTCCGCATTGTAGCCACAAATCTCGATGTCATCATCACTACCAAACTCAGGTACAG
>SPJL01022226.1_pt1 | contig 21280 bp, 17 predicted proteins | sample 3741751 | NCBI WGS metagenome assembly SPJL01 (sample SAMN10925998, study PRJNA522277) | cold seep metagenome | isolation source: Elba SIP-enriched marine methane seep metagenome, extraction at timepoint T3 | place: Italy: coast of Elba, Mediterranean Sea | reverse complement strand
CGCAGATCTGTAATCCCGTTCACGCCACCGGTATACCCCTGCTGGCCAATGATAAGAATGGTCAGAATAGCCGCAACCGCCTGGGTGATAATGGCAAAGTAAACCCCGCCGACCCGACGTTTAAACATGGCCAGCCCGATAATAAAGGCAAATGCCGTCGGTGCGAGGATGATGGAAATCAAGGTTAACCCAAAACTATTGTAGGGTAACCAGAACCAGGGTAACTCGGTCAGCTGGTTCCAGTCCATAAAGTCCGGAATGCCCGGGGTTGACTGGATGGCCGTTTGCTCTGGACTTGATGCTTCCAGCTTAAGAAACATCGCCATGCAATAACCACCCATGCCAAAAAACACCCCTTGCCCGAGACTGAGAATACCGCCCATCCCCCAACACATGACCAATCCTAATGCTACGAAGGCATAGGTCAGATATTTACCGATCAAATTCAAGCGAAAAATATCCAGCATCAAGGGCAGTAAAATCATGATGAAAATGACCAGGGCAACAAAGCCGAAAATATCATTTTTGGAGAGCAATGATCGAAAACTTATAGTTGACATAGCGACCTCCTTAGCGTCGAATTTTCAGAGCAAACAAGCCTTGTGGCAAAAGCATCAGAATGCCGACGACAGTTAACAAGGTAAGCACTTTGGCCATGGAGCCGCTGAGGAAAAATTCAAGCGTCGACTGTGCCTGAGAAATGGTGAATGCCGATGCAATCGTACCCAATAAATTGGATGCCCCGCCGAATACCACGACTAAAAAGGTATCGACAATGTAAAGCTGACCGGCGGTCGGCCCTGTCGAGCCAATCATGGTGAACGCAGACCCGGCAATACCTGCAATGCCGCAGCCTATGGCATAGGTGTAACGATCCACTTTTTCTGTATTGATGCCGACGGCCCCGGCCATATCCCGGTTTTGCACCACGGCCCGGGTTTGCTTGCCCAGACTGGATTTGAACATGATGAGATAGACCCCCAGACTGATAAACAGGGTTAACACCATGACAAAAATGCCATTGATCGGCACTTCAATCAAATCGGTAATCGGATAGGAGCCCATCATCCAGTCAGGTATCGAAACCCCGACCTCGCGTGCGCCAAAAATGGTGCGGTAAAGTTGTTGCAAAATAAGGCTGAGGCCCCAGGTGGCCAGCAATGTATCCAAAGGTCGCTTGTACAAATGGCGAATCATGGACCATTCCACAAAAGCGCCCAGAAAGAAACTGCCGAGAAAAGCCAGTATCATGGCCAGAAAGAAATAACCGCTGAATAAATCCGGTAAATGCTCTGAAAACACAATGGACGTTAAATACGTGATATAGGCACCGAGGATCATAAATTCCCCGTGCGCCATATTGATCACCCCCATCTGACCAAAAATAATCGCTAAACCCAGAGCCATTAATACCAAAACCGAAAACAGAATCAAGCCGGCGAAACCCTGCATCGCAAAAATCGATGTCAGTTCGCTCATCGTATATTCTTCAAACATCCCTCATCTCCCGCTGTTGCTGCGATGAATGCTGCACGGCTTGCCGTGCAGCATGCTCAACACTGTTTATTGGTAACCTTTGGGAAATGGATCCGGCTCGATCAGGCTTTCTGTCTCGTAAACAATATCGTATTGCCCGTCCATTCGTGCATGGCCAATACGCGTTTTGGACCAGAGATGGTGATTGGGATGGATACGCACATAGCCTTCCGGTGCGGTAGGTAATTCAATTTCCGGCGATGCCGCGCGGATTTTATCAATATCAAATGATCCGGCTTTTTCGACAGCCGCTTTCCACAACCACGGTCCCAGATAAGCCGCCTGCGTTACATCACCAATCACAATGCCATCACCCCAGCGTTTTTTGAATGCCTCGACAAACGCTTTGTTGTTGGCATTGTCCAGACTTTGAAAATATTTCATCGCAGCATATGCGCCGACAATGTTTTCTCCGCCTATGCCCAACACTTCATCTTCAGTGACCGAAATTGTCAGTACGATCGGTTTTTCTTTGGTCATATCAATACCGGCCGCTTTTAACTGCTTGTAAAAGGCGACGTTTGACCCACCGACAACAATGGCATAAATCACATCCGGCTTTTTCAGCTTGATTTTGTTAATCACCGAATTAAACTGGGTATGGCCTAGCGGATAATATTCTTCCCCAACCACTTTCAAACCCAGCTTATCAATATGCTTACGGGCAATTTTGTTTGAGGTTCGCGGCCAGATATAATCCGACCCGAGTAGAAAAAACTTCTTGGCTCCCTTGTTTTTAACCACCCAGTCTATTCCGGCAATAATCTGCTGGGTTGCTTCCTGACCGGTATAAATCACGTTGGGTGACTGCTCCAGACCTTCATAAAAAGTCGGGTAATACAACATGCCGTTGTATTGCTCAAATATAGGTAGTACCGCTTTCCTGGATGCAGAGGTCCAGCAACCAAACACGGCCGCCACTTTATCTTTTACCAACAGTTTTTTGGATTTTTCGGCAAATGTCGGCCAGTCGCTGGCACCATCTTCCTGAATGTATTCAATTTTGCGCCCTAACACACCGCCCATGGCATTGATTTGCTCAATTGCCAACTTCTCTGCCTGCACCGAACCGGTCTCACTGATCGCCATCGTTCCTGTCACCGAGTGCAAAATCCCTACTTTCACAGTAGTGTCAGTCACCGCTAGCCCTGTTGTGTTGATTTCTGCTGTACCAGGAACGGCCAGTGCAGTAGAACCAAACAGCATGGCTAGTGGCAGTGCCACCACTGTTTTCATGAAATAACGACGACATCCATTCGATGTCCTCGTCTCTTTTTCTAAATGCATCATGTTTACCTCGATTGCTGGGTGAATAAGTGAGTGTTCGGGAAACAGTATGCAAAAATCCATCAGCGACCTGAATCAGCCAATTACTCCACACCTCTACGTAGTTTGACGCATACCCAGTGGCACAAAAAATGTGTACCTTAGCAGTCTATTGAAAAACTATTGGGCGTGCCAATTCGGTGTTAAAACATGATTCAAAATGCTCATTTACGCCATGTAAACTTCGGTTTTTCATCTTTTATTGCCTTCCCTTGACGGCGCTCATAACGTTTTTCAACAACCTGTTAGATATCCGTATACATGACACATCACGGTTTAAAGTTGGCAGCCAATGAACGAACAGCATGTTTTTAAGTCGCGACGGATTTATAACCGATGGGTCGCCAATCAGACACTGGAAGATTATGCTTTACGCTTTACTGCCAAGAAAGGTCGCCGCTGGTCAATCGGCCGGGTGTCCAATACTGCCCTGGGTGCCATTTCATTTCTCGCACTGGAGGCCATTGGTGGTGCAATTACAGTCCATTACGGATTTGATAATGCGCTGATTTCAACCCTGGTGGTCTCGTTAATCATTTTTCTGACTGGCCTGCCCATCAGCTATTATGCCGCGCGCTATGGTGTCGATATTGATTTGTTAAGTCGCGGCGCCGGTTTTGGCTATATCGGTTCAACCATTACGTCGTTGATATACGCCTCCTTTACCTTTATTTTCTTTGCACTGGAAGCCGCCATCATGTCCTCGGCACTGGAAATATTGTTTGGCATGCCATTAACCATTGGCTACCTGTTGTCATCGCTGGTGATTATTCCGATGGCTACACATGGCATTACCTTTATCAATGTATTTCAATACTGGAGCCAGCCGCTTTGGCTCATCCTGCAATTAACCCCGTTTGTTTTTATTCTTGTGCATGAATGGTCTTCACTGGAACAGTGGACCCAGTTTGAAAGCCCTTTACAGCCCGAGGCAGGCAAAGGTTTCAATTTCATTTTCTTTGGCGCGGCTTCCGGCATTTTGTTTTCGTTAATGGCACAGATTGGTGAACAGGTCGACTTCCTGCGTTTTTTGCCTAAACAAACCACGCAAAACCGGGTGCGATGGTGGGTAGCCCTGATCTCGGCCGGGCCAGGCTGGATTCTGGTCGGCATGCTGAAAATCCTGGCCGGGTCGTTTCTGGCCGTGCTTGCCCTTGAACACGGCGTTCCCGAACATAAGGCGGATGACCCCATTCAAATGTATGTGGTGGCATTCAGTTATGTCACGCAATCGCCTAACGTAGCCCTGGCACTGGCTGGCATCTTTGTCATCATCTGCCAGCTTAAAATCAATGTCACCAATGCCTATGCCGGCTCGATTGCCTGGTCAAACTTTTTTTCACGCCTGACCCACACTCACCCGGGCCGCGTAGTGTGGCTGGTGTTCAATGTCATCATTGCATTGATGCTGATGGAACTGGGTGTGTATCAAGCACTGGAAAATATTCTTGGTATTTATTCCAATGTCGCCGTGGCCTGGGTGGGAGCACTGGTGGCGGATCTGGTCATAAACAAACAACTGGGGTACAGCCCCAAACATATCGAATTCAAACGCGCGCATTTATATGACATTAACCCGGTAGGCCTGGGCGCCATGTTAATCGCCTCCTTTGCCGGCATCGTTGCCTATACGGGAATTCTCGGGGAAACAGTGCAGGCATTTTCACCTTATATTTCACTGTTTACCGCGTTTATCACCTCTCCCGCCATTGCCATTGCCACTCGCGGAAAATATTATCTGGCCAGAGAATCCAACCTGAAAGTTCACAACCAGAACCCGATCACCTGCAAAATCTGCCAAAATGCATTTGAGCCTGAAGACATGACCTCATGCCCGGCTTATCATGGTGCCATCTGCTCGCTGTGCTGTTCGCTGGATGCTCGCTGCCATGATCAATGCAAGGAAAACGCAGATATGGCGCACCAGATTACCCAACTGGTGTCTTTCATACTGCCGGAGAAAATCGTATCCCGGGTGGATAAACGCCTGCTCCATTTTTCCGGTTTGCTGGTATTGATCGCCACCTTGATTGCGGGCTTATTCTTGTTGGTATTTGAGCAGGCACCCCATGCTGAACCGGAAATAAATTCAGCGATTGCCTCGACCCTGTCGCATGTATACATTCTGCTGCTGATTATCGTCGGCGTGTTTGTCTGGCTGTATATCCTGGCCAATGAAAGCCGCGAGTTTGCACTGGAAGAATCGCAACGCCAAACTATGCTGCTGAGTGAGGAAATAGATGCGCACATTCAGACCGACCTGGAATTGCAAAAGGCAAAGGAAACCGCCGAAGCCGCCAATATTGCCAAAAGCCGCTATTTAACCGGCATTAGCCATGAATTACGCAGTCCATTAAATACCATTCTGGGTTACGCACAGTTGCTGGAAAAAGATCAGCGCCTGCTGCTGGATCAACACAGTAAACTCAAACTCATTCGCAGAAGCGGAGATCATCTGGCCAACCTGATTGAAGGTTTACTCGACATCTCGCGCATTGAAGCCGGAAAGCTGGAGCTGCACAAAAACCAAATTCATTTTTCTGCATTTATCAATGAACTGATTGAAATGTTTCAGCTTCAGGCAGAAGCCAAAGGCATTACTTTTGAATACATTCCTCAATCAAAATTGCCTCTGGTTGTTATTGCCGATGAAAAACACCTCAAGCAAATTCTCATCAATCTGTTATCCAATGCCATTAAATATACCCAACAAGGGAAAGTCTCTCTGTCCGTACGCTATCGCAATCATGTCGCTGAGTTTATCATTGAAGACAGCGGCATTGGCATCGCCGCAGATCAATTCGACAAAATTTTTGAACCCTTCGAACGCATTACCCAAAACAATCCTTCCGCCTCTCCCGGCACCGGCCTGGGCTTGACCATCAGCAAATTTTTAACCGAGATTATGGGGGGGGATATTTCCCTTAAAAGTACCCCCGGTAAAGGCAGCACGTTCCGTCTGTCTCTGTATCTGGCCTGCGTGGATCAACCTGTGATCAATCATGAACCCAGCCGGCGTATTCTCGGCTATACCGGAGCCCCCAAAACTATTCTGGTGGTAGATGATGAACCGGCACATCGTGGCTTGATCAGGGATATTCTGATGCCATTAAAGTTTAATGTACTGGAAATGCCGGATGCCCATGCCTGCCTGGAAACCCCTGACTTTTTTTCTGTCGATCTCTATTTGCTGGATATTTCAATGCCGGGCATGAATGGTTGGGAATTGTTACTGGCATTGCGCGAAAAAGGAGTGGACGCACCGATTATCATGGTATCTGCCGATGCCATCGAAAATCCGCAATTTAAACCTTCAAGCGCCAGTAACGTACGCTTGAATGATGATTATTTACCTAAACCGGTCAGGCAAAATATCCTGCTGGATAAACTCTCAAACGCATTGAATCTGCAGTGGATTTATGACGATGAAAAATCGATGCCCTCTGCCCCGGTACCGGTTCAATATCCACCCAACAAAAATGATCTTTGCCTGTGGGTCAAACCGGATGATTTCAGAGAACTGATTGCAATGGCTGAACTGGGTTATGTTGAAGGTGTTGAAAATACCTTAAACCGGCTGGAGGATGATCACAGAAATCGACCTTTCACCCAAAAAATGCGTCAGTATGCAAAGCAATATCAATTCTCGAAGATCATCGCTGCCAGCAAACAGGCCCTGAATTATGAATGAAACCGGCTCTAGAGGTATTGTTCTGATTGCTGATGATTCCGCCCAGGAACTGGGCATGCTGAATGATGCGTTGGCGGATCAGGGCTATACCATTTTTGTTGCTATGGATGGCTTGCAAGCCTTGGCGATTGCCGGCCGCATGGTGCCTGATATTATTTTAATGGATGCATTGATGCCAAATATGGACGGATTTGATGCCTGTAAAGCACTGAAACAAAACCCTGACCTGTGTGATGTGCCCGTAATTTTTATGACCGGACTGACGGATACGCAAAATATTGTCTCCGGCCTGGAATCGGGTGGCGTTGACTACATCACCAAACCCGTCAATCTGGATGAATTACTGGCCCGTATCAATACCCATCTGAAAAACTCCAGACTCACCCGCAGTGCGCGCAGTGCGTTGGACGGCATCGGTCAACTTGCCTTTGCCTGTGATATTAATGGCAACATGATCTGGGCAACAATCCATGCCAGAAAATTCATTTCATCGCTGAATGCCAGTGAAGACTGGTTAAATCAGGAATTGCCCAAACAGGTGCGTTACTGGTTTTCACATCATCCGGAAAAATTCAGCACACTGTCGTTGACCGGGCTGGACAAAAATGTGCAAATCCGTTTTTTAGGTCAATCCTCGCCTTACGAATATTTACTCAAACTGCTGGATGACGATGAAGGGACGATTCGCAACCGACTTAAAGAACATTTCAAACTCACCGACCGTGAAGCAGAAGTCCTGTACTGGCTCGCGCAAGGCAAAACCAACCGCGATATCGGGCAAATACTGTCAATGAGCCCACGTACAGTCAACAAACACCTGGAGGCCGTTTTTCGTAAACTCAATGTCGAAAACCGCACAACAGCCACCGCAATGTGCCTGCAATTTCTAAGTAACCGCTAATCCTTACTTGGTCATTACTTGCTAACAACTTCATTGGCCACTGGCTTTACTCTTCTCGCTGTTTGATTTGTACCTGAATCCGTGACTTCAATGCGTATAACAAGGCGTAGATATTGGTTTCATAGAGGCGTCACAGATTAATGCTCCAGTAGAATCTGCATACACCACATCTATGTGCTTCAAAAAAATCTTAGCTTTGCCGATAGGTTAAGCGGGTATTTTTTTGACCGCTGTGGCATCAAGCGCTTGCGTCCTGTGGCGTAGTGAATTCATGGATTCAGGTTGCAGTTATTATTGATAGAAACAGTTCAAAATTTAATTTTGACCCATTGTTCAGGAATAGTGTGGATCATAGCAGATTCATTATAATCCTCTCTGTTAAACCATTTGTATGGCGACACAACAACTTTATTCTGATTATTATTTATCCAGGCCGCCCACCATGAATATGTACTATTAGAAATTATTTGATGATCACATAAGCTCATAAGCTGCATATCAATCACCGGGTTAACCCTGGCGTCTGGAATATCTACAAATTTCATATTAGGACATCTCAAGTATTCTCTACACCAATCAATATCATCTGAAAAAACAAAAAACATTGGCTCATTATAATTACTGAGAAAAAATTCAATTGCGTTCTTAAAATAATTAATGTTGCAAACATTAAGAGCGCCAGACTTTAAATAATCCCCTCTGCGAACATGAAGCGCTACAGACTGATGGTGTTTAATTAATTGTTTATAATTTCTACCCTCTTCGCCAAAATAGTCTCTTTTAAATTGAATCTCATCCTTAATAACATCTCTATTATCATAAAAGTATTTCTCGCTTTGAAAAAAGCCATCTAAAAAGACCTCGCCATTTAGCTCGAGTAAATGAGGGTGAAACCCAAACCCCAAGTCATCTTCACGAATTAATTTATGTTTAAAGTCAAAATGATACACACCAAGCTTTCTAGCAATACTATCATGCACCATTGATGTCGTTTCAACATCGGCAATATTAAATAATTTTAACAACTTTATAACCCGCTGCCCCAAAGGGTCAGATAACGTTTTATAGTTTTTGGTTATTAAGCGTAACCTTGTATTATTTTTTATCGCCAAATGCCGTCCGAATGCATATTGAAATAATAAATTACCCAATTGAGCACGTAAGACTATATTAATCATTATTAATCCAATACATATGTGTGAACGTTGTTTTAGCAGGTGCTTGAAAAACTATTGCCTTGTCTTGTCTACGCTCATCACGTTTTTCAATCACCTGTTAGCGCTCAACTATTATGTTGATCTGCCGCAGTCCAGACTTAATCTGACACAACTTCAGCTTTCATAAAATTTCAAACGATTGAAATGCGGCCGTCATGACGTCATTAACAAGGGTTAACTCTGTTACTTTTGCAAACACAGGGCCTTTGCGACATTTTTCCATCAATGTCTGTAGCGACGCTTCGGCCCCGCAGGCAATGACTTCAACATCTCCGTTCGCCAGGTTTTTTGCGTGGCCTGAAATGTGTAATGACACTGCGTGTTTGCGTACAAATGCCCGGTAACCAACCCCTTGCACCCGGCCTTTTACAATGAACGTGATGCTTTGATTCATTTACTTATGCTCCAGCAATAATGAATTCTGGGGTTACGGGCAAAATCTTCTGCGATGGTTTCTTTACTGATGTTACGGATGTTGAATTCGCTCAACTGATCTTCATCCAGTTTAAAACGCTTGAAATTCGTTGAAAACAGCAGTTCGCCCTGCTCTGACAGCAGGGCCATCGCCATTTGGATTAAAAATACATGATTCTTCTGTATATCAAAGACCCCGTCCATTTTTTTTGAGTTGGAAAATGTCGGCGGATCCATAAAGATTAAATCAAACTCTGGCGGGCAATCCAGGGCGCTTTGTTCCTGTAGCCATTCCACGCAATTTGCCCGCTGAATCTGGTGACTCGTACCCATGTTATTCAATTCGAAATTATCTTTGGCCCACTGCAGATAAGTGTTGGACATATCAATAGTCACAGAAGAAGCTGCACCGCCGTGGGCTGCATGAACCGTCGCCGTCCCGGTGTAAGCAAACAGGTTTAAAAAGCGTTTGCCACTGGCCTGCTGTTGAATGCGTAGCCGCACTGGACGATGGTCGAGGAAAATGCCAGTATCCAGATAATCAGTAAAGTTGACCAGAAACCGGCAGCCGCCTTCTTCGATTTGATAAAAGTCACCTTCACTGGCCAGCTTCTCGTATTGATCACGTTGTTTTTGTTTCTTTCTGATCTTGAGAAATATATTTTCCGCCGACGTATTTACGATTTCAGGCAGTTCAGCCAACATTCCGGCCAGGCGCTCATTTGCTTTTTCTGTACTCACCGTGGCCGGTGCCTCATATTCCTGCACCGTCACCCAGGTCTGCTCGCCTTGATACACATCCACGGCAGCCGCATATTCAGGCAGGTCCGCATCATATAAGCGATAGCAATGAATATCCTCCCGCGTTAACCAACGTGCCAGCTTTTTACGATTCTTGCGCAAGCGATTGGCAAACATTTCCGCGTCGGCCTGCCGACTTTGGGTCTGGATGAAGGCCGTGCGTTCATCCGCCGTCTTCGCTTTGGGAATAAAAAAGTCCTGTTCCTCAATTTGCATACGGAGCAACTTGCATTCCAACGCACCATTATATAAGGTGACCGGCTTTTGCGATCGAATCCCCAGCCTGAATCCCAGCTCAGCATCACTGATAATAATCGCTGCCTGCCACCCCCCAAAGCGCTGTTTCAGCACCTCACCAAACTGATGATAAAGTTGTGCGGTTTCATCCTTGTCATTCAAGCGCTCACCATACGGCGGATTACATACCAGTAAACCGGCTGGCCAACTGGCTGCCGCTTCTGCCAGTGAAATATCGCGCTTTTCAATATGGATAAATTCACTCAAACCGGCGTTCTCCACATGCTTGATTGCAGTACTTGCCGTACGCCGGCTTTCATCAAAACCAACAATCACCGGCATCTGTTTCAAGCCCTGGTATTTTCGCTCCCTCGCCTCATCCCATTCCTGTTGCCACAACTCGGGCTGATGCTGTTTCCACCCCATAAAACCGAAATAGTCGCGTTCCAGCCCTGGTGCATAATCAGCAGCGATCATCGCGGCTTCCACCAGTAATGTGCCTGATCCGCACATCGGGTCGAGCAAGCTCCCCTGTTTTTGGGCTATCTCCGGCCAGCCGCCCAGGATCAACATGGCGGCAGCCAGGTTTTCTTTCATCGGTGCCTTAATGCTGACCTCACGGTAACCTCGCCGGTGCAAACTCTCACCTGACAAATCCAAGCTAAGTTGCGCAATATTATTTTGCAAATGAACATGCACATGAATATCTGGATTTTGTTGAACAATATCCGGACGTTTGTGAAATTTGCTACGCATTTGATCGACGATGGCGTCTTTCACTTTTAACACACCGAAATGCGTATTACGGATTTCTCGACTTTTTCCAGTGAAACTGATGCGCAGACTACCGTCTGGTTTTACATGCTCAAACCAGTTGGTTTGTTTTACACCATCGTACAAGTCTTCTTGAGAATGCACCGGAAATTCTGCAATTTGCAACAATACCCGGTTGGCCAGACGTGACCATAAACAGGCTTTATAGGCGATGTGCAAAGGCCCGGAAAACGACACGCCTGCCACCACCTGTTTGACATCCATCACCCCAAGATCAGTCAGCTCTTTGGCTAGCAAGGTCTCCATTGCTTTGGGTGTACTGGCAAAAAACTGAAATTCTTTCATGCTGTAATCATAAAGTAACCGGTAATACCATTCCTTGAGAAATAAAAAAGCCCTGTAAAACAGGGCTTTTTGTCATCCGAAACAACCGCGTGTTTTCGGAAAATTCAATACAGCTTACTGGACTTTGATTAATTCAACTTCAAAAATCAACGCTGCATTTGGGCCAATTAAACGACCCGCACCACGTTCTCCATACGCCAGATTAGAAGGAATAAAAAAGCGGTATTTCGCCCCTTCTTTCATCAATTGCAGGCCTTCGGTCCACCCTGAAATAACTCTGTTCAACGGAAACGTTGCTGGTGAGCCACGATCATAAGAACTGTCAAAGACACTGCCATCAATCGTCGTGCCTTTATAATGAACCGTAACATTATCCGTCGCAACAGGAGACTTGCCGCCTCCCTGACTTAACACTTCATACTGCAATCCACTTTTTGTAGTCACAATATTATCTTTGCTGCCATTTTCTTTTAAAAATGCTTCTGAGGCAGCCCTGTTTTCTTCAGGGGACGTGGCATTGGCAATTGAAAACATAGTAATTCCTGTAAGAACGATAGCAATTATCGCGACAATACGTTGTGTCATTTTTTTTAGAACCCTCCTCAAGAGAATGAGGTCGTTATTCTACCCTAAAAATGGATTGTTTTTATATTTACAGGCAACAAATGCGGTTATTTTTTTATGCAGAGCACGTCCTCCATCCAGAACGTCTTTATTTTACATTCTTCGTCTTTCATAAAAAAAGCTATAAGTTTTTGATTTTTAATCTCAGTTTAATGATTTCCAATCATTATCTATCTGCCAACAATTCCTCTTTGAACCAACCTCATAGCGTGCATAAAAAAAGCAAAAAACAAGTAACTATTTCACAGCTTTACGCATTTCGCATAAGGCATCTTCATGACATCCAATTCACAGTAAGCTTTTGCAGCAAAATCATCGAACCTTAATGGAAGAACTTTAATAATGCGGACATTTTGCCTGTTTGCTCAGACATTGAAATGCTTGCAGCACTTGTCTGTTCTGAAAGGGCTGCATTTTGCTGGGTGATTTCGTCTAATTGAGATACCGCCTTGTTGACCTGAAGAATCCCCTGAGACTGTTCAGCACTGGCAGAGGCTATTTCTGCCACAATATCACTGACGTCCTTAACCGAAGAGACAATTTCATTTAAAGCGTGTCCGGTTTTATTGACATATTCAGTCCCCAGCCCCACTTTTTTCACGCTGCTTTCAATGAGTTCTTTACTGTCTTTTGCCGCCTTTGCGCTTCGTTGCGCCAGATTTCTAACCTCAGTTGCAACAACAGAGAAGCCACGCCCCTGCTCACCCGCTCTGGCCGCTTCGACCGACGCGTTAAGTGCTAACAAATTGGTTTGAAAAGCAATTTCATCAATGACACCAATAATATTGGCTATCTGGTTGCTACTTTCGCTGATCTCCTGCATGGCGCTGACGGCCTGATGCACCACGCCCCCACCTTGCTCGGCCAGTCTTCGGGTATTTGTCGTGATCCTGTTCGCCTGGTTAGCATTTTCTGCATTGTTCTGCACCGTACTGGTCAACTGTTCCATACTCGCCGCTGTCTGCTCCAGACTTGCCGCCTGTTGCTCAGCACGTTGGGATAAATCATTGTTACCACTGGCCACTTCTTTTGATGAAAGATTGATGGAATTCGACGACGCCCTGATTTCATAAACAATTTCATTTAATTTATCCACCGATGCATTTAGGTTTTTCTTACATTCCAGATAAACGCCCTCATAATGTCCTTCCATTCGGTTATTTAAATCGCCAACGGCGATGCTCTCCATGGAACTGCTGATATCTGAAAACACATTCTCTATTACATCAGAAAACTCATTGATACCTTCACTCAAACTGGCCATGAACCCTTGTTTATTAGACAACTCAAGGCGCTGATCCAATTGCCCTGCTTTCACACTGCTCACAATCCCTTTGATTTCTTCTTCAATCTGGATTTCCAGGGTTCTATCCAGCCACTCGACGACCGTGCCCAATCGCTCTCCGTTTTCTGCAATCACCGGGTTGGCAACAATTCGTAAATGGCAGGGGCCAATGATTAACTCTGAGCAGAAAGTGTCCTTCAGTTGACTTAACAATCCACGTTGATGAGCAGGGTTTTTGTGAAACTTGTCAATCGATGTGCCAAGTAATTGTTCGCAGTCAAAATCAGGAAAAACCACTCTCAAATCCTCTTCAATCTGTTTGAACATGAGCTTTATCGAGCTGTTCATATACACAATTTTACAATCTGCATCCGCCAGCATGACATTGGAGGTAACGTTGTCCAGCCCCTGCTTGATCCGGCTGATGTCCATGGTATGTTTTCGTTCTTTTTCACGACTTGCCAGAAGATTGGTCTGCATGGTTTTGATCCCGGCAAACACGCCGCTCTCCTGTTTTTCACCTGAATACAACGGGGTATCCAGTTTTCCGGCGGCAATCGTATTAATAGCTTCCAACACCTGTTTTGGGTCTGCCCCTAACTGGTTGAGAATGGTACGCACAAAATAAATAGCCAGTATGAGGCTGCCGATAAAAATGCCACTGAACACGATACAGGACAATATAAAAGACCAGCCAGCCTGCTTGGCCACTGTGGCAGCGCTATCAATTAAATCAATAGATAATTTATCTTCTACTGCTTTAAGAAGATTAATTTTTTTGGTCTGCATTTTAAACCAGGATGTCGGATCAACGCCAAAGCCTCCTGTACTGGCATTATGCAAAGCAACCTCCCGCATCAACTTTGTTGCTGTAATTGGCTCACCCTGTACGGTTTGTTCATAAAACTCAATTTGAGCGGCTGGCGCAAAGGTGTAGAACACATCCAGATAGATTTTTTGAGTCGTTATCAAGCCAAGCAATTTGTTCAACATGCCTGCACCAAACTGGTCTGCCGCAAAGGTATTGGCTAATACCGCTCGCTCAATTCCGGCGCGTTCCTTACTTTGCAGAAAATTCACATAGCCACTGGCCAGTCTGGACAATTCACCCTGCTCACTTTGCTTTGCCATCTCTCCGGCCAGAGCTAAAAACAGGGTATTCAAGCCGGTATAATATTTAAGCGTGGGTTTGAGACCGCTTCTTAAATTCAACACACCCTTTCTTTTGGCCTCAATCTGCTGTAAATCATTTCGGGCTTTTTGCAACGTGCTTGAAAAATCACCGGGGATATTACCGCTTTCAAAACTTTCTAAAAACAGGGTTAAGGACTGAATTTTTTTATTTGTTGATTCATGCTGTTGCGGCAGTTTTTTCGCAAACTTGTTTCCCCCACTACCAATATACCCAGCAGATGCCCCTCGCTCTTTTTGTAATTCATGGACCAGGGAACTTGCTATTACAGAGAATTCAGCAAGAGTCACAATCGTTTCACTTTCTGCTTTTCGGGTAATCGCTGATCGCATTTCCAACTGGGCAAAATACAACATGCCCAGCATGGGCAATAAAGTCAAAATCAACAATTTGGTTTTAAAGTTTATCGTATCCAACATATTCTTCGCTTGTAATTGAGGACATCAGTTTGTCTTGATTCATTCCCTCCATTGGGCATAAATCTAAACTAAAAAGAATTTGTGAATCGCTTGATAAGGTCTGAACAGCCTAGGCAATAGCTTTCAAATTCAACTTAAGAAATAGTTGAATCTGCGCAAATTACAACTAAATGATAAAAAGAAATTACTTTTAAATTAACAACATAGCTTAGCGTCATCTTTCCTGACGACTATTGCACCTGTTGCCCTCTGAAGGCCGGGGCTGAGATTCCAGGAATACTGGGCAGATTGCCGCGTCCCTCCCCTACCACCAATTGTGCTTTCATGCCTTTTTCCATGTGCTGGGCAATATCGCAATGGACAAGATAGGTGTAATGGCTGCTCGGTACAATAAAGGTGCCGGAAATACTTTTTTTGCCGTTCACTTCCAAATGGAACATGCCTTCCGGATACATATAACGCGGCAAACCGTGAATCATCCATTGATGGCGAATATCATCATCATTAATAAAATTAACTGTTATCCGTGAGCACGGTTTGGCGGTCCACTGATGCTGGTCAAAGCCGAAGACTGTTCCCGGATAGTCTTTTGAATACTTTACTCCGGCACGCACTTCTATATTGACATCTTCAGAAATTTCTTCACATTCTTTGGGCAGTTCATCTTTGTTTTCGTACATGACCATGCCATCCATATCCATGCGCATGTTTCCTCCACAGCCACCTTCCATCATTTTGTGATCATGTCCGCTATGCGAAGCCGGCATTTCTTCCGCCTTGAATGCGGCCTGCTCAGCCTGTACATCGGCTATCTGCAACCCCAAAGCCATAACCGTACCAACGGTAACCGAACCCTGCCTGATTTTTTTATGCTGCATCTGACGCTCCTTTTTTATTCAAAACAAACCAACCAACAATCAGCAGACACACCTGCAAAGCAATTAACCCCAGCTGGGTTTGAGTGAATAATCCTGCTTTATCACTTTCTGATGTTTCAGTCACGGCTTGCGCAGGCTGCTTCAGATTACCAAACCAGCCTTGTTCATCAGACTGATTCCACACCGGAATTTTCTTTTGGTAAAACTCTTTGGTAAAAAACGGGCTGATGTCCACACCTTGTACTTTGGGCATGAAGTTATCGCCCAGGAACGACCGGAACACGATGCCGCTAATATGCCCGCCGGGATAGACACCATCCGTCGTCACCCCCATTTCATTATGATCATGAAAGGTCCAGATGCCTTCACCATAATTATGCAAGCCGTCGTTTTTGGCAAACAGTTCCAGATCCACCCGTTGCGCTGCGCCAACGGTAAACACATCGCGCTGTATCTGTGATTTTAGCGGTACGCCATCGTAATGCGTCGCTGTCGGTTTAAAACCGTGGGTATGCAAGGCCAATTGCTGTTCACCGGCATTGAATACGCGCATTTTGACCTTTTCATCCGGCTCGATAACGATCAGCGATTCACGTAGTGTGTAAGGAAAGGAACGCCCATTAAGAATAAAATAGTCCGGAACGCGCTCGGTAATGTTGTAATCACGGTTAAATGCTTTGGCCAGCACGCGACTATCATTGCTGTATCTCACCAGGTCGTGCAGTTCGCGGTCGATGTCCTGATAAAGTAGATCAAATTCCTTGCTGTAATCTTGCTTGACAGCCACTGAAGAATGTCTCACCTGGCCCCCCCCAATATTAAAGGTCTGCACCCAGTTATTGGGACGATTTTCCTCAACAATAAACAGACCTATCAAGCCCATCATGACATGGGTATGCGCCTGTACATGGCAGTGATACACCATGGTGCCTGGCTGTCTCGGTTGCAATTCATAGGCAAACTGGTTGCCCGGCATAATCAGCTTGTTACTGGTTTGTGGCACACCATCATTGCCTTCACCATTGGCTTTTTGAAAAGGGTGATCCACACCGTGAAAGTGAATGCTATGCGGAAAATAATGTGAATTCTCCAACGTAACGATCACCTTATCGCCTTGTTCTACACGAATCGAAGGCGAAGGCGCTCTCAGCAACGGATTGGCTTTGATGCTGGCAAAACTTTCGCTGGACATGCCTCGACTTTTCGGTGCAAATACCCAGAAGCCAGGTTGAATGCCTGGTGCAATGTTGTAGCTGGTGACTGGCTTTTCCACATCTGGCGAAAAGCCGTTTAATTCGATCACTTCCAATCGAATATGAATCTCGTCCGGGTCGCCATCACCATCCACATCGTTTTTCTTAATCACCGTGTCCATCGCCAACTGCGTCTGCATTAAAGTATGCATGGATACGTTATTTGTGCCTTTCACAAATGCAGCAATCGCATAAGGATTGTCGGGTGCACACACTGGATTTTCGTCAATCGCAACGCCTTCCAACTGTTGCGCATCACGCCACTTATCCGGGGTGGGCTTGTGACAAAAAGGCTCTATCACGCCCAGGTAGGTTTCATCGGTCACCGGTGGTTTTTCATACACCGCCTGGGCTACAGGCAATGCCAGAAAAAAAATCAAACTCATTAAATTTAACTGCCTAAACATGTTGCATAATCATTATTGAAAACAGGCGCGTATTTTAACGCAAAAAAATGGGACGCTAAATCAGTAATTACTTATGAATGACAGAATGTAATTTAATAAATTCAATTACATGGCTATTAACAAACCTCAGGTTTGAGTAAAATTGATTCATGAGCGATGCACATTATCAAAAATCCATCAGGGATTTTCACTTCCCGGAACCGCCTGTTGAGTCGGTCACAACATTCATCCAGTTACGCCTGTACATGTAACGGCTGACAAACAGCCTACGAGGAGACTGTCGGATGATGGATCATCTAATCACCAATCTATAAGATATGCTGCTATTGTTTATTCTCACTCAACTTTTGCTGGCCATCCTGATTATTTATCTGGTCGCTAAACTACAGCGTTATCTGCTCCGGCGCTATCGGAATGGCTGGCATCTTGCTGCTCTGTCTACAACACAATTAAGCATCTTTACCGGCATTATTTTGTGGCTATGGTTTGAGTTTGATCAAGGCGTCAAAGATGGCTCAATTGATGGTCCAGCAGGCATGGTGACAGGTGGAGCCATCGCTCTGATGGCGCTACTGATGTTGATTGTCTGGCTTGTAAACAGCGTGATTGCCCTGGTGATTTATATAAAATCTCGCAAAGAGATTCTCTGACAGAACGGGACAGCGCTTATACAATTCCTTTCTGCAGACAATATCCCATAATCGATGACGGCACCTGCTCCAAGCGCTCGGCAGACAAACCCGTCACTGCCCGGCATGTCGATGAGATAAATGATGATTGCAATTGCCAAGAGACCTGGGTGAGCTTTTCCGTTTGCCCAAGTTGATGCAATTTGATTGAAGCCACGGTGTACACTAAATCATTGGCTTGTTCATACAATGCGGTTGTAAATTCTGACGCTGAAAGCAACGCTTCCTGATGCGAACGGCACAGGTAAAATCCGCCGAAATGAAACAAGGCCAGGGGTGGAACAATAAATTCCCGTTCCACCTCTGCCGGATGCCAATGGGGAATAGCCGGTTTGACCGGCTTTAGGCAAACGATGACCTCAGAATCCATATCTAGTCGCTTGACCACAAGCCGGTTTTCCTCTTCATCACTTGCCGCCCAGACCCAACTCTGAATGAGAAACAGACAAAGCATTACCAACCCTTGTTTCATATCCTTATTACGTTTGCTTACTCACAACATAATCCTGTATCGAATACTATTAATAAGCCTCGTTATTGAGATTTTCCCCAGCTTTCGCTGAAGTCTTACTTGTAATTACAAGCTTCACAATCTCAGTAACCGCTTTTGAAATATGCTCAACTGACTTGGCATCCAATTGATTACTTTTAACTTCCTGTATTTCAACGACCAGTTTGGTTTCACCTGAGACACCCTCCTCAGTTGTTACCTGAGCTGTTGTATCTGCCCCTATTACCACGGCCGGTGCAGTTTGAAAACCAGTAAGCCCTTCAATGGCTTGTAGGGCAACGGTTAAGTTATCCATGCCATTAATTATATTTATGACGACGTTTTTATCATCAATCAATCCATTCATGGTCGCCTCACATACCCGATACAAAATATCCCTGACCAATTGAATCGTTGCCGTTCTCACTCCGATAGTGGCCGCCGTTTCGCTTAGCGACGACGAAACCTTGGCATTAGGGCCATTAGGCAAAACCGCTTCTGCGGCAAACTGTGCCGCCAACGCACGCATGGCATCCGGGCTGGGCTCGGCACACACCTTATCGCCCTTTACCAGAATCGTTCGCTGGCTGGCGTCAATGGATAAGCTTTCACCTTCTGCAACATTAAACGTCTTGAATGTTGTGCTGCTGCATCCTGCTAACAAGGTGACACTGACACACAAACCACACAAAAGTACTTTTTTCATTTTATTCTCCAACACATAAACACAATGGGCCTCCTGCTTAATTAATATTCCACAATGCCCAAAGATCCTTAATTGCTTTGATTGGATTGTCGTCATCCGGCAACGTCTGAATTTTTTTCCAACCGTCTCTTACGACCTGTTTTTCCTGCTCAGATAACTTCCATGACAACGGCGGCTCGTAAGTCTTGCCAGGTTTATATGGGGAATCCATCTTAGGAAAAGTGAAAATCACCTGTTCCAGATTGATGCCTTCTTGTGCCAGCTCTCCTTTTACGATGCCTACCTCCATATTGTTTCGCGCAATCTGGGTTGCTCCACGTGCATTTAATAACACTGAAACAGGCCCGGACAATGCTGTTTTCCAACCTGAAATATCTTTTTGTGCTGCCTCTTCCTCTTCGGCAAAGGCATGGACTTCAATAAACAGGATGTTTTTTACATCCAGCTTGTTGGACTTTTTAAGCGGTAAAACGTGGTTTTTAATCCATTCAAGCGAGGAAAAAACACCGTAATTATCAAAAAAACCACCGTCGGCCACATGATGGTCCGGGCAATCTGGCTGTGGTGTATTTCTCGATATCGGGCTGACATACGGAAAAGTTGCCGATAAGCGTGCCGCGCTGATGGCATCCATATCCATCCCCGCATAGGCAGAAGCAAAGTCTTCACATTCCCGGTTGTCATTGTGTTTAAAACTGACCGGGCTGATGATGAAACGTTTTCCACTTTCCACCAGAGTGGCATTAAATAGTGGTATAGGTAACAAGCCCTGGTTAATCTTGCTCCGCCAATCTGAAAACATCGTGGACTTGTCTTGATCCAGACTGGTCTTCCAGTCTGCCTCGATAACCGTTCCTCTATCCATCATCTTTGGCGGCAACCAGGGCAAGCCGAAAAAGCGTAACAAATCAGGATAGGCCAGTCCCCAGCCGACGGCGTTAAGCACATCCGTTGCCGCACCATCAAAAACCGCTTGAGACACGTCATCTTTTTCAATAGGCCGCAGATCATTTAATGGCAAAAAGCCCTGGTCATTGTATCTATCAAGATAAAACAGGCTGCCCACCGAACCGCCCGAAACAGAAGAAATCAAACAAATGGCCTTGCTGAAATTCTCCCCCAGTTCATTTTCCTTTTGCAGCCCGGTTAATACCTGCGCGGCCCAAACACCGGCCTGAATACCTCCCCCGCTGCAACAAACCACGACCATCGTCTTATCGCCCTGCTGCCCAGCCAGTCTGTTTTTCAAAATACTGGCAAAATCAGCAGGTGTATCAGCTTTGCCCGGCTTATCCAACGGCTTGATTTCATAAAAATGATCCACCTTGAAAAAGCGGTAGGAAAACGCGGATACCACCAGAAACCCAATAAAAACCGGTATGTGGTAAAGATCAAAATAAAACGTTAACCCGGCAAAAATCAGACAGCTAAAGGTGGCAATCATATTCAGATACACCAGAGCAGGAATCTGAATTCTGCCCGCATGATGCCAGGGTTTGAACCATGCTCCAAAAGGAAGATAAATAAGCATGCTGAATAATGAAAACCCGACCAGGCTTGCATGAGAACCCAGCAACTTTCCATTACTATCCACATAGCCCGCCTGATTTTCCAGCAATAATAAAAACGGTGCTTCTATAAAACTGAGAAACGTCTGTGCCTCATACATTGTGAGGATAGACAACATCAACACCACCCGTCCGGTCCCACGCCATCCATGTCGGAGTGAAGGATCTTCCCCGCATAATCGGGAAGACCGAAAGTCTCGGGCGTCGCCTGAGATTGGGCCGCCGCCGATTCCGTGGCCGCAGTCTGGGTTTGCGTGGCTTGGGCGCGCGCGCCTTTGGCAGAGAGCGCAGCGGGCAGCATTGCGGTCAATGGGACCGCCTTGACGAATTCTCTACGCTTCATGATGGCTTTTTCCTTTGCCCGTCGGGCGTCGTTCTGCTCCACCAACTATGGTGCGCGGAGCTTTACAAACGAGCGGCACGCATCACCGGCGGTTCAAGCTGCGGGAGCAGGATCGAGATGGTTCTGATCATTCAATCATTCTCCCGGTGATTACGCCCCGGAGGCCCTCCCGCGGTCCTTGCCT
>SPJL01023377.1_pt1 | contig 21389 bp, 17 predicted proteins | sample 3741751 | NCBI WGS metagenome assembly SPJL01 (sample SAMN10925998, study PRJNA522277) | cold seep metagenome | isolation source: Elba SIP-enriched marine methane seep metagenome, extraction at timepoint T3 | place: Italy: coast of Elba, Mediterranean Sea | reverse complement strand
AATTTCGACTTTACAGGTGTACCTATTAGCATTTTCTTCCGTAACAAGAATAAGAACTGATAATTATACCTATGCCTTTTAGTGCTACTCCCATTGATGGTCTATTCCTCTTCGAACCCCAAGTGTGGGAAGACGAACGAGGTTACTTCTTCGAAGCTTATAACGAAAAGGCCTTTCAGGCCAATGGTATCGAAGCTAATTTTGTCCAAGACAATCAAGCGCGATCTACCTATGGGGTATTGCGGGGATTACACTATCAATTGCCTCCTTTTGCCCAGGCCAAATTGGTCCGGGTGGTGGAAGGCGAAGTACTCGATGTAGCAGTGGATATTCGCGAAGGCTCTCCGACCTATGGTCAGTCTTACAGCGTACGCCTAAGTGCTGCCAACAAGCGGCAACTATTCATCCCCCGTGGCTTTGCCCACGGCTATGTAGTCCTCAGCCCTACGGCCGAGTTCTTCTACAAGTGTGATAATTTCTATTCTAAAGCTCACGAAGGAGCGCTGCTCTACAATGATCCCCAATTAAAAATCGATTGGGAGATTGACCTTTCTGCCGCCATCCTTTCCGAAAAAGATCGCGATAGCCCAAAACTTGGTGAGCACCTCAAATATATTCCCTAATAAAACTCATTTTCATGCCTTCGATTCTCGTTACGGGTGCCCGCGGACAAGTGGGTCAGGAGCTTCAATTTCATCAAAGTCGCTTTCCCAATTGGGAGTTTACGTTTATCGATCGGGCTGATTTAGATCTGACCGACGCCGGAGCAGTAGCACATTTTTTTGAGTCAAATTCCTTCGATTATTGTATCAATTGTGCGGCGTATACGGCGGTTGATAAGGCAGAGTCGGAGGCCACCTTAGCCGAAGCGGTCAATGCCGAGGCGGTGCGTTATATTGCCAAAGGTTGTATAGACAGCGCTTGTAGACTTCTACAATTGTCGACTGACTACGTTTACGATAATGATCTCAATCGGCCCTTATTGGAATCCGATCCCACCAACCCACAAAGCGTTTATGCCAAGACCAAGCTAATGGGGGATCTAAACGCTCGTACTTTACTGCCCGATAGTTGGGTGATTCGCACCTCTTGGGTTTATTCTTCTTTTGGACATAATTTTGTCAAAACCATGCTTAGATTAGGACGGGAAAGAGAGGAATTGGGAATTGTCTTTGACCAAATTGGTACGCCAACCTATGCCCGTCATCTGGCCCTAGCCCTTTTACAGATGATCGAAAAAGTAGAAAACGGAGCAACAATTTCCGGCGGAGTTTATCATTATAGCAACGAGGGTGTTTGTAGCTGGTATGATTTTGCCTTAGCGATCTTCGCCATCGAAGGAATCGAATGTCGGGTAAAGCCCATTTTAAGCAGTCAATACCCTACCGCAGCCCATCGACCACATTTCAGTGTGCTCAACAAACAGAATATTTGCGCAGACTTTGACCTGACTATCCCGCATTGGCAAACAGGCCTCGCCGAATGCATTAACGCGCTGCGTTTGGTCGATCATAATGCTTAAATCTAAGCGCTTGTCAAATACCCAACAATACCAACAGTCTAGAGAGGGATTTGAACAAACTAATTGGTAGGATTTTTCGTTAAATGCTAGACGAGCCTTTCGACACATGCCCGTAATGGCTAATATTTTCTATTTTGTATAAAAAATGTGTCTATGACCCGATTTTTATCTGAGTACCTTAGTTCACTACTCCTGTTTTTCTTTTTCCTTTGCGTTAGCCCTTTGGCACAAGCAACGCACAACCGAGCGGGAGAAATTACTTATCGGCAACTCGACGCTTTGACCATCGAAGCAACGGCAACCATCTACTCTAAAGCCAGTAGTACTGCCGCCGACCGGGATACCATCGAGATCTGCTGGGGGGATGGTACTTGTTCCAACATTGTGAGGGTCAATGGCCCCATTGGCCCTTCTGGCGTCCCCAATGGCGAAATTTTACCCAACGACATCAAGGTTAGCCTCTACGTCTCGGAGCATACCTATGGCTCTATTAATCGCTACACCATGTCAGTCGTCGATCCTAACCGTAACGGAGGAATTTGTAACCTCAACTTTCCGCTATCGCAAAATATCCAGTTTTATATTCGCACCACGGTTACTTTCTTTGACCCCATCTTCCAAGCCTTTAATAACTCCCCCGTCCTTACCCAACCACCCATCGATGTGGCTTGCGTAGGACAACCTTACGTTCATAACCCCGGTGCCTTTGATCCCGATGGAGATAGCTTGGCTTACGAGCTCGTTACTCCGCTGGAAAGAGAAGGACAACCTGTTGATGATTATACCTTACCAGCCGTCCCTCCCAATACGATTACGATGAATGCGCGTACGGGAACCATCGTCTGGGCTTCTCCCCATAACCCCTGCCCTTCTGGCGAATTTAATATTGCCTTTCACGTGATCGAGTTTCGGGGCGGAATCCCTATTGATACCTTGCTTCGAGATATGCAAATCCGAGTCGTCGAATGTAATAACCTTCCTCCTCAAATTGCTTCCATTCAGGAATTTTGTGTGATTGCAGGAGATTTATTGGAATTTGACGTTACGGCTACGGCTCCCATTATGGAAGCGGACCAATTGGTTAATCTTACGGCCTTGGGTGGACCACTTAGTTTACCCCCCAATGAAAGTCCAGCAGTATTTCCAGACGTAGAAGCCTACCAACCTCAACCGCTTACCCGGACCTTTAGTTGGCAAACGACTTGCGATCATATTGCCAATGACCCCTATAAGGTCATCTTCCGTGCTCAGGATGATGAACCTATTTTTATTCCGGTCGAAAATGGTGTTGATACCGTCTTTTTATCCACCTTACGTATTGTCAATATCACGGTAGTCGGCCCTCCTCCTGAGGATTTAATGGCCGAACCAGAACAACAAGATATTATCCTCGATTGGCAGTTGCCTTACGATTGTGAAATCACCATGGATGATTATTTCCAAGGCTTTACCGTCTGGCGTCGGATCGGGAGCAATTTCTTCCCTCCGGATACTTGTGAACCGGGTTTGGAAGGCCGGGGATATACCAAAATCACTCCAGCGCCCATTCAAGACATTGATAATGGTCGCTATGTTTATCGAGATATGGCGCTAGAGCGTGGACGAACTTATTGCTATCGAGTTTTAGCCGAATTTGCTCAAACTACCCAAGGAGGATTTCCTTTTAATGCCGTAGAGAGCTTGCCTTCTGCCGAAATCTGTTTACAGCTGAGTCGCGATGTTCCGCTGATTGTTGAAAATAGTGTGATGGAAACCGATGCGGCGAACGGAGAAATCATGGTACGTTGGACGAGGCCAAAGGCCGAAGACTTGGATACCTTGCAAAACCCCGGCCCCTATGTCTATGAATTGTATCGGGCCGTAGGCTTTTCTCCCGCCGATAACGACTTCGTGCTCATCCCCGGTGCCGTATTTACCGCCGATAATTTCAGCGACCCAATCGATACCTTCTTCCTCGATACGGGCTTAAATACCGTCACTACGCCTTATACCTATCGCGTCGCCTTTTACGTCGATAATATCACCGAGCCCTTAGGCTTCGCCACTTCGGCGTCTTCCGTATTCCTATCCATTGCTTCTTCTGATGAATTGAATACCCTGACCTGGGAAGAAAATGTTCCTTGGGACAATTTTGAATACGAAGTATTCCGCTGGAATGGGACCACTTGGATTACGATTGGCACCACTACAGAACCCGAGTTCTTTGATAATGAAGGCCTGGTCAATGGTATAGAATATTGCTATTATGTGGAGAGCTCCGGCTCTTATGGTGTCAGCGATATTCGCAGCCCTTTATTCAACCTATCACAAGAGGCCTGTGGTACGCCCTTAGATACCGTTCCGCCTTGTCCTCCAGTGTTGACCGTAGATAATCTGTGTAATAATTCCGAACCAGGTCAAGCGTGTTTGGTATTGGACGAACTGACCAATGAGCTTTCGTGGACCAATCCGATCCGAACTTGTGCAGAAACCGATGATGTCATTGCTTATCGCATCTATTACAAACCGACCCTCGACGATAGTGACTTTATGTTGCTTGGTCAGATTGATGATCCAGAGAAGCTCGACACCTTCCACATTCCCGAAATTGGTTTGGCGGGTTGCTATGCTGTTACGGCTATTGATACTTTTATCAATGAAAGTTTGTTTAGTAATATTGTCTGTGTTGATAATTGTCCTTTCTACGAATTGCCTAATGCCTTTACGCCCAATGGCGATGGTAGCAATGAGTTGTTTAAACCCTATCCCTATTGTTTTGTTGATCGTATTGAAATGCAAATCTTCAACCGTTGGGGACAGCTTGTTTATGAAACCACCAATCCCGATATCAATTGGGATGGAAATAATCAGGCGGGAATGGAGCTAGCGGAAGGAGCCTATTATTATACTTGTAAGGTGTTTGAAGAACGCGTATCTGGAATTACCGCTTCGGATGAGCTTTTAAGTGGCTATATTGAACTGGTACGTGGGCGAAATTAAGCATCTGATCAAATAACCAAGACCAACAACTAACATGTTTACTGGAATTATTGAAAGTCGGGGCCGAGTACTCCAAATTGAGCAAGAGGGCAGTAATTTTCATTTTACTATCGCCTCTGATCTTGCGAGTGAATTACAGATTGATCAAAGTTTGGCGCATAATGGCGTTTGTCTGACCGTGGTAGCGGTAAATGAGGGCAGCTATGTCGTTACGGCGATTCAAGAAACCATGCAACGGAGTAACCTTGGCGATTTAGCCGTTGATGACTTCGTCAATTTGGAAAGAGCGATGCTTTCTCGGGCTCGTTTGGACGGTCACATCGTTCAAGGGCATGTAGATGGTACTGGAGTGTGTGAATCTGTGGAAGAGGTTGATGGCAGTTGGTACTATCGCTTTAGTCATTCTCCAGAGCAAGCTCATTTGCTCGTCGACAAGGGATCGATTTGTATCAATGGCGTTAGTCTTACGGTTGTTGACCCTACGGATACAGGTTTCTCTGTGGCCATTATTCCTTATACTTACGAGAACACCACCTTTCAGCAACTCCAAGCGGGGATGCGCATCAATCTCGAATACGATATTATTGGTAAATACGTCGCCCGCATGGCGGCGGCATACGAAAAAAAGGGGCTGCTCAATTGAGCAACCCCCTTTTTTATTTTCAGTATTTACTAGTCGTTTTAGTCGATTCCTTCTACCTCTTCTAGTTGTTCCTTACGCGCCTGTGCAGCTTGATAAGCTTCTTCGCTGGATACATAAAGGCGTTTGAAACTCCGTAGTCCAGTTCCCGCAGGGATTTTCTTACCTACGATAACGTTTTCTTTCAAGCCATCGAGGGTATCCCGTTTCGCACCGATAGCTGCTTGGCTGAGTACTTTGGTCGTTTCCTGGAAGGAAGCCGCCGAAATCCAACTTCGCGTACCGAGTGAAGATTTGGTGATACCTTGGAGCAATGGACTAGAAGTAGCAGAAACCGCATCCCGGAAAACAACCAACTTCTTATCATTACGCTTGAGGTAAGAATTTTCTTCCCGAACCTGACGTAAGCTAACGAGCTGACCTGGCTTGAGTTTGGTAGACTCTCCACCATCCGTAACGAATTTCTTATCGAAGATCCAGTCATTTTGTTCGAGGAAATCGAAACGATCAACTGCTTCTCCTTCTAAGAAGGTCGTATCACCTGGATCAACGATTTGAAGTCGACGCATCATCTGGCGAACGATCACCTCGATGTGTTTGTCATTAATCGTGATACCTTGTGAACGGTATACTTCCTGTACTCCGTTTACTAAGTAAGATTGAACTGCGAAAGGACCTTTAATCGCGAGGATATCGCGAGGCGAAATCGCACCATCAGACAATGGCATACCGGCACGAACGAAGTCACCTTCCTGAACGAGGATGTGCTTGGACAATCCGATGAGGTATTTACGTTTCTGGCCACTCTTCTCATCTTCGATAAAGATTTCGCGATTACCACGCTTGATCTTACCAAAGGAAACCACACCATCGATCTCAGAAGTTACGGCAGGATTAGAAGGATTACGCGCTTCGAAAAGCTCCGTTACCCTTGGCAGACCACCCGTAATATCCTGGATCTTACCGAGGTTACGTGGAATCTTAACCAATTTATCTCCCCCTTTGATCTTAGCACCATCTTCAATCGAGATATACGAACCTACCGGGAGGTTATAACTCCGTAATTCTTCTCCATCAGGACTTACGATCTTGATGGTTGGAATCTTACGTTTATTCTTGCTTTCCACAATTACCTTCTCTTCGTATCCTGTTTGATCATCCCGCTCAATACGGAAAGTCGAACCTTCTTCGATCGATTCAAACTGAACGATACCAGAGAATTCAGATACGATTACGGCGTTAAATGGATCCCATTCACAAATCTTGTCTCCTTTTTCAATGTCCTTACCCGCTTCAACGTGGATAATGGCACCGTAAGGAATGTGGTGAGAAGCTAACTGACGGTTGGTTTTGTGTTCGAGGACACGAATCTCACCAGCCCGTGAAAGAACGATATTAATTTGTTTTCCAGATTCGTCCGTAGAACTAGTGGTACGAATACCATCAAATTCTAGCTTACCTGTAAAACGTGCGGTCAATTCCGATTCTGCTTTCGATACAGAGGCGATACCACCAACGTGGAAAGTACGTAGCGTCAGCTGAGTTCCCGGCTCACCGATCGACTGGGCAGCGATAATACCAACGGCATCACCACGTTCTGCGATCCGGCCAGTAGCCAAGTTCTTACCGTAGCATTTATTACATACTCCGCGACGCGTCTCACAAGTGAGTACCGAACGGATTGTTACCATTTCAACTCCTGCCTTATCGATTTTCGCAGCCCAAAGCGGGCTAATGTAGCCACCAGCCTCTAGCATCACGTCATCCGATTCGGGATGGTGAATATCATGTAGCGTATAGCGACCTTCAATTCGGTCAGCCAAGCTTTGAATGATCTTATCATTGTCCTTCAAGGCATAAGTCTCGATTCCACGAAGAGTATTACAATCTTCTTCCCGGATAACGACGTCCTGAGAAACATCCACCAGACGACGAGTCAAGTAACCCGCATCTGCCGTCTTCAAGGCCGTATCGGCCAAACCTTTACGAGCACCGTGAGTAGAGATAAAATACTCCAATACTGACAGACCATCGAGGAAGTTCGAAAGGATCGGGTTTTCAATGATCGCTCCACCAGTATCACCAGATTTACGTGGCTTGGCCATCAGTCCCCGTAATCCACAAAGCTGCTTAATCTGCTGCTTAGAACCACGAGCCCCGGAGTGAAGCATCATAAATACGGAGTTGAATCCTTGCTTGTGCTCCGACAATTCCTTCATCAGGTTGTCAGTAATGCGGTTATCCGCAAAGGTCCATTTATCAATGATCTGGTTATAACGCTCATTGTTCGTAATCAGACCCATGTTGTAGTTATCCCATACCTCATCTACTTCAGCCTGAGCAGTATCGAGGGTAGAAGCTTTTACCGTTGGAGTAATCAAATCTCCTAAGTTAAAAGACAAACCACCTCTAAACGACCAGTAGAAACCAAGCTCCTTGATATTATCGAGGAATTCTGCGGTTACGTAGAAGTTGGTACGAGTAATGATATCGCTGATTACCTTTTTCAGGTTTTTCTTAGTCAGTAGCGTATTGATGTAAGGGACTTCCTTTGGTACTGCTTGGTTAAACAATACCCGACCTACCGTAGTATCAATACGGGTTGGTTTGAATTCCCCTTCTTCGTTTTCTACGATTGCCCGCACTTGGATCTTGGCGTGTAGATCAACTTGACCTTCGTTGTAAGCAATCATTACTTCTTCTGCAGAGTAGAAACGACGTCCTTCGCCTTTTACTTTTACCTCTTCGGTGCTAGTACGCTCCTTCGTGAGGTAGTAAAGTCCCAATACCATATCCTGAGAAGGCAGCGTAATTGGCGAACCATCTTGAGGATTGAGCATGTTGTGGGAAGCCAGCATCAATACCTGGGCCTCTAGAATCGCAGCGTGTGACAAGGGCACGTGAACGGCCATCTGGTCACCATCAAAATCTGCGTTAAAGGCACCACATACTAGTGGGTGCAACTGAATGGCCTTTCCTTCTACCAGCATCGGTTGGAAAGCTTGGATCGACAAACGGTGAAGCGTAGGGGCCCGGTTGAGTAGAATCGGGTGACCTTTGAGAATGTTCTCCAAGATTTCCCAGATTACCGGATCTTTACGATCAACTAATTTCTTAGCTGATTTCACTGTTTTTACGATACCGCGCTCGATCAACTTACGGATAACGAAAGGTTTGAACAGCTCGGAAGCCATTTCCTTTGGCAGACCACATTCGTGCAATTTCTGCGTTGGTCCTACCACGATTACCGAACGACCAGAGTAGTCAACACGTTTACCGAGCAGGTTCTGACGGAAACGTCCTTGCTTACCTTTAAGAATATCACTCAAAGATTTCAAGGCCCGTCCACCTTCTGCTTTTACGGCATTCGATTTACGAGAGTTATCGAAGAGGGAATCAACTGCTTCTTGCAGCATCCGCTTTTCGTTCCGCAAGATCACTTCAGGAGCTTTGATCTCCAACAAGCGCTTCAGACGGTTGTTACGGATGATTACCCGACGATAAAGATCGTTCAAATCCGAGCTGGCGAAACGTCCACCATCGAGTGGAACCAAAGGACGCAGCTCTGGTGGAATAACGGGTAGGTATTGGATGACGGCCCATTCGGGGCGGTTATCAACAGTTTTTTGTCCATCGCGGAAAGCTTCCACAACGCGCAAACGCTTAAGGGCTTCAGACTTCCGTTGTTGAGAAGTTTCTGTAGCGGCCTGATGGCGTAGGTTATAAGACAATTCGTCCAAACGCAAACGCATCAATAGGTCGCGAACAGCGTCAGCTCCCATTTTAGCGATGAATTTGTTTGGATCTTCATCATCTAATTGGTGGTTTTCGGGAAGGCTATCTAGGATTTCCAGATATTCTTCTTCCGACAACAGATCAAGACGATTAATGCCACCATCTTCTTTGGTACCGGGTTGGATAACCACGTAGCGCTCGTAGTAGATGATGGATTCCAATTTCTTGGAAGAAAGTCCCAACAGGTATCCAATCTTGTTGGGCAATGATTTAAAGAACCAGATGTGTACTACAGGTACGACCAGTTTGATGTGGCCCATACGCTCCCGGCGTACTTTCTTTTCAGTTACCTCAACCCCACAACGATCGCACACGATTCCTTTATAGCGAATCCGTTTGTACTTACCGCAGTAGCATTCGTAGTCTTTAACTGGTCCAAAAATCCTTTCGCAGAAAAGTCCGTCTCGTTCCGGTTTATAGGAACGATAGTTGATGGTTTCCGGCTTCAGGACCTCTCCGTAAGAACGCTCTAGGATCTCGTCGGGAGAAGACAAGCTAACCGTGATACTATCGAATTGCTTTTTCTGCTTCTGATTTTTTTTGAACGGCATATGATCTAGGTTTGGATGGTCAAATGATTAATTTTAGTCGAACTTCACGTCTAGTGCCAATCCACGTAATTCGTGGATCAATACGTTGAAGGACTCAGGGATATTAGGCTCTGGCAAATTGTCTCCTTTGACAATTGCTTCATAGGCCTTGGCCCGTCCTAAGATGTCGTCCGACTTGATCGTCAGCAATTCCTGTAGGATACTAGATGCACCAAAGGCTTCGAGAGCCCATACTTCCATCTCACCAAAACGCTGACCACCAAACTGAGCTTTACCACCCAGTGGTTGTTGTGTAATGAGCGAGTATGGTCCAATCGAACGTGCGTGCATCTTATCATCCACCATGTGCGACAGCTTGAGCATGTAAATTACTCCAACCGTAGCTTGCTGGTGGAAACGATCACCGGTACCTCCATCGTAGAGGTAAGTTTGTCCCAAACGGGGCAATTCGGCATTATCGATGTATTCTTCGATCTCACTGGCTTTGGCACCATCGAAAATCGGGGTAGCAAATTTCATCCCCATCTTTTCCCCAGCCCAGCCGAGAACCGTTTCGAAAATCTGTCCGAGGTTCATCCGAGAAGGTACCCCTAGTGGGTTAAGGACGATATCTACTGGTGTTCCGTCTTCGAGGAAAGGCATATCTTCTACCCGTACAATCCGAGATACAATACCTTTATTACCGTGACGTCCAGCCAGCTTGTCCCCTACCTTGAGCTTACGCTTCTTGGCTAAGTAAACCTTGGCGAGTTTGAGTACCCCTGCAGGCAGCTCATCCCCGATGCTGATATTAAACTTCTCCCGCTTGTAGCGTCCTACCTCTTCATTGACCTTAATGGTGTAATTGTGCAACAAACGAGCGATCAGCGAATTTACATGCTCATCATCCGTCCAGTTGGAATAATCCACCGAAGTGTAATCTAATTTCTTTAAGACTGCTGAGTTAAATTTAGTTCCCTTAGGCAGCAATTCTTCGTTGTAAATACTACGCACCCCTTTAGAAATCTTACCCTTCACCAAGGCGAGGAGTTTATCTACTAAGATGGTAGTCAACTCGTTCAGCGCGATAGCGTGCTGATCATCAAGCTTAGAAAGCAAATCTTTCTCAGAGGCCTTTTGTACTTTATCTTTCTTCGCGCGAGCAAATAATTGCTTGTTAATGATAATTCCTTTGGTTGATGGTGGTGCTTTCAAGGAAGCATCTTTTACATCACCGGCCTTATCACCAAAGATGGCGCGCAGCAGTTTTTCTTCAGGAGTAGGATCAGATTCCCCTTTAGGAGTAATCTTACCAATGATAATGTCTCCTTCTTTTACCCAAGCACCCACTCGGATAATACCGTTTTCATCAAGATCCTTAGTCGCATCTTCACTAACGTTAGGAATATCATTGGTCAATTCTTCTTCCCCTAGCTTGGTATCCCGAACATCCAACTCAAAGTGCTCAATGTGGAGCGAAGTAAAGATGTCTTCCCGAACTACCCGCTCTGAAAGTACGATGGCATCCTCAAAGTTGTAACCTTTCCAAGGCATAAATGCCACCTTCAGGTTCTGACCGAGGGCCAATTCTCCTTTATCCGTAGCATAACCATCACAAAGGATCATTCCTTCTTTTACCCGCTGTCCTTTACGAACAATAGGCTTTAGGTTGATACAAGTTCCTTGGTTGGTCCGTTGGAATTTGATCAGGCTATATACTTTGCGGTTATCCTCAAAAGAAACCAATTGATCTTCATCCGTACGGTCGTAGCGAATCACTACCTCATTGGCATCTACATATTCTACTACTCCATCGCCTTCGGCGTTGATCAACATCCGGGAGTCAAGCGCTACTTTACCTTCCAATCCGGTACCTACAATTGGTGAAGAAGGACGGATCAATGGTACGGCCTGACGTTGCATGTTCGATCCCATCAGGGCCCGATTAGCATCATCATTCTCAAGGAAAGGAATCATGGAAGCAGAAACCCCTACAATTTGGTTAGGAGCAACATCCATGTATTCGATTTCGTCCGGCGTCAATACGGGGAATTCCCCATGTTCGCGACACTTAATCCGGTCGGTTACGAAACCTCCCGTTTCGGTAAGTGGTGCGTTGGCCTGAGCGATTCGTTTGAAATCCTCCCCTTCCGCAGAAAGGTATTGTACTGGACTTTTGATATCCACTTTACCTTCATTAACTGCTCGGTAAGGTGTTTCGAGGAAGCCCATTTTGTTGACCTTGGCGTGAACGCAAAGGGTCGAGATCAAACCAATGTTTGGTCCCTCCGGTGTCTCAATGGTACAAAGGCGACCATAGTGAGAGTAGTGAACGTCCCGCACCTCAAAACCTGCTCTTTCCCGTGATAGACCACCGGGTCCGAGTGCTGAGATACGACGTTTGTGGGTAATTTCTGAAAGCGGGTTAGTTTGATCGAGGAACTGCGACAGCTGGCTCGTTCCGAAGAAGGAGTTAATCACTGACGACAAGGTCCGAGCGTTGATCAAATCGATAGGAGTAAATACCTCATTATCACGGACGTTCATCCGCTCGCGAATGGTACGAGCCATACGAGCCAGACCAACGCCAAATTGAGCGTAGAGTTGCTCCCCTACCGTTCTTACCCGACGGTTACTCAAGTGATCGATATCATCGATTTCCGCCTTTTGGTTCATCAGGCTTACCAAGTATTTGACGATGGAGATGATATCTTCCTTGGTCAATACGAGGGTTTCGGTATCGATATTGAGTTCAAGTTTGCGGTTGATCTTATAACGACCTACCTCTCCGAGGTTATAGCGTTTGTCGGAGAAGAAGAGTTTTTCGATAATTCCGCGAGCGGTTTCCTCATCCGGTGGATCAGTACCCCGCAATTGGCGATAGATGTATTGGACGGCCTCCATTTCTGAACTGGAGGGGTCTTTCTGAAGGGTGTTATATATAATGGAGTAATCCTCGTCGATATCTTCTCTTTGCAAGATTACCGTTTCGGCATCTGCTTCGACGATCAATTGGATATTTTCCTCATCGAGGACGATATCACGTTCGAGGATAATTTCGTTCCGTTCAATGGTTACTACTTCTCCCGTATCTTCATCTACAAAATCCTCTGTCCACTTCTTCAGCACCCGAGCCGCTAGTTTGCGACCTACAGCTTTTTGCAGTGATTTTTGATCAGCAGAAACCTCTTCGGCCAAATCGAATAGATCGAGGATGGCTTTATCGGAGTCAAAACCGATTGCGCGGAGTAGCGTGGTTACAGGGAATTTCTTTTTACGGTCGATGTAAGCGTACATTACCGTATTGATATCGGTAGCAAATTCCATCCAGGCACCTTTAAAAGGAATGACCCGAGCGGAATAGATTTTGGTACCGTTGGGGTGGAAACTTTGGCCGAAGAATACTCCGGGCGAGCGGTGCAATTGCGATACGATGACCCGTTCTGCGCCATTGATGACGAAGGTTCCCTTTGGGGTCATGTAAGGAATGTTACCGAGGAATACATCTTGAACGATGGTTTGGAAATCTACGTGTTCCTCATCGTTACAAGACAGACGCAACTTTGCTTTGAGTGGCACGCTATAGGTCAGTCCACGTTGCATACACTCTTGGATGGTGTAGCGAGGTGGGTCGACGAAGTAGTCGAGGAACTCAAGGACGAAGATGTTACGGGCATCTGTGATGGGAAAGTTTTCCTGGAAAACACGATAGAGACCTTCGTTCATCCGGTTTTCGGGAGTTGTTTCTAGTTGAAAGAACTCCTGAAAGGATTTGAGTTGGATCTCCAAAAGGTCTCGGTATTCTGAGGACAGTTTGATCTTCCCAAAACTAACGCGCAAATCGGCAGCATTATTAATCGTGACTTGTGATGCCATTGGAATGATGATGTTTGATGTTCTAGCGAAGGGTCCGGGGGGCACTTGCTAGTAAATTGAGAGAGCGAACTCTTTTTTCTCGTAGCGGTTGCAATAGTATAAAAGCAAATAAGACAACAACAGGCCTAGCCAGTTTTACTAACTGGCTAAGCCTCATTGTATGATTGTCAGTTCCGTATAAAAATATCTTGAGATACAGTCATAAAGTGCTTTTGGTAGACAAGTGTGAGTGATTACTTCAACTCAACTTCAGCGCCGACCGCTTCTAGGGCAGCCTTAATGCTTTCCGCTTCTTCTTTAGCAGCACCAGCTTTGATGACCGCAGGAGCAGAATCTACCAATTCTTTAGCGTCTTTAAGACCAACACCCAACAAACCTTTCACTTCTTTGACTACTTTCAGTTTCGCAGCACCTGCAGAAGCTAAGAAAACGTCAAATTCAGTTTTCTCAGCAGCGGCTTCGCCACCACCTGCAGCAGGACCAGCAGCAACAGCAACAGCCGCAGCAGCAGGCTCAATGCCGTACTCTTCTTTCAGGATGTCCGCTAATTCGTTAACTTCTTTAACGGTGAGGTTAACTAGTTGTTCTGCGAACTCTTTTAAATCTGCCATTTTGTACAGTTTTTAAGAAATTTCAAAAATAATAAATAATGATGTATGAGTACAAAAGCTTGGAAGCCGTACCTAATATTATGCTTCTTCGCGTTCTCCCAAGGCCTTCAACAAGCCAGAGAGAGTATTGCCACCTGATTGCAGGGCACCGAGAACGTTTTTGGCTGGCGATTGCAACAAGATGATGATGTCGCCAATCAAATCTTCTTTAGACTTGAGGTCTTTCAGCGTCTTGACTTGATCGTTGCCAACATAAACATCGGTATCGATGTATGCAGCTTTCAGTTGTGGCATGTCTTCGTCTTCGGCGCGGAACTCGTCGATAATTCGAGCGGGTACGTTAGCCGTTTCCGTAAACAGGATAGCGGTAGGTCCTTTGAGTGAATCAAAAAGACCAGCATAATTTTTTTCTTCTGGCGCACTTTCGAGAGCTTTGCGAGCGAGGGTGTTTTTAACCACCTTCATCTCTACGCCTTTCTCGAAACACATGCGGCGAAGTTTACTAACTTGCTCTACCGTAAGGGTAGAAGAATCCGTCAAGTAAAAGAATGAACTATTACTAAACTTTTTCTTCAGTTCTTCGATAGCAGCTGTTTTTTCAGCTCTAGTCATTTCTAAATAGTTTTATTCTTTACTTAATTGATTTCGGATCTACTTTGATACCTGGGCTCATGGTACTAGCTACGGTCACAGATTTGACGTAGATACCTTTAGCTGTAGAAGGCTTAATTTTAATCAAAGTGTTAAGCAGTTCCATGGCGTTACCATAGAGGTTTTCGGGAGTAAAGGAAACGCGACCGATAGAATTGTGGATGATACCAAATTTGTCTACCCGGAAAGCGATTTTACCTTTCTTAACTTCCGAAACTGCATTTGCAACATTAGGAGTTACCGTTCCTGTTTTAGGATTCGGCATTAAGCCACGAGGCCCGAGAATACGACCGATCTTACCCACTTTAGCCATCACGTTGGGAGTGGCTACTACTACATCAACATCGGTCCATCCGCCTTGGATCTTGGTGATAAACTCTTCCAAGCCGACGAAATCAGCTCCAGCATCAATTGCTTCTTGCTCCTTATCTGGTGAACAAAGTACAAGTACTTTTTTAGTTTTCCCCGTTCCATGGGGTAGCGAAACCGTTCCACGCAATGCTTGATCAGCTTTACGAGGATCAATCCCCAAACGCACGTGTACATCTACGGAAGCATCGAATTTGGTGGTATTTACTTCTTTCACCAACTTCATTGCTTCTTCCAACGAATACAGCTTATCAGCGTCGACTTTAGCGTTTGCGGCGGCTCTTTTCTTAGAAATTGCCATTTAAATAAATTTATTAGTGAGGTAATTAGCGTCCCGAATCAAGTTCGGGACTTCCTTCAAATCTTGTGGGGTACAATTAAGCCTCAGCGGCTTCTTCTGTACCACCCCAAGGTGGTGTTCCTTCAACTATCAGTCCCATGCTTCGTGCCGTACCTGCTACCATTTTCATAGCAGATTCGATCGTAAAAGCATTGAGGTCTGGCATTTTATTTTCAGCGATAGCCTTTACTTGATCCCAGTTCACTTTACCTACCTTATCACGGTTGGGTTCAGATGATCCACTTTTGAGCTTAGCAGCTTCTAGAAGCTGTACCGCTGCGGGTGGAGTTTTGATGATAAAAGTGAAAGACTTATCCTTGAAAACCGTAATTACTACGGGCAAAACCTTTCCAGCCTGATCCTGAGTAGCAGCGTTGAAACGTTTGCAGAACTCCATGATATTGACCCCTTTGGCACCTAATGCCGGACCAACTGGTGGAGCAGGATTAGCAGCACCACCACGTACTTGGAGTTTTATAAAACCATCTATTTCTTTTGCCATTACAAATTAAGTTTAATAAAAGTCTCGACCCCAGGGAAGCGTTCCCATTGAAAGATGGAACAAAAAGGTCTTAGCTACTAAAAATAAGTTTTGATATCGAAAGCGGTCGAAAGCGGCTAAGTTTGCTTTTCGACCTGCATAAAGTTCAATTCTACTTCGGTACCGCGACCAAAGATTTTTACAATCACCTTCAGTTTCTTCTTCTCCTCGTTGACTTCCTGTACGTCTCCTACAAATTCGCTGAATGCACCATCGACGATCTTAACCGTTTCACCAACGATAAAGGGTTCGATGAGTGATTCTCCGATGTCTTGCGATTCGTCGACTTTACCCAGCATCCGATTTGCCTCGGATTGTTGCATGGGGATGGGGTTGTTACGTCCCAAAAAGTGGATAACGTTAGGAATATTAGCGATTGCGGTTACTACCTCTCCTGACATTTTACCGTTAACGGCCTCGATGAGGATATAACCTGGTAAAATATTGCGCTCTAAAATGACCTTCTTTCCATTCCGAATCTTATACACTTTCTCTGAAGGTACGAGCACTTGAGTTACGGAATCTCCCCAATTTCTACGTTGGATTTCCAGCTCGATTCGTTCCTTGATTTTTCGTTCTTTCCCACTGATCACGCGGAGGGAATACCATTTTTTATCTACAACTGGCTCTTCTGACATGTGGTGAAAGTTTTGGGTATCCAAAGATTAGCTCTCTCAATGGGTTTTTAGTATAGCAGACCAAGTGACTGCTTGGCGATCACATCCATCACAAATATAATGAGCGATAGGATCAAAGAAGCGACTAACACCAAAGTGGTGCTGCTTTGCAAATTAGCCAAAGTTGGCCAAGTTACCTTATTGATCAGCTCGTTGTAGCTTTCTTTCACGTAAAGAACTAAGCGATTCATCAGTCTGAGGTATTAAGGATCAAAAATTGCACGGGCAGAAGGATTCGAACCCTCGGCCTACGGTTTTGGAGACCGCCGCTCTACCAGCTGAGCTATGCCCGTGTATAAAACTACTTTTTCGTTTAAAAAGTAGGGATAACTTTAAATTAGTAAACCTGTCTTGCGCCACAAAGAAAAATCGGGGCCGACAGGCAATAATAATCAAAAGTATATAAGTCGCCGGAGCGATGCTCCGGCGACTTTAAAGAGAATTATTATTCAACAATCTCGGTAACCTGACCCGCTCCTACGGTACGTCCACCTTCGCGAATTGCGAAACGAAGACCTTTTTCCATAGCGATTGAGTTGATCAAGCTTACTTCCAAGGAAACGTTGTCACCAGGCATTACCATCTCAACACCTTCTGGCAAAGCTACATCACCAGTAACGTCAGTGGTACGGAAGTAGAATTGAGGACGGTATCCGTTGAAGAATGGAGTGTGACGTCCACCTTCATCTTTGCTCAGTACATAAACCTCAGCTTTGAACTTCTTGTGAGGATTAACTGACTTAGGCTTACAGATTACCATTCCACGCTTGATGGCAGCTTTGTCGATACCACGGAGTAGGATACCAGCGTTGTCACCAGCTTGTCCTTCGTTGAGGATTTTGCGGAACATTTCAACACCAGTTACTACTGATTCCAATGGCTTCTCATCGTCGCCCATCATACCTACGATCTGTACAGCTTCACCAGTTTTGATGATACCACGCTCGATACGACCAGTAGCTACTGTTCCACGACCTGTGATAGAGAATACATCCTCAATAGGCATCAAGAAAGGCTGATCTACCAAACGTTCTGGCTCAGCGATATCAGTATCGCAAGCTTCCATCAATTCTTTGATCTTAGCCATTGCATCTGCGTCATCTTCCAAAGCCTTAAGAGCAGAACCTTGGATAACAGAAGCATCGTCACCGTTAAATTCGTAAGTATCAAGTAGTTCGCGAACTTCCATTTCTACAAGCTCCAACATCTCTTCATCATCAACGAGGTCCACTTTATTCATAAACACTACGATGCTAGGTACACCTACCTGGCGAGCCAAGAGGATGTGCTCACGAGTTTGAGGCATAGGGCCATCTGTAGCAGCAACTACAAGAATAGCACCGTCCATCTGTGCAGCACCCGTAACCATGTTCTTTACATAATCCGCGTGACCAGGACAGTCAACGTGAGCGTAGTGACGATTAGTTGTTTCGTACTCCACGTGAGCAGTATTAATAGTAATACCACGCTCTTTTTCTTCAGGAGCAGCATCAATAGAGTCGTAACCTTTGTTCTCGGCAAGACCATCTTTTGACAGCACATACGTAATGGCGGCGGTCAAGGTCGTCTTACCGTGGTCTACGTGGCCAATAGTACCGATATTCAAGTGCGGTTTTGACCGGTCGAATGTTTCTTTTGCCATCAGTAAAATGATTTAAAAAATAATTTTTGAATAAATGAGAACCTTTTAAAAGAAATCTCAGGAACTTTAGAGCCAACGGTGGGATTTGAACCCACGACCCCTTCCTTACCATGGAAGTGCTCTACCCCTGAGCTACATCGGCCTTTAATCGTGTGGAACTATTCTAATTAATAGATATTCCTTATTTTCAAGTCAGATGTCCTGCGATGCAGCGTATCTGCGCCAATCCTTATGATTGGTAAAAATAGAGCGGGAGACGAGGTTCGAACCCGCGACCTACAGCTTGGAAGGCTGTCGCTCTACCAACTGAGCTACTCCCGCGGTTATTAGTGGGGGTGATAGGATTCGAACCTATTCAGTCAAAGACACCAGATTTACAGTCTGGCCCGGCTCTCCAACTCCGGCGCACCCCCATCTTAACGATATTTGTAAAAAATTACGCTTTAAAAGCTTAGTAATTTTTTAGAGCCAGTAGACGGACTCGAACCGCCGACCAGCTGATTACAAATCAGCTGCTCTACCAACTGAGCTATACTGGCATTCATATTAAAACTTAAAGTAATACAAATACCGCAAATAGGGTACCAATTTTAATTGTTCAAGATCATTTTCTCAAACGCGGTTGCAAAGATACAAGTTTTCATGAAAAAAGAAAACTATTTTTTTGCTTTTTTTTCTCGTTTAAAAGAGTAGCGCAAATATAGTAGAATCCCCTAGCTTTTCCTAGCGTATTGAATGATAAAAACGAAAAAAGGCTTGGCGTTTTTTTATGACGCCAAGCCTTTTTTGGATCGATCTAAGGCATTAAGCCCTCAATCGTTCAATGGTTCTTCGCTCGGAGGCGTTCCTTGTACTTGATCAACTGCCGTTTTAGGCTGTCGATAGCGTGATCAATGGAAGCTTCAAAGGATTTATTGGTTTCTTTAACGAAAAGGATTGTTCCTGGAATTTCCAGACGCACCTCTGCGATCTTATCTTTGATTTTACCAGAATTCTCTAGCTTGAGAAGCACTTTAGCACTTACGATGCGATCAAAAAATTGATCCAACTTACTCAATTTCCGCTCAATAAAAGCTAATAGCTTTTGATCCGCCGAGAAATGCACTGATTGAGTGTGTACTTTCATTAGATAACAGATTTAGGGCCGACCCGAAGGCAAGCCGGGTGAATAATAGGTTAAAACACGGGTAAATTTATTCTCGCTAGGCATCAAATTTTAAGTAGTGTCAGTAATATATTAACAATGTCAACTGCAGTGGGGTTTCCCTTCTACAGTGTTTTATCCAGTTATTTTTGCTCCCCTCCTTTCGGGTGAGCTTGGCGATACACCTCTTGAAGTCGCTCAATTGAATTGTGGGTATACACCTGAGTGGCGGCCAAACTAGCATGTCCCAAAAGCTCTTTTATCGCATTGAGATCAGCGCCATTATCAGTGAGATGAGTAGCAAAGGTATGTCGCAAGACATGAGGGCTACGTTGCTCTACCGTGGTAACGGCCGATAAATAGCGTTTAACGATATTGTACACCAACTTGGGATACAAAGGGCGCCCCTTATCCGTAAGCAATAAAGGCGCCATTTTTTGCTCCCCAAAATTAGCCTCCCGTTCCGACAAATATTCTTTCAATACCTGCATCAGGTGAGGATTGAGGGGCAATAACCGTTCTTTGTTCCCCTTGCCCAGTACCCGGAGGCTAGCATCCGCCAAATCTATATCCTGTACCTTCAGCCCTATTAACTCCGAACGCCGCATTCCTGTGCCATATAAAAGCTCTAGTATCGTACGATTGCGCATACCAGCGTAGCCCTCACCAAAATCAACTTCGCTAAAAAGCAATTCGATCTTATTGCGATGGACAAAAGTAGGCAGGCGTTTTCCCATTTTGGGAGCCACCACCTTTTGCAAGGGGTTGTGCGCAATGGCACCTCTTTGGCGCTGGAAGCGGAAAAAGCTTTTCAGACAAGAAAGCTTGCGATTAATAGAGCGGGCCTGAATATTCTCCTGGGTGAGGTGGACCATCCAGGAACGGATATGAGAATGCCTTACCTCCGCTACAGAAGTAAGGCCATAAATATCTTGTAAATAAGTGAAAAACTGATCTAGATCGCTGCGGTAGGCAGTCAGTGTATGAGGAGAAAGTCGTTTTTCGTACTCCAGAAACTGTAAAAAAGCGGTTGCATTCATTCGAGTATGCCAGTTGGCGTAGGGTCTAAACGATATTTTACCCTACTTCAGCATACTCAATTTATGGTATCTCTTACTAAAAAACAATCCCCAGGTCAAAAATAGACTATGCTTGACCAAATTTTTTCAAGCGGTAGGCAGCTTTCAGCTGTGTCGTACGACGCTTTATGGAAGGTTTGTCAAACTGTTTGCGATTACGCAATTCCTTGAGCATACCTACACGTTTTACCTTGCGCTTGTAATTTTTGAGGGCGCGATCGATTGATTCACTGTCTTTAACGTCAATAATTAACATCTAAACTTTCTTTAGTTCTTAATTTAATTCAAGTTAAAATCATCCATATAAGGCTACAAATTCGTTGGATATTTTCGGCGTCAGCAATGCTGACTTTTTACATCCACCTTAGTCACCTGTAATGACCAAACTTGGGTTATTTATTTTTCGGAACGCAAAGATAAGTATTTTTTATAAAAAAATGCCAAAAAAAGATTCCAAACACCTCATGAGAGGCATTTGGAATCTAATTTTATTACGAACGCATAACTCCCTTAGGAGACTATGGTTTTACTTCGTCTTACCATCGTGAGGCTTCGTAGGCAAGTTGCTGTTGCCAGCAAAACCTTGAGCGATCACGGTACCATCAGGATATTCTACTTTGTAAGTAGTACCCGTAACGGTTACTTTGGCTACTTCTTTGAAGTTAGTTACTCCATCGTGTACGAAATCTTCGTCTTCTGAAGTCCAGATGTCCTCAGGAACAAAAGTTTCATTAAATACACCACCTTTTACTGCTTCTACAGTAATAGGATAGTCTACCATCAGGAATAAGCTATCTAATTCATTACCATAAAGGTTAGACGCGAGGAAATACTCTCCGTCCGCCCAGCCATCGATCGGCAATACTTCAGGACAGGCGCCTGTAGCAGCATCGTAGATACCTAAGTCGTTGCCATCAGCATCCAATACATAGACATCGAGGTCAACATTTGGGCAGAGGGTAAACTCGTCGCCCATAAAATCAAAGGTACCTT
>SPJL01001034.1_pt1 | contig 21415 bp, 20 predicted proteins | sample 3741751 | NCBI WGS metagenome assembly SPJL01 (sample SAMN10925998, study PRJNA522277) | cold seep metagenome | isolation source: Elba SIP-enriched marine methane seep metagenome, extraction at timepoint T3 | place: Italy: coast of Elba, Mediterranean Sea | reverse complement strand
CACAAAACCTTTCGGTGCCTAACTCAACACAAATTCAGCAAAGGTTAGATGTCTTGCAATAGGTAAATCTCTGATGAACACGCAAACTTCAAAATTACGCCTTGGTGAACTGATGACCAAACTTGGCTTAATCAGCCAAGATCAGTTGCACATTGCGTTGATGGAACAAGCCAAGAACGACATGCCGATTGGTCGCCAATTGGTGCGTTTGGGGTTTGTTACCGAGGCAATGGTTCGCGACACATTAGCTGAGACCTTAGGACACGAGAGTATTGATCTCGCTACCGTAGTGGCTGATCGCGAAGCACTTGAACTGGTACCAGAAGACTTTTGTAAGCGCTATCACTTGTTACCTGTGGCCTATGAAGACAGCACACAGACAATGACGGTCGCCATGTCTGACCTGTTTAACGTTGTGGCTTTAGATCACTTGCGCGCGCTATTAGGTGAATCTGTACAGATCAAACCCTTGCTTGCTGCAGAGGCGCAACTTGAGGAAACGATTGACCACTTTTATGGTTATGAACTCTCTGTAGATGGGATTTTACGCGAGATTGAAACAGGCGAAATTGACTATCAGAGTTTTGCTGCTGCAGGTGATGAATATACCCAGCCTGTAGTCAGGTTAGTCGGCGCACTCTTAATGGATGCCGTTAAACGTGGTGCATCTGATATTCACTTTGAGCCTGAACAGGCTTTTTTGCGCATTCGCTATCGTATTGATGGTGTGCTTTTACAAGTGCGTAGCCTGCACAAAAGTTACTGGGGTGGGGTGGCTGTTCGCCTGAAAGTCATCAGTGGGCTGGATATTTCAGAAACACGTGCCGCACAAGATGGCCGTCTGAATATGAATTTAATCGGCCGACCAATCGATTTTCGTGTTTCTACACACCCAACGATTCATGGTGAAAACATTGTATTAAGGGTTTTGGACCGTGAAAAATCCATCATCCCATTAGAAAATATGGGGCTACGCACAGCGGTCTCAGACGAAATGCGCTTAATGTTGAACCGTCCTGAAGGCATTGTGATTGTCACAGGCCCAACGGGTAGTGGTAAAACAACCACCTTGTACTCATTGCTAACCCACCGTAATGATGAATCCGTCAACATCATGACCCTGGAAGACCCTGTGGAGTACCCTGTGGCATTAATGCGCCAAACGTCAGTATCAGAAGTCAACAAGGTCGACTTTGCCAATGGTATCCGCTCCATTATGCGTCAAGATCCTGACATTATTCTAGTCGGTGAGATTCGTGATGAAGATACGGCAACCATGGCATTTCGCGCTGCTATGACTGGTCATCAGGTGTTTACTACATTACATACCAACTCTGCATTAGGCGCGTTTCCACGCCTGATGGATATTGGTATTCTGCCCAATATTTTGGCAGGTAATATCATTGGCGTGCTGGCACAACGTTTAGTGCGTGTCTTATGCCCACATTGCAAAACACCTCACAAACTTGATGACATTGAAAGAAAAGTCTTACGACTAAAATCCTCCGCACGACCTAAAGTCTATCGTGCCAAGGGATGTGACAAATGTTACCAGCAGGGGTATCGTGGCCGCATGGCGATCATGGAACTATTACGTATCGACTCTGATATCGACTCATTGATTTCTCGTCGCGCTCACTTTGATGAATTACAAACGGCTGCCTTCGAAAAAGGCTTTGTGACGCTGGCTGAAGATGGCATTCGCCGCATTCTTGAGGGCACCACAAGTCTGGAAGAAGTCATGCGGGTCATCGATCTTACCAGTCATATGAATAAATAAGCGGAACTCTGATGCCTGCCTTTCATTACAAAGCGGTCGATAAACTTGGACACCCAGCAATGGGGCAGATGGACGCGCAAAATGATGCTGACTTAGAAATCCGTTTGGAAAAAATGGGGCTGGATCTCATTACTTTTCGCCCAGCGAAGCGTGCCACTAGCCTACTCAATCAGAACAAAGTCTCACGACAAGATTTAGTAATGTTTTGCTTTCAGCTTGAGCAACTGACAAGTGCGGGCGTACCAATCTTGGATGCATTGAATGACTTGCAAGTCAGTAATGAGAACCTATATTTTCAAAAGATCATTGGTACGATCAGCACCGAAGTAGAAGGCGGAAAACTACTCTCTCAAGCTCTGGCAGAGCACCCGCAGGTATTTGATCCTGTGTTTATCAGTCTGATCGACGCGGGAGAAAAAACTGGTAAGTTGACAGAAGTCTTTAACCATTTGTTTCACAATATCCGCTGGCAGGATGAACTAATCAGCCAAACAAAAAGGCTGTTAACCTACCCCTTATTTATCGCCATTGTCGTTACCTGTGCTGTCGGTTTTTTAATGCTCTATCTGGTGCCAGAAATGGTCAGTTTTTTAAATAATATGGGGCAAGAGCTGCCGCTCAACACAAGGATTCTAATTGCAGTATCTAACTTTTTGCAAGATTATTGGTGGGTCGCACTATCAATACCTGTTGTTATCATCTTCATTTGCATTCTTATGCTAAAGCAAAGTGAATCCACACGCTATCAGTTTGACCAGCTCAAATTAAACCTGCCTTATACAGGCAAGATTCTGCACAAAATCATTATGGCGCGTTTTGCTAAATATTTTGCGCTGATGTATCAAACGGGGATTCCTATCCTTGAGGCAATTCGCATTTGCGAAAATATCGTAGGTAATCGTGTGATTGCAGGCGCGCTAAAGCGTGCTCATGCGCAAATTAATGCAGGTGAATCGATGAGTGAGAGCTTTAAGAATGCCGGCCTCTTCCCACCGATGGTCGTCAGAATGATCAATATTGGTGAAAATACTGGCGCTTTGGACCAGTCTTTACTCAACATCAGCTATTTTTATGATAGAGATGTGAATGACTCTCTGCAAAAAATGCTTAAAATGATAGAACCTGCCTTAACAATTGTATTGGGTGGTTTATTAGCGTTTATTATGTTCTCTGTCTTTGGACCTGTTTATGACTCTTTTAGTCAACTAAGCTTATAAATGTTTACGCGCAAACTGCATCAAATCATTTTATGTGCCAATGCGAAACAATTGGTCGTAGGGGTTTGGCATGCAGATCAATTGCAGCATAGCGAGCGTTTTTTAAACACCACTGAAGGGCATGCCGCTTTTAAGCAGTTTTTAGAAAGCCATGCTGATACCAAAGTTCTGTTGATCAGCAATGCTGTTGAAGAGGACTACCGCGTAGAAAGCCTGCCACACACCACTGGCGCAGCAAAAAAAGAATTGATCAGCCGCAAGCTTGATCAGTTTTATCGAGGCATTAACTATCGTACCGCGCATTTTATTATGCGTGAAAAAGACAAGCGCAAAGATGATCGCTATTTATTTCTCGCGTTAAATAACGATGATTTCTTACAAGACTGGATGCGTATTATTGAGGAAACCGAATCGCAGTTGGTCGGTGTGTACGTGCTCCCCATGCTAAGCCGCTTTCTGGTAAAAGAGTTTAATATTACTGCGCCGCATATTTTGCTATGCGAAATGTTATCAAGTGGCTTACGTCAGACTTATTTGCATAACGGCAGACTACGCATGAGTCGACTGATTCCCAATGTACCCACCGACAGCAAGCAACTGAGTTACTTTTATTCCGTTGAGACACAAAAAACTCGGCTTTACTTGATGAGTAAGCGCTTAATCGCGCGTGATACCGTGTTAAATGTACAACTGGCTAGCATACAGAATAACCGCTTCCAGAGCGTACAAGACAGCTTCCAGCATGAAGCAGACTTTGAGTGTGAAGTCATGCCGCTGGGCTCATTGATTCAATCACAACAGTTGTCTCCCACTGCAGTGAACAAAATACCTGAGTTGTTGCATATGCAATTATTAGCCAGCGGTATACAAGTTGATAACCTTGCACCAGAAGCACTCACAAAATCTTTTCGGTTAAGGCGTGTATCAACCCTCATTAAAACCATTACGCTGATTTTAGCCATCAGCGCTGTGTTATTCAGTCTCTGGTTTTTGTATCAGAGTCTTCAATTACAAAATGAGATTAAAAACGTTCAACAGGCAACCAAACTTGAGCAGTTAAAATATAAAACAGTCGCTGCTGACTTCCCCACGACCAAGCTAACTGCGATTGACCTAAAAAAAGCGGTCGAAATTAATGAGTCGTTAGTAACACTGCCCAAATCACCAAGAACACTCATGTTAGTGTTAAGTGATGCGCTACTGCAAATACCTGCTGTTCAGCTTAACAGCCTGTACTGGCAACAAAGCAACTTGACAGAGTTGAAGTCTAAGTATGCACTTGAGCGTAGCAATCAAACAATCGTTAGTAATGGTCAGCAGCTCTTAACCAATGGGGTTTTAACTGCTGATATTCAACCATTCGATGGCAATTATCGAGAGGCTAACCACTTGGTTAACCAATTAGCAAATTCTTTACAACAAGATGACCGGGTGGTTGAAGTAAAGGTGTTACAGCTACCTACGAATCAGCAATCTTATGCTGATTTAAGTGGTAGCACTAAAGATAGCCAGTCAAATGATTTGACTTCTGCTGCAGCCAGCTTTAAGTTACTGATTGTTTTATCACCTGCACCAACAGTAGACGCAGGTGCCCAGCCATGAAAATGACCTCAAGAGACTGGAATAAGCTCCAAAATCCAATCATTTTATTGCTGCTTGTTACCCTAGGTAGCATCGCACTTATCATCACGTCCATGCAATATGCAGAGTCTCAGCAAGCCTCGCTTAGTCAGCAAAAAGATGCGTTGTTAGTTGCCAAGCAAAAATACCTTTCCTCAGGAACAGAGAAACAACAAATTGAACACTATTTACCTAAATACCGCGCACTAATTGAACAAGGCTTTATTGGCGAAGAACAGCGTCAGCTATGGATTCATGCCTTGCATGCTATTCAAAAACAGCACCAGTTATTTCCAATCCAATATCAATTAGCACCACTGGAGCAAATGCAGCCTGATTTTGTTCAGTCCGCTTCGCCCTTTGAAATGCATCAGTCAACCATGCAATTATCCCTGGACTTATTACACGAAGGTGATGTGCTCACACTAACCGAATCATTGAGCAAGCAAGCTTTTCATAACTGGTTGTTACGAGGGTGCAAAATTGACAGGCTGAATAAACCTAAAGCCAATGGCGCGACCATGACTGGTCAATGCTTGCTTGAATGGTATACACTGTTAGAACCTGTCACCCAATAATGTCATGATGATTAAAACCACTTTTACTGTGATTAGCAGTCTCATGTTAGCCTTTCCAGCCGTTTCATTCGCCGAAAACGAAACGCTGGGCCGCCTATTTCATTCGCCTGAATCCAGGGCTGAATTAGAGCATAAAAGGGGTATGAAACCCAAGCCTGTGACCCAGAAGCGTGTTGTTAAAAAGGCACCGATCAAATTATCAAACGCTTCATTACCCTTGCCAGATCCGATTATGTTGCAAGGCTATGTAAAACGTAGCGATGGGCCTAATACTGTTTGGATTAATGACCAGCCTGTTAGAGAGAATTCACAAACGCAATCGATCAAAATTGGGCGCATTACAAAACGGCACCAAAGCAAACAAAACAGCCTCTTGGCAAAACAAAACTCGCTCAATAAAATTGATCAGCTGTTAATTAAAATACCAGCCAATGGCAAAGTCATTCAACTCAAACCTGGACAGCGCTATGATCCTGAACAAAATAGAGTGGATGATATTACGGTCATCTCTAATCATTAGTCCTTTTTAGTTCCGTGGTTCCTCTCAGGATGCCAGATAAACGATCTCCACCTCACTTCCACCAGCAAAAAGGCGTTGTGCTAATCGCGCTACTGACATTAATTGTGTTAATTTTTTCAGCACTGAGCTTGAAACAATTAAACCGCGCTGAGCTAAAGCGACTAAAACTGGATAAATCGCACCTAGTGTTAGCAGAAGCCAAACAGGCTTTAATCGCTTATGCTAGTGAGAATTTTGCAGCTGTGAACTGCGGCACCAACTGTCCGCGACCAGGTGATCTACCATGCCCAGACCTTGATAACGATGGCGAAGCGGAAGGTACTTGTAGTACCCAGCAAAGTCGTTTGGGTCGTCTGCCATGGAAAACCCTGGGCCTGAATGATTTAAAAGACGGTGATGGCGAGTCGCTTTGGTATGCAGTATCTAATCGTTATAAAAATAATCCACGGCTTTTGCCTTTGAACAGCAATACCACCGGTTCCATTTCACTTAGAAATACATCTGGTCAGCTGATCAACGATGCCAGCAATAATAATGGCTTGGTCGCATTGGTGATTGCACCGCATGCGAGCTTAAGCCGTAGCGATGGTCAGCAACAATCTCGCACACAAGCAAACCAATTAGTCGCTAGCCATTATTTAGAGATTGCTTTTGGTGAAGACAATGCCAGCTTTACAGAAGATAGCGCTGATGGCTTTATCACTGGTGAAATTGTACAAAATGACCAATTAATTGTGAATGACTTGATCTTACCCATTACCTCAGCGCAAATACAAACAGTGATGCAAAAGCGCGTGTTGTCAGAAGTCATGCAAGCGATGCTGGAGTTTTATTGCAATGGCCAAATGCAAGTCAGCACACGACAATGTCTGGCCAATAATGATACGTTTTTACCAGTACCAGCAGCGATTGGTAACACTACCTGTCTAACCAACGCAGACTTAAGCCTAAATGACTGCGTAGCAGATGATACACAAAATTTTGGTCGAATCCCTAATGCCATGCCTGATCCAAATGATCCTGCAACACCAGTGGCAATATGGGAAGCGGTTAACACACAATCCATTTTACGTGGTGCCCAGATCAATAACTGGTTTCAACAAAACGCTTGGCGTGAGTTAATTTTCTATGCACCCGCACCTGCTTGTACAGATACTACGACAAATGGATGTGAGGTCACTGAACAGTTTTTGACTTTGACTAATAGCTTGACGCCCCTTGCCGCTGCAAGTGACCTCAATAAACAATTGGTATTAGTCAGTGCGGGTACTCGCCTTAACGCACAAAACAGAACTACGCTCACTGACAAAAGTGTATTATCCAATTATGTTGAAGGTGATAACCTGATGCCGTCAGATTTTATTTATAATCGTACTCTACAAAACGCCAATCAGAACGACCTTGCCACCAGTATTCCATAATGCCAATTAGACCACCAAGATATCAACCACTTGATCAACAATCTGGTTTTAGCCTGATTGAGATTGCTATCGTGCTGGTCATTTTTGGCCTACTGCTTACCATGTTTTTAACTCCGCTTAGCACACAACGCACCTTGCAAAATCGTGCAGAGACTAATGCATTATTAAATACAGCTAAGGAAGCATTGTTTGGTTATGCAATTGTAAACGGCCATCTGCCTTGCCCGGATACAGATGCTATCCCAGAAGGCATTGAAAACCGCAATGTCGCAGGTAATTGTGCCAATGATAATGGCGTTTTGCCTTGGGACACGTTAGGTATCTCCCGTGTAGACGCCTGGGATCATTATTTCACCTATCGTGTTGATGCAACTTTTTCTGACAGCGCGAATCTTTTTACCATTAATGACGCTGAAGGCAACTCTGGTATTAATATCAATGGGATGAATGGCATCTCACTCATTAGCACCAATAGTCGCCCTGTATTAGTCGTGATTTCTCATGGCGAAAATGGTTTAGGCGGCATCAATACCAGTCAAAATGCCGCAACAAATAATGAGCCTGCATCTACTAATGCAGAAGAACTTGAAAATACTAATAACGATGTCACTTTTGTTAGCCATCCACCAACTGCCGACGGCTTTGATGACCAATTAACTTGGATATCACCTAAAGTCTTAATCAATCGTATGATCATGGCAGAACGCCTTCCTTAAACTTATGAATGACGACCAACTTTTACGCTACAGCCGTCATATTTTACTCAATGAGATCGCTTATGAAGGCCAGGAAAAATTATCAAATAGCCATGCACTGATCATTGGTTCTGGTGGATTAGGGGCACCTGTCAGTTTATATCTCGCCGCAGCGGGCGTAGGGCAGCTCACTATTTGCGACTTTGATGAAGTTGAGTTAACCAACTTGCAAAGGCAGGTGATACACTCAACCGAATCCATTGGTATCAATAAATCCTTGTCAGCTAAACATACCATTGCTGCGCTAAATCCTGAAGTGAATGTTCACTCTGTAGAAAAGAAAAGTTCTGAATCGGAATTAAGCACTCTGATTAAACAAGCAGATGTGGTGATTGATTGCTCAGATAATTTTGAAACACGCTACTTATTAAACAAGCTATGTGTACGGCTAACAAGGCCTTTAGTTTCAGGTGCTGCTATTGGCTTTGAAGGGCAAATTACTGTTTATGATCAACGACTCAACGGTAGCCCCTGTTATCATTGTCTGTTCCCCAGCACTGATGATGTTGGTCGCGAAAACAATGACTTACGCTGTGCTGAGCACGGTGTATTTGCGCCTCTAGTGGGTATGATCGGCACCACTCAAGCAGCCGAAGCGATCAAGCTTTTGATTGGAATCGGCCAAAGTCTGCAAGGACGCTTATTGATGCTCGATACTCTAGCGATGCAGTGGCACGAAGTGAAGTTTAAACGGGACCCCAATTGTGAAGTATGCGCTCACTAACAACTTGTATTTAAGACTGGTATTGTTAGCGAACTAGTTTGTTTATCTGCCAAGGATAGACTTAACTGAACTGATGATGTCACCTGGCATGACGACGACTTTGCTATTATTTGCCTGAGACATTTCTTCTAGAGCATTAATATATCTGTCCCCTAATAAGAATGTGGCTGAATCACGGTTATCATTGGCGGATTCGGCAATAAATTGAATCGCTTGTGCTGACGCTTTAGCGGTCACCATTTGTGCTTCTGCATCTTTTCTTGCTGCTTCCAGTTTGGCTTCTGCGTTCAGAATCAAGGCTTGTTTAGCGCCTTCTGCTTCAGTCACGACTGCGACGCGTTGACGTTCAGCTGCAGCTTGTTTGTCCATTGCATCTTGCATGCTGTCCGATGGTTTAATGTCTTGAATCTCAACTGACTTAACCGTCAGCCCCCAATCTAATGCCTCATCTGCAACGGCAGCTTTTAATTCTGCTTTGATCATGTCACGTGAGCTCAACGCTTGATTCAAATCCATGTTACCGATCACTGAACGCAAATTGGTCTGGACCATGTTGCGCATGGCTTCTGCAAAATCTTCAATACCATAGACTGCACGCTGAATATTCGTTACCTTAATAAACGCTACGGCATTCGCCAGAATCACCGCATTATCTTTGGTAATCACTTCTTGCTGCGGAATATCCAGAATAATGTCTTTGGTAGTGACTTTGTAACTGACCTTGGTAAAAATCGGGTTAATCAAACGCAAACCTGGTTTGAGCACACCAGCAAATTTACCCAGACGTTCAACCACCCATTCTTCGCCTTGCGGCACAATACGAATACCCTTTGTTGCCAGAATAATGGCAACAAACACTAAAAAAATCATAAACTCGGTCATATCGTTCCTTTATTCTCTTGGTCTCGTTATTTTGGCATCACCCGCAAGGTATTGCCTTCAATTGCAACAATTTCGGCTTGCTTACCAGTCTGTATCTCTGCTTCACTCACTGCCGCCCACTTGCGACTTCCCATCACACCTTGGGCAAATTGAATTTTGCCAGCTTGTTGTGGCGTAATTGTTTCAATCACCGTACCCACGGTGCCAATTTCATCGCCTTGTGACTGACCAATTTTCAAATTTGGGTCGTGCTTGTTATAAAAGTGGCGATAAATTAAAAGTGAACCAATAGAAATTACTGCATAGGCAAACAATTGCCATGTCACCGCTAACCCAGGTTGCAGCCAAACAATAACGCTGAGTAAAAATGCAGCGATTGCAAACCAAAGGATGTAAAGTGTGCCAGTTAGCATTTCTATGCCTAGCAGGGTTAAACCGATAATGCCCCAGACCCAGAACATTTCTAATGATTCCATTGCGTGAGTTCCTCGTTCAATTTTGTCACTGCTGATAGTGTACCTTGTTTGTTTTATAAGTCTATCGTGTCTAGCGCCTATCAAGACTAGTCTGCGCTTAAGCTATGGTAAAATTGCGGATTAATTTTTAATCAGTTTTAAGCAGAATCCATGAGTGACAATCACCAAGAACTCGCCAAATCCTTTGACCCAAAATCCATTGAAGATAAATGGTATTCTTTTTGGGAGGATAGAGGCTTTTATGCAGCGGGCATGAATCCAGATGTATCTGACAATTTTTGTTTGTTATTACCTCCACCAAATGTCACAGGCACCTTGCATATGGGTCATGGCTTTAACCAAACAATTATGGATGCCTTAACACGCTATCACCGCATGCGTGGTGACAACACGCTGTGGCAACCTGGCACTGACCATGCGGGTATTGCCACACAGATCGTAGTAGAGCGCCAGTTGGATGCACAAGGTGTAAACCGTCATGATTTAGGCCGTGAAAAGTTCTTGGACAAAGTCTGGGACTGGAAGGAATACTCAGGCGGTAGCATCACGAAACAAATGCGTCGCTTAGGCACATCGCCAGACTGGTCACGCGAACGCTTCACCATGGATGAAGGTTTATCTAAAACTGTGACTGAGACCTTTGTCCGTCTCTACAAAGAGGGCTTGATCTACCGCGGTAAGCGCTTAGTAAACTGGGATGTGGAACTTGGCACTGCCGTGTCAGACCTTGAAGTTGAACAAATCGATACACAAGGTAGCATGTGGCACATCCGCTACCCATTGGCTGATGGCTCAGGTGAACTCACCGTTGCAACGACACGCCCAGAAACTATGCTGGGTGATGTGGCTGTGATGGTACACCCTGATGATGAACGCTACACGCAATATCATGGTAAAACAGTCACACTACCACTCTGCGATCGTGAGATTCCAATCATCACCGATGACTATGTGGATATGGAATTCGGTACAGGTTGCGTTAAAGTCACTCCAGCACATGACTTTAACGATTACGATGTTGGTAAACGTCATCAGCTAGACATGATCAGCATCTTAGATTTAAAAGGTTACGTGAATGAAAATGCACCCGAAGCGTATCAGGGACTAGAACGTTTTGCTGCGCGTAAACAAATTGTCCAAGACTTAGAAGCCCAAGGATTTTTAGTTAAAATTGATAAACATGCCTTAAAAGTTCCCAAAGGCGACCGCACAGGCGTGGTGATTGAACCAATGCTGACTGACCAATGGTTTGTGGCAATGAGCAAGCCAAGCGCTGATGGCAAGAGCATCACGCAAAAAGCATTAGATGCTTTTGCGGATGGTGAAATTCAGTTCTATCCAGGAAACTGGATTAATACCTATAACCAGTGGCTGAATAATATCCAAGACTGGTGTATCTCACGCCAACTATGGTGGGGCCATCAAATTCCTGCCTGGTATGCAGACAATGGTCGGGTATACGTTGCGCATGACGAAACAGAAGCAAAAACGCAAGCAGAAGCCGATGGCTACGCAGGTGAGCTGACACGCGACGAGGATGTATTAGATACTTGGTACTCTTCAGCCTTATGGCCATTCTCAACGCTAGACTGGACTGGTGATGAAGCGATTGATGCGCAAAATCAGGCCTTACAACAATATCTGCCTTCTTCAGTACTGGTGACAGGTTTTGATATTATTTTCTTCTGGGTCGCACGCATGGTGATGATGACTAAACATATCACAGGCAAAATCCCGTTTAAACATGTTTATGTACATGGTTTGATTCGCGATGGCGAAGGTCAAAAAATGTCTAAGTCAAAAGGTAATGTCTTAGACCCAATTGACTTGATTGATGGTATTGGCCTTGATGATTTAATCGCCAAGCGTACCACTGGGTTAATGAACCCTAAAGATGCTGAAAAGATTGAAAAACGTACGCGTAAAGAATTCCCTGAAGGTATTAACGCCTATGGTACAGATGCCTTGCGTTTTACTTTCGCAGCACTTGCCAGCCCAGGCCGTGATATCAAATTTGATTTGCAGCGTTGCGATGGCTATCGTAACTTCTGTAACAAGCTCTGGAATGCCACACGCTTTGTGCTAATGAACACAGAAGGCCAAGATAATGGCTTTGGTGCGGGCAGCTGTAAAGATGGTGCTCGCGACTTCAGTCATGCCGATCGCTGGATTGTTTCAAAACTCCAACGGACGGAGATGGAAGTTGAGCGCGCTTTTAATGACTACCGTTTTGACTTAGCCGCTAAAGCCATTTATGAGTATGTATGGGATGAATACTGCGACTGGTATTTAGAACTGGCAAAGGTACAAATTCAAACTGGCACCGATGCTCAACAAGTAGCGACACGTCGTACTTTATTACGTGTGCTAGAAACCATATTACGTTTAGCGCATCCGATTATTCCGTTTATCACCGAAGAAATCTGGCAAACAGTCGCGCCAATGACCGAGTTAAAAGACAAATCACGCGGTACTGAAAGCATTATGCTACAGGCCTATCCGCAAGCAGATACTGACAAACTCGATGAAGAATCTGAAGCCTGGATCACAACACTCAAATCTGCCGTGGATGCCTGTCGTAGCTTGCGTGGTGAAATGCAACTTTCTCCTGCAGAAAAAGTGCCTTTAATAGCCGCGGGTGATGCAGAAACACTGCGTATCTATGCCCCTTATCTACAATCCTTGGCAAAACTTGCTTCTGTCGAGGTTGTCGCAGAACTACCAGAGGATGATGCGCCTGTGATGTTGGCTGGTGACTTTAAGCTCATGCTAAAAGTAGAAATCGATGTTGCAGCTGAGCAAGAGCGACTAGGTAAAGAGATCAGTAAACTACAAGCAGAAATCGCTAAAGCTAACGGTAAACTTAACAACGAAAACTTCGTTGCGCGTGCGCCCGAAGCGGTGGTCGCACAAGAAAAGTTGAGATTAGCGGACTTTAGCGCTAAGCTGGAAAAACTCGAAACACAACTGAGTAAACTGCAATAATAGCCTAGTACACACATGACGACGCCTGAAGACAAAGATGATGAAATCATGTGTGATTGCACAGGCACAACCCGCTGTGACATAGAGAAGCTTTTTTTTGAAGGACGCGATCTGGATGGTATTTCTAGTAAAACAGGCATCTTAACTGGGTGTGGTGGTTGCGAGTGGAGCATTCAGGATTATCTCGATGCACTCAATGCAGAAGATAACAAAGGTAAAGAAGGCAACCTGACTTGACCTTAAATGAACTCAAATTTATCGTCGCTGTGTCTGAAACACGCAACTTTAGACGCGCGGCAGAAAAATGCTTTATCAGCCAGCCCTCTCTCAGCCATGCCATTAAAAAGCTGGAAGGTGAGCTCAATCTCCAGATTTTTGAGCGTAACCGCCATGAAGTCACGCCTACTGCGATTGGCGAAAAAATCATTGCGCAAGCGATACTTGCACTTAAAGAAGTCCAACAGATTAAAGAGATTGCTCAACTTGGCGACAACCCTCTAGCGGGGCCATTTCGCTTGGGCTTAATCTACTCTGTTGGCCCATACTTACTACCTGAGCTGGTACCCATCTTACGTCAATCGGCGCCTACGATGCCGCTTGATATTGAAGAGAATCTGACAGATACCTTAGAACAATACCTTAGAAGTGGTGTCATTGATGCCGCCATCGTTGCACTGCCGTTTGATATTCCCGGTTTTAATATTTTGCCGTTGTACGATGAAACATATACCGTGGTCACCCCAAGTGACCACCCTTGGGCAGCAGAAGAAAGTATCGACGCAAGTGCGCTGGCCAATGAACACGTGTTATTACTCAACAGCGGCCACTGTTATAGCCATCAAGTGCTACATGCCTGTCCTGACTTAAACCGCAAAGGCCAAGTGTTACAAGGCAACTCTTTGGAGACTATCCGCAACATGGTAGCTTCTAATTTAGGTATTACGGTATTACCTTGTAGTGCTGCGAATGAGCGTAACTTAAACCCGCTGCTAAAAACCGTACCATTCAAACACAATACACCTATCCGCCGCATTGCATTGGCATGGCGTAGTAGTTTTGCGAGAAAAGAAGCGATTGACTGTATAGCAAAGGCGATTCTAAAAATAGAATCGCCATGCTATCAAATGTTAATGACACCAGAATCAGTAGGCGAGTAGAATTCTAAAGCCTGAGATATTCTCAGCATCCGTCATCAGTGCCATTTCTACGGGAATAGACTCTCCCGCCTGAATACCCTCAGAAAGATTGACCCGTTTTTTTAGATAATCTGTTGGTGCAAAGACGCGGCGTACCTTAGGCATATCACGCTCATCGGTCAATGTGACCTCAAGCTTAGGATATGCCTGACTGAATTTTGCTCGATTGGTAATCGTGCTACTCAAACGAATCACGCCTTGTAATTTAGCATCCTGCTGAATACCAGAATCGTCAATTGAAAGTAGGTTGATTTCTTTTGGTAAGCTGATTTTACAGCCAATGGGGGCGCAAAACTGCTGTAGTAGTGGTTTTAATTCAGGCACGGATTGAGCAATCTGATTACGAAAATAATAAACACCCTGGCCTAATAGCAATAATAACAACAGTACTGCTAATGTAATCATCCATGGAGAAAGTGGCTCTTTTTCTGTCAGCAAGAAGTCATAGCTTTCACTAACCTGCTCATCTGGCTTGGCCTCCGGATCAACTATCGCCTGGTCAGCTTCTGGCAGCACAAACTCATCGGTCATGGGTGTCGGAGGCTCAGTGATAGAGGCAGTATCTTTAGCAGACTTATCATTAACAATACTGTCAGACTCAACTGACTCTGAAGATAACTCTGGTTCTTTTGCTGATTCTTCACGCCATTTACTTAAGACATCCAATGTCTCTGGTGAGTCAATTTTAAATGAGAACTCTGGCTGCTGAATAACCGCTTCTTCTGGTTCGTCATCCAAGAAAGATTTGCGCCTTACAGGCTTGTCTATTTCATCCTGTTTATCACTAGCGCTTTCTGCACTATCACTTTTAACCAAAGTACTTGCAGCCTCTGGTTCTAGCTTTGCTGCAGCATCTTCGATATCAATATTCTTAATTAAAGACTCTGTCTTAGCGATAAAATTTTCATCAATGTCTCTGACAGAAGTCAGTCCATCAAGCTCTTCTTCAATCTCGTGTGATTGACTGTTTTCTTCCTCTGAATCAGCAGCATTACCTTGCTTGAACTCAAAATCTGCAGCTGGATCTGGTGTAGAAACTTCTTCTGAAGACGCATTGACTACAAGCTTTTCCTCTACTGATTCGCTATCAATAAGTAAGTTATCAGTATTAATCTCATCAACCACCTCTGGTGTCGGTGACGGAATTTCTCGCGGTACGTGCTTTTGTTGCTTGTCAATAAAGTAGTCTGCAGCCACAAATACCTCAAGACAGTTACCACAGCGCACTTTACCGTTAAATTGTGATAGCTGCGCATCATCGACATAAAACTGTGTTTCGCAATGCGGACACTTTGTAATCGACTTCATCGTTTGATTCCTGTTAATAATACCCATGCATCCATGGTTTGCTGTGGCGCCATATCAAACCACTCACTGTAGATTTCTACTAACGCTTGTGTCTGCTCAGTAAGAATACCAGACAATGCGATTTTACCGCCTTTTTTACAATGTGCAGCCAACACTGGCGCTAGCACGCTAAGCGCACTCGACAAGATATTGGCAACAACCACATCATACTCTTCTGGCTGCGCATTTTCAGCTTCATAAAACGTTATGTCCACCTGATTTTGTTTCGCGTTATATTCACTTGCTTCTATCGCTTGTAAGTCAATGTCTGTACCTAAGACAGCTTTTGCTCCAAGCTTTTTTGCTGCGATCGCCAAAATACCCGAACCACAGCCATAATCCAACACACGTTGTGTTGGCTCTATGATGTTGGTCAGCCAGTCAAGACACAAGTGTGTTGTAGGGTGGCTGCCTGTACCAAAAGCGAGTCCAGGGTCTAAAATGATGTTGATTTTGCTTTCATCTGCCACTTCATGCCAGGTCGGTACAATCGCTAATTTTGAATTAATTTCTATTGGCTGAAACTGTGATTGTGTCTGCCTTACCCAGTCCTGATCTTCGAGATATTGTGTCGCATAATGTAATTTTTCGATGCCCGTTTCAGCAGATAATTGCGCAACTACTTCTTTGATATCCACAGACTCTTCAAACATCGCACTAACGGTATTTCGGTGCCAAACACCTGGCGGCGGGTCACCAGGCTCACCAAAGACAGGCTTCTCTGCGGGTGTTTGTGCTTCAGCATCAACAATGGATACTGAGAGCGCACCCAGCGACATTAAACTGTCACTGATGCGCTCCGCATCTTCCTCGCTGGCAGCGACCTCCAAAGATATCCAAGCCATTGATGATTATTTCAAGCCAAGCTTTTCTTCAAGGTAATGGATCGACGTACCACCTTGATGAAAGGCTGCATCTGACATCAAATCTGCATGTAGTGGGATATTCGTTTTAATCCCCTCTACAAACATTTCTGACAACGCAATACGCATCCTAGCAATAGCCTGCTCACGCGTATCACCATAGGTAATCAACTTACCAATCATTGAGTCATAATGCGGCGGAACTGTATAGCCACCATAAGCATGTGTATCCATACGGATACCAGGGCCGCCTGGCATATGAAAACGATTGATCAAACCAGGTGATGGCATAAAGTTGTATGGATCCTCGGCATTAATACGGCACTCAATCGCGTGCCCCTTGAGCTCAACATCACGTTGTCTAATCGTTAGTTTTTCACCAGCAGCGATTGCAATTTGTTGTTGCACAAGGTCAATACCCGTAATCATCTCAGTAACAGTATGCTCAACCTGTAGACGTGTATTCATCTCAATGAAATAGAATTCACCATTTTCGAATAAAAACTCAAACGTGCCTGCACCGCGATAATTAATCTTGCGGCAGGCCTCAGCACAGCGCTCACCAATTTTATTACGCAGCTTTGGATTTAGTAGCGGTGAAGGTGCTTCTTCGATCACTTTTTGGTGACGTCTTTGCATTGAGCAGTCGCGATCACCTAAATAAATGGCATTGCCATGTTGGTCAGCCAAGATTTGAATTTCGATGTGTCTAGGCTGCTCTAAGAATTTTTCCATGTAAACCGTTGGATTACCAAAGGCAGCTTGCGCCTCTTGTTTGGTCATATTCACAGAAGTAATCAAAGCCGCCTCAGTGTGCACAACACGCATACCGCGTCCGCCACCACCACCTGCTGCTTTAATGATCACTGGGTAACCAATTTTGCGTGCAATCTTGGTCGTCTCCTCAGGATCATCAGACAGCTCGCCATCAGAGCCGGGTACGCAAGGCACACCCGCTCTTTTCATTGCGTCTTTGGCAGAAACTTTATCGCCCATCAGACGAATCGTGTCTGCGCGCGGACCAATAAATACAAAGCCGCTGTTTTCAACACGTTCTGCAAAATCCGCGTTTTCAGATAAAAATCCATAACCTGGGTGAATCGCTTCAGCATCAGTCACTTCTGCTGCACTTATCACTGCTGGAATGTTCAGATAACTCTGACCCGAAGGTGCTGGGCCAATACACACTGATTCATCTGCCAGTTTTACATACTTGGCATCACGGTCTGCTTCAGAATGTACTGCAACCGTACGAATTCCGACCTCACGACATGCTCTTTGCACGCGCAGGGCAATCTCGCCACGGTTGGCGATCAAAATTTTGTCAAACTTTGCCATCGTTATTTCCTTGCGCCCTAACCAATAACAAAGAGTGGTTCACCAAACTCAACCGCTTCTGCATTATTCACTAAAATTTTCTTAACCACACCAGCTTGCTCTGCTTCTATCTCATTGAGTAATTTCATTGCCTCAATAATACAAAGTGTATCGCCAACTTCTACCTTGTCGCCTACTTTTACAAAAGGCTCTGCATCTGGCGAAGGTGAGGTGTAAAAGGTACCTACCATTGGTGACTTAACAGTAGTGCCATCTTCGACGGGTGCAGCAGGTACTGCTGGTTCTACCGCGGCTGCAGGTGCCGCTGGCGCTGCTGATACGACATTTTGTGTCGCAACAGGCACCATGGCTTGCCCGCCACTGACATGACGACTGATGCGTACTTTTTCTCCATCTTCTGTCAGTTCTAGTTCTGAGATACCTGATTCTTCAACAAGGTCGATTAATTTTTTTAATTTTCGTAAGTCCATATAACCCCCAACAGTGGTTTGTTATGTGTGTTGAATGTGTTATTCGCCATAAGTAACTGCATAATCAAGTGCAGCAAAGTATCCTTGCGCACCTAACCCGCTAATTACCCCAATGGCAATATCACTAAAAAATGAATGGTGTCTAAATGTTTCGCGTTGGTAGATATTGGATAGGTGAACCTCGATAAAAGGAACCTGTACAGCAGATAAGGCATCACGCAGAGCAACAGAGGTGTGCGTGAAAGCAGCTGGATTAATGATTATAAAATCTACAGGATTCTCGAGCAGCGCATGAATGCGTGTAATTAATGCTGACTCATCATTACTCTGATAACTTTCCAGTGACACATTCGCCTCACCTGCGCGTGCAGTCAGTGCTGCATCAATTGATGCAAGACTTTGCTGCCCATAATGCGCGGGTTCGCGCAAACCTAATATATTTAGGTTAGGTCCATGCAACACTAAAATAGATTTTTTTGCCATCCGCATTTACTTCGACCAATATTCAAACGAAGTTGCTTAAATTTAGAATAGTGCAAGTTTGACGAAGTTAGTGCATTTTGTCCAGTTAATTATGATCATTTTCTGCATTTTAACTGGAGTTGTTATATAGATCAGACCAAGTGTTAGAATCCGTGTTCAGGGTGTTTGTTTAGCTTTTATTGCGTATTTAGCAATGCTGTTTGTAGCATTTTCTGGTTGACCTTGCCATAAAAGGTATGCAAAACATGACCTTTTGTGTCAATGATAGCGGTATATGGAAGCACACCCTTTTTATTCCCTAGATGCGCAGATAACACCATGCCTTCATCTTCGGCAATATAGAGTGGATAGCTTACAGGTGTCTCATTTTGAAATTCTTTTACAGGTTCTAGCGCATCTATGGCTAAACCTAACACAACAACATTCTTATCCTGATACTGCTCGTGCAGTGCAGACAAATCTGGCATTTCTTCACGGCAAGGTGGACACCAGGTCGCCCAAAAATTCACCACAATAGTTTTACCCTGATAATTTTTTAGCGCCTCTAATGAGCCAGATGTTCGTTGCAGCTTAGTATTAAAAAACGCATCTGTCGGATAGCTTTCCTGCTCAGGTTGGACTTGCGCAACCGGTTCCGCTTGGGACTTTAAGAATGTGTGATAGATACCAAAACCAATACCCATCACTAACAATAAACTGAGTGCGTACTCTAATAATCTATTCATAGTATTAACACTGGGTTATGTTTTGCAGACATTGGTCACGGCGGTGAATCACTTCGGTAAAATCGGTTGGATTTTTAAAACCAATGGTGGTCACTTGCTCGATTAAGTGCCCTGATTGATCGAAAAACAAGATCCCTGGAGGCCCATACAAACCAAACTCTCTTAATAGATCCTGATGCGCTTGGGTATTATCCGTCACATCCGCTTGTAATAAAACACTTTTATCCAACAATGCCTGAATGCCAGGATCGTTAAAGGTTTCATGCTCCATTTCTTTGCAAGACACACACCAGTCTGCATAAAAGTCCAGCATCACAGGCTGACCTGCCGCCTGATGAATACGTGACTCCAACTCTTCGACACTGCTCACTGGCTCAAAAGCCAGCTGCTCTACCGGCATTGACCTTTTATTGTCACTTAACTGCAAGTGTTTCAGCGGTTGCATCACTGCTTGACCACCCGATAACGCCCCTAACAATAAGGCAGCAGCATAGACCATTCCCAAAAAGCCTGCTGTGCCACTGACTACTTTGGGCCCTAAGCTTGTGACAGTCTTTGATAACTGCCATACATAGACTGATGCCAATGCCGCCAATACTGCTGCCAATGCCAGTACCAGTGTGGTATCAAGCAATGGCGCAACTACCCACACTGCCATTCCTAACATTACCAAGCCAAAAAGATGCTTGATAACGTTCATCCACGCACCCGCTTTAGGAACCAGCTTGCCTGCAGAAGCACCGAGCATTAAAAGCGGTACGCCCATACCGATTGCCAGTGCAAACAAGCCAAAACCACCTAAAACAACATTATGCGTCTGACCAATATACAATAGCGCACCTGCCAGAGGTGCAGCGACACAAGGGCTGAGGATCAATGCAGAAAGCGCGCCCATGATAAACACGCCAAAGTACTGACCGCCTTTCAAGCGTTGACTTGATTCACGCATGCGCGACTCAAAACTATCTGGTAACTTTAGATCATAAAAACCAAACATTGACAAAGACAGCAACACAAATACCAAGGCAGTGGCACCGAGTACCCAAGGGTTCTGTAATGACTGACTGATTAAACTGCCTGATAACCCTGCGGCAATGCCCGCAACGGTATAACTCAAGGCCATACCCAATACATAGGCCACTGACAAACCAAAAGGAGAGTGATTGACTTTTTCATTCTGCTGGCTGCCAACAATAATACTGGACAGAATGGGTATCATCGGCAGTACGCAAGGTGTCAGTGATAACAGTAAACCTGCACCGAAAAAGCCTGCAATAATCCACAACAAGTTACCAGATGCCAATAAAGCGGTGGAATCTGTGCTGGTATTCAGATCACCAATCATTGATGTGGTGTGCTCTTGTGCAACAGAACTTTCAGCAGTACCACTGGCAGCCATGGCTACTGGCAATGTAAAGGTTTTGCGTATCGGTGCATAGCACAAACCTTTTTCGCTGCAGCCTTGGTACTTGGCTTGAATGGTAACCTGTTGTTGATTTGGGTCTTGGGGGGTGACTGACGCTGTTGCAGAAAAGTCATAGTGATAGACTTCCTGCGCACCAAAATTAGGGTCATTTTTCATTTCACCAGCAGGTAATATCAGCGGCGATAATTGCGCATCCTCTGATATTAATTGAATGCGGCTTTTGTATAGATAATGACCAGGTGCGACTTTAAAACTGGATTCCAGCGTATCCGAATCCTTCATGTTCACCACTAACTGGAATGCCTGATCAGGCGGTAAAAAATCATCCTCCTGATCAACCAGGCCGCCTAAAATAGACTCCGCTTGTGCAAGCTGCACAAATAGACTAAGTCCAATCAGCATATAAAAACTGAGCCATCGCAACATGTTAAGTCACTCTACCTTCCATCATTTTTTTACTATTATTTATAATCGTTAACGCCATACTGACGTAACATTACCTTATCATGAGCCTTGTAATTCAGCTAAACACTACCATATTAAATACAGTATTATAGTGTTTTGAACCGCAACTTTAACTTTCGTTCAAAACCAAACTTAAGGAAATCT
>SPJL01018633.1_pt1 | contig 21484 bp, 19 predicted proteins | sample 3741751 | NCBI WGS metagenome assembly SPJL01 (sample SAMN10925998, study PRJNA522277) | cold seep metagenome | isolation source: Elba SIP-enriched marine methane seep metagenome, extraction at timepoint T3 | place: Italy: coast of Elba, Mediterranean Sea | reverse complement strand
TGGCAGATCATTATAACGTCGTTGTTTCTTATGAAGTTCCTAAAATACGTGTTGAGCTTCTATATCATTCGCTAAAAGCTTCTCGAAAAGATCACCTCGACATACATTGAAAGCGAGCCTTGTATCGTCCCCGGGTGCCCAAATGAATCTGTTCTCAGTCCAGAACTCGACAAAACCAGATTTCATTTCTTCAATCTAAGATTGAGCCAGCGGCTCGGTATATAGCGCGCCACTTCGGCATGAGACCAAAATCATGGCGAGGCAAACTGCAGCAATAAATCCAATCGCGCGCATTGATAACTATCTACCAAACAAACTGCGTGTTTAACTTTTGTAACCAAACTTTCGATACAAATCGATGTTCGCCGTGCCCAGGACTAGCGAACGAAGGGAACAACCGGACCGCAACTTGTCAGCAACGCCCTCTTCGGCACGATTACGTCCTTACAGCGCAGCTAGCAACATGCTCTAGTTAACAGAGCGTGTCTGTGCAAACTTTCATCAATACGATGATAAAACGCACATGCTCAGCAAAAATTCACCGAATCCGAAGTTACATATCAAAACGACACAGTGTTTGAGTTCACATAATATTTATATATTACAATATATTACAGGAATTTTCCGAGCGATCACAAAGTCTGGCACGAAACATGCTTTTAATGCTGTAACAATGCATAATGATGCGAAATAGCATCAATCGACTTCGCGGTTAAAAACAGGCGCGATGAACAGGCTACAGGGGACCATGGGGGACATCTTTAAGATTGAGCCGGGCGCAAGCCTGCCGGATGCCATTCAGGCGCTGCTGGATGCGAATGTCACCATCGCGCATGCGGGTTTCTATGACCTGATGGGCACCTTTCGGGAGCGTCGGTTGAAAGTTGCCGATGTCGGGAGCGTCCTTGATGGCGGCGGCACCTTCGTCAACGTCCTGCCGCAATGGGATGCGGGCGAGCAGGTCTTCGGTTCAGGGCCCTTCGTTGGAGAGACCGTATCCGTCGATCCAGCCTCCATCCGGCCCTACCCGTTCGAAGCCAATGCCTGCATGATGGTCGCCGACTACACCGGCCCATCAGCCGCCTTGTCACCCCGGCAAGCCTTGGCACGCCAGATCGACAAGGCTGAAACAATGGGCTTTGGAATACTGGCAGCGATTGAATCGGAATTCTTTGTCCTGGACGAAGACGCGGGCAGCTTGCGCGAAAACGGGTTTTCATCCCTTGAGACCTTCGCGAAGGACAATCGTTGCTGGTCTGGGGAAAGTGCCGCAACGCAAGCCGACTTCGTTGCGGATCTTTATGACACGCTGGTTTCCGGTGATCTCGATTTCCTAGCCCTCAGTGGCGAGCTTGGCCCAGGATGTTTTGAATCCACCTTGCGTGCGAAATCACCAATGCGCGCTGCAGAAGATCATCTGGCGCTCAAGATGTTCACCAAAGCCTTTTGCCGCAAGCGTGGCCTGACAGCATCTTTCATGGCGCAGCTGGGCAGCGGATTCCCTGGTTTGTCGCAGCACCCTCATGTCTCGCTGTTCGATGCAAAGTCCGGAGATAATCTTTTTGTCGATCAGGGAGACGGTAAAGACGGCATGAGTGCCCTCTTCCGCCACTTCGTTGCCGGCATGATTGCGATGATCCCGGACGCCATGCCCCTGACCCATCACAATCCCAATGCCTATCGTCGACTGGCGCCCGGTAATTGGGCCCCCAAATCGGCTTCTTGGGCTCGGCAGAACTATTCATCTGCCATTCGTGTCGTAACGTCACCAGATCCTGCGTGCCGCCTTGAGTACCGCTTACCGGGCGCGGATGCCAATCCATACCTGAACTTGGCATTCATCCTGGGCGCAGGCTTATGGGGGATCGAAACCAAAGCGGAGTTACCGGAAGAGTTCGCAGGCGGTGGCCCAGACGAGATGCCATCCGACGGCATTCCGCTTCCCCATGATCTATTCACCGCGACAGCCCGGATGGCGCAGGCAGAAACCGTCAGCGAAATCTGGGGTACCCCCTTCATCAAGCATTTTATCAATGCGATGCGACGCGAAGAAGCGGCGCTTCGAATGGAAACCAGCGCGGCCGAAAGGGCACGCTATCTCGAAGTGCTTTAGCGACGCAACAAGACAACGAACGCAATTGGCGAGGTAAATCTTATGAGCGACTTACAAGACTATCTGAACGACCCAGCACGCGACGGCATGATCAAGGCGGTTCGGAAGAAAATCGACGAGCTTGGGATCGACGGTATCTATTATCAGTATGTCTCGATCACCGGTCGCATCATGGGTAAGACCATCCCTGCCCGGCACTGGGACCGAATGGCCAATGAAGGCATGCAGACCTGGCTCGGCGGTATCGCGAATGTCTTCGCGGACAAGGAAGGAAACTTGATCGGTTTCCCACCGAACGCGTCTGAGCTTCTGGCCTTACCGGACCCCGACACCTTCTGTCAGCTCCCCTGGAACAAGCGTCTGGCCCGCGTATTCTGCACGGTGTTCTTCAGCCGTGAAGATCCTGAGCGGCCGGAAGAATATCTGGATTCTGATACCCGCGGGAACCTGCGCCGCATTCACAAACAATTCGAAGATGATCACGGCATGCGCCTTCGTGTGGGATGTGAGCCGGAGATGCTGTGGCTCAAGCCCGGTGACGATAAGGCCCCGTACTACGAAACCACGAAGCCCTATGCCTATCACATTGACCAGTTTGAGGCGCTCTCTGATGTGTGGTTGCGCGTCAATGACTACGCAACCGCCATGGGCCTTGATATGATCCAGGGCGATCATGAGGACGCCCCAGGCCAGATCGAACTTAACTTTCAATATGATGACGCGCTTAGAACCAGCGACCGGCTGACGACCTATCGACAACTCTGTTCCCAGGTCGCGCGAGAGTTCGGATTAATCGCGGTCTTTATGTCCAAGCCATACATGGGCATGCCGGCGAATGGATGTCATCACAATGTCTCGCTGTGGAGTGGGGGCGATAATGAGGTGGTCAAACTCGTCGATGGACCGCAGCCGGGTATGGACGAAGTCTTCACCTATACCAGCCACGGGACGAACGAGTTCCGTGATCCAAATGAGAAATGGATGCCTGCCGATGTCGGGAAATGGGCCCTGGGCGGTATGCTTGAGCATTTGGATGCGCTTGTCGCAGTCGGCGCATCGACGGTGAATTCATACCGGCGGCTTAACGATGTCGGTATGTGGGCACCGGTTGGCCATAGCTGGGGTCTGCAAAACCGATCTTGTGCCATTCGGATGTCGAGCCCGGACCGGTTTGAATTCCGCTGTGTCGATTCCATGGTTAATCCATACCTGATGCAATGCGCCCTGCTTCGGGCCTTTGATGATGGCATCAAGAACCAAACCGATCCTGGGAAGCCGGAAGAACGAAATTTCGTCGATGTCATGGCCTCTGGCGAGGACGTGAAGCGCATTCCCACAACCCTGCGGGATGCGTTGGATGCGTTGGCGGCAGATGAGGTGATCAAGACCGCCCTGCCCGGCGACCTTTATGGCATCTATGATTGGTACAAACGGGATGAGTGGAACCGGTTCATCTGGGAAACCTCCGATTGGGATGTGAAGACCTATCTGGATTGCCTGCCATAAGGGCTGACAGCGAAGGATCGAAACAATGTTCCAGTTAACGCAGGCACAAATTGACCAGTTCAACGAAGACGGCTTCCTGATCGTCGAAAAGCTGATCAGCGATGAAGCGGTTGAAACGCTTCGTGCCTGCTATGACCGCTTGTTTCGGGGCGAATTTGAAACGGGGGTCACACCCGACGAGGTCAATTGGCAGGAAGGAACCGGCGACCCCAGCCTTACCCGCCAAATCTGCAATGGGTGGAAAGCCGACCGGGATATCGCGGATATTGTCCTTAGAGAGGATTTTGCGAAGGCGATTGCAGAGCTTGGCAACTGGCCCGGAACCCGGATCATGATCGACAACGTGATTTGGAAACCGCCGGGAACCCGCTCGCTCGGCCACCATCAGGACAGCGCTTATTTGGACTGGTTCAATCCTTCGGATCTGCTGAGTTGCTGGATCGGCATGGACGATACATCGGCAGAAGGCGGCACCATCGAATTTGTTCGGGGTTCCCACAAATGGAACCACTCCCCGCCCGAAGGTGAATTTCACGGGCCGGAGGAATATCGCAAATACATGGAACGTGCCGCCGCGCGCGAAGGCGTTAACCCTGAGATCGTCTATGTTGAAGTCCCGAAAGGCGGCGGCTCTTTCCATCATGGTTGGACCTGGCATGGCTCTGGCCATAACAAGGCGACCTATCCGCGCCGTTCATTGGTGCTCCATGCCATGCGCAGCGACACGGAATATGTGCCGGATCACTTGGCCGATGGCACTGGACCGATCTACAGCCGGTATAAGCGCCTTGCCGACAATATCATCGACGAGAACTTCTTCCCTGTGCTGTGGCGCAATGATGGATACCGAACCCCCGGCATCGAAACCTATCTGAAACGATGAAGGATAAGCTTGGCTAATTGTGATGGCAGTTATTGGTGATCAAAACCGGGCGTTGGAAGCGCTTCGTTTGGAAAACGAGGTTCTTCGAAACTTCGTCGACACATCCAAGGATGCGCTATTCTGCATCGAATTCTTGGAACCCGTCGACTTGACCGCCCCTGAGCCGGAGATCATTCGCCAAGTATTTGAGAATGATTGCGTTTGGCGGATGTGTAATCACGCCATGGCGCGGCTGTATAAGCTTCCCGAAGATCTAGACTTCAACGCACAGAATGTCCGCTTCGTCTTCCCGCGAAATAGAGAGAATGAGCAATTTGTCCGAACGCTCTTAGAAGCCGATTTTGATATGGATGGCGCGATCTCCCTCGATCAGGATTATGACGGGCGCGAGATCCTGATGGAAAATGACGTCCGTGGTCAGATCGAAGATGGCAAGCTCTACCGCATGATGGGCGCGGTGCGGAACCGGAGCCAACAGAAAATTCGCGAACAAGCGCTCAATGATCGCCTGGATGCCATGTCCAGCGTTTTAAGCGCGATACCGGACCCCGTCCTCGTCATCGACGACGGGGGCATTCTCCAAGCCGTAAATCCCGCCTTGGAATGGAGCTTCGGCTGGCGATTGGATGACATTCTTGGTCAGCCGGTCCATGACGTTATCCAATTCCCGGATGGTTACTCCTTCTTAGCGGATGTGCCACCCGCAGGTGAAGGAGGCGCGCGCCTTAGCTTGAGTATTCTGAACGCGGCCGGAAACACGCATCCCTGCGATGCGCATTTATCATCCTTTAGCAATGCATTGGGTGAGCGCCGGTTTGTGATCGTCCTTCGAAGCAGTAAGCCAATCCCTGCCCTCCTCCCGCCTGAACAAGGCCGGGAGCCGGATTATGCTCCAGCGCGCTCAATTGAGCGGGGACGGCGGCGATGAAGTTCAAAGCCATCGAAATGGGCGCAACGTCACCAAGCGCCACCGATCCGTGGACAGTCTTGGACGACCCAGGACTAAGCCTGATCATGGACAGGATGATCGATGGCATCATCATCGTCGATGCCAAGGGCATTGTGAGCGCCATCAACTCGGCTGCGGCCGATATCACAAATATCAAGCCGGATGAAATTATCGGCGCGCCGATGAGCACATTGACCGCCAATTCGACGCTTGATTGGCAGGGCAATGACCTCGTCTCCGGCACCGGCAAAAAACGGGAATTCATCACTGTTACTGAAGATGGACGATCCATCCTTCTCGCCCTTCGAACGCTTCGTGACACATCGGGGGAGCCTGTCCTGAAGCTGATCTTTCTGCGCGACCTTCAGGTTTTTGATCACATGCGGCGCATGGCGACCGGCCTGGATGGCGGCAATGTTTTCAAATTTCTGGGTGATCGGGATGTCGGCCCTGATTTCGAAGCACAGCGCCGCCTGTCGCCAGAGGTTGAGCGCATGATCACGCAAGGCACGCGCGCCCTACACCAAGGTGCCCGGCTATTGTTGATCGGCGAGTCTGGATCCGGAAAAACGGAGCTGACGAAATATTTGCACCGCGCGGTCGGCACGCCTGAAGAGCCCTTTATTCATGTGAACTGCGGTGCCATTCCGGAAAGCCTGTTTGAATCAGAAATGTTCGGTTACGAAAAAGGTGCCTTCACCGGGGCCCTTCAAACCGGCAAGCGTGGCCTAATCGAATCCGCTGAAGGCGGCACGCTGTTTCTGGATGAGATTGGGGAAATCCCACTGCCATCTCAGGCGAAGCTGCTTAAGTTCCTAGAAGATGGCGTAGTCCAACGGATCGGCGGCCGGTCCGGGCGGAAAGTAAATGCACGCGTTGTTTCCGCCACAAATCGCGATCTGTGGAAGCAAGTGACGGACAAACAATTCCGCCACGATCTTTATTACCGCCTCGCGGTGATAACCCTGGAAGTCGCGCCCCTTCGCCATCAGCCGCATTTGATCCAGCATCTCGTCGATCATTTTCTGGCAGCAGCCAATCGCATGCGAAAGCCGCGACTGCGCATATCCGATCCCTGTCTGGAGCGGCTACACGCCTATAGCTTCCCCGGTAATATTCGCGAGCTTCACAATCTCATTCAGCATCTATCCGTCGCTGCCGATGACACGGCGGAGGTCGAGCATTTGCCGCCGCATATCCGCGATACCAACACCGATATCAGGGTGCCGGCACCGCATGTTGAACCGGGACGAAGCGAAGTCACCGTGGCACCTAGCCTGGAACTAGACCTCTCCCGCCCCTTGAAAAATCAAGTTCGCACATTTGAGAGAATATTAATTACTGCAGCAATTGATCGGTTCGGCAGCAAACGAAAAGCGGCCAAGGCCCTTGGCGTCGATATCGGAACGATCGTTAGGAAAACAAAAGAAGCGCCTGAAGCGTCGTGAGAAAGAAGACCAAGAAACCATCCACTCGAACTAGGAGAATTGTAATGAATTTACGAGCAGGAAAATTACTGGGAGCTGTCGCGGCAATTGCCGTGTCGGCGGGCCTTTCCGCGTCCGCGGCAAGCGCTGGGGAAGTAAACCTCCTCACCTGGGAAGGTTATGCGGATGAAAGCTTCATCAAACCATTTGAAGAAGCAACCGGCTGCAAGGTCTCCGCGACCTATGTCGGCTCAAACGACGATTTCGCGCCGAAACTGGCCGCAGGCGGCGGGGTCTATGACCTGGTCACGCCATCTATTGATGCCACGAAAGCGCTGATTGAAGCAGGGTTCGTTTCGCCGCTGGATCTGTCCAAAATTCCGCGCCACGGCGAGATTTATGAGAAGTTCCGGACTGCAGAAGGCATCAACCATGATGGCGAAGTCTATGGCGTTCCATTCTCATGGGGGTCTATTCCCTTCATGTATCGTGTCGACAAGTTTGATACGCCGCCGACATCCCTCAAAATTATGTGGGACCCGTCAATGGAAGGCAAAATCTCGCTTTGGGATGATAAAAGCGCGCTCTATGTGGCATCCCGCGTGATCGGCAACATGAACATCTACAACCTCTCTGACGAAGAACTTGAGGCAGCCAAAGCGAAGCTCATCGAACAGAAGCCGCTGGTGCGCAAGTATTGGGCAACCGCGGGCGAGCTTGTTGACCTTTATGCCGGCGGTGAAGTCTGGATCTCCAACACTTGGGGTGGCTATCAGTCATCCCTTCTGGCCGACCAGGACATCGAAGTGAAAGAGTTCATTCCTGAAGAAGGCGCTGAAGGCTGGATGGATTCCTGGCTGATGGTCAAAGACTCGCCGAATGAAGATTGTGTCTACAAATTCATCAACATGGCGACATCCGAACAAGGCCAATGCGGCATGTCCAACGTCAATGGTTACTCATCCGCCAACCCGGTCGCGGCGAAGAACTGCATGACGCCGGAACAGTTCAAGGATTTGCATCAAGACGATGTCGAATATCTTGATAGCCTGCTGCTTTGGGAGAACCTGCGGGATCGCCTAGAGAACTACACCAATACCTGGAACGCGGTTAAAGCATCCGGTTGATTTGGAGACGTCGAAGAATACCCGGGTGGTGGATAACGCCGCCCGGGATTCTTTTTTCCAGGATTATTTTTCCCGGGTTCTATTTTGATCAAGTATGGCGCAGGAAACGATGACCAATATTATCGAAATTCAAAATGTCAGTAAGACCTATCCCGGCGCCATTCGCGCGGTCGACGACCTTTCCCTCAATGTTAAAGAGGGTGAGTTTGTTACCTTTCTCGGCCCCTCCGGCTGTGGGAAGACAACAACCCTTCGGATGATTGCCGGGTTTGAGATGCCCACTGCCGGAAGGATTTACCTCGCCGGTGAGGATGTTACTGATCTGCCGCCCTATGAGCGCAAGGTGAACACCGTCTTTCAAGACTATGCCTTGTTCCCGCATATGAGCATCCGCGAAAATGTCGGCTATGGCCTAAAAGTCGCGGGCATGCCGAAATCCGAAATTGCCCCTGCCGTCGAAGAAACACTTTCCACCGTTGGCTTGCTGGATAAGGCGGATGCCCGCCCCGGCAACCTGTCCGGTGGTCAGAAACAACGTGTTGCCCTGGCGCGTGCCTTGGTTCGGAAGCCAAAGGTGCTGCTGCTGGATGAGCCGCTTTCCGCGCTAGATGCGAAATTGCGCGAAGCGATGCAGGTGGAACTGAAGCATCTGCATCAAAAGCTTGGAATCACCTTTGTCTTCGTGACCCATGACCAAAAGGAAGCCTTGGTCATGTCTGACCGCGTGATCGTCATGGAACGCGGCAATATCGTTCAATCAGGCACACCGGACGAGCTTTATGACCATCCGGCGTCCCCCTATGTCGCCGACTTCATCGGCAATTCCAACAGGCTCTATGGCAAGGTCGTTGCCGCCGACACGGATCAAGTCGAAGTACAAGTCGGGCCGCATAAAATTCGAAGCACGCCTGGTCAGTCCCGCTTTTCAGTGAATGAAGACGTGCTCGTCACGATCCGGCCGGAGAAAGTGCGCATATTGAACCAAGGCGAAGATCCCGGTGATTGCTTCACCCTCACCGGCAAGGTCCAAGATATCCTGTTCCATGGGAGCTCCTGCCGCGTTGAGGTCGAGATCGAACCCGGAACTCTATTCGATGTGGATGTCCAATTGGCGTTGGCACTCAATGCGTCAAATTTGCCGGCATCGGGCGATGATGTCGTGCTCGCCATGAATTCCGAAATCGTATCTGTATTTCGGCTTTCCGAGGACACGGTCCGATGAAGGAAGCCACGCGCCAGAAGCTAACAACATATTCTGTAGTATCGGGTCCATTCTTATGGACGATCATTTTCTTGTTCATCCCCTATATGGTGATGTTCACCTATAGCTTTTACCTCAAGAAATTCCCGACATTCGTTCCGGCGTTCGAGTTCGTTAACTACATCACGATCGTTACCGACCCGCAGTATTTCCAAGTCCTGTTCCGGACAGCGAAGATCGCCATCATCGTTGCATTGTCATCGTTACTGATCGCCTATCCGCTGAGCTATGTTCTGGTCTTCAAGATTCAAAGCAAGCAGCTCCGCACCGCGCTTTACATGGCTGTGATCGTGCCGCTTTGGGTGTCCTATCTGCTGCGCGCCTACACATGGAAGACCATTCTTGGCAGCGAGGGCGTGTTGAATTCCTTCCTGGTCTGGAGTGGCTTTCTGGACGCGCCGACGGATATCTTTCTCTATAACCAGTTCTCCATGGTGGTGACACTGACTTACATATTTGTGCCCTTCATGGTCATGCCGATCTATATGGCGCTCGAGAAAATTCCCCGCAGTATGATCGAGGCTTCCAAGGATTTGGGCGTCGGCCCGATCCGCACCTTCCTAAACGTTACTTTGCCGCTTTCCATGCCCGGTGTGATCGCGGGGGCGACCTTCACCATTTGCCTGACTTTTGGTGATTTCGTCGCAGCGTTCCTTGTCGGCGGGCCGAATGGTGCGATGATCGCCACCATCATTCAAAGCCAGTTTGGCGCGGCCTTGAATTGGCCGCTGGGTGCCGCGCTTTCAATCGTGATGCTGGTGATCGTGCTTACCATCATTTCTCTATCAGACCGGCTGGAAAGAGCCGGTCGCATCGACTTGGATTGAGGGGGAAACGGAGATGGCAACAAGGCGATCATATTCGCGGGTTCAGGAGAATGTCGGCGACAGCCTGCTATCGCTTCTCGCAGCAGGCGCGCTCGCATTCCTTTATATCCCCGTCGTTGTTCTGATTATCTTCAGCTTCAATGACAATCGCTCCCTCACCCTGCCCCTTCGAGGCTTCACATGGAAATGGTATGAGGCCTTTCTGAACAATTCTGACATGCTTCAGGCCATTGCCAACAGCCTCTATGTGGCGGCGATGGCGACCGCGATCACGCTGGTAATCGGCACTGCGGCGGCCTTCGCACTCGACCGCTATGCTTTCCCGGGGAAAACGGTGTTTCGGCGGCTGATCCTGCTGCCAATCGCATTGCCGGGAATCATCACAGGCATATCGATGCTCAACATGTTCAAGCTGATGGGCATCAACCTCAGTCTGGAAACGGTCATTTTGGGACATGCGACGGGATTGGTCTCCATTGTCGTGACCCAGGTCTATGCCCGGTTGCAGCGCTTCAATCGGCGGATAGAGGAAGCGTCCTCTGACTTGGGCGCGCGCCCTTGGCAGACATTCTTCTATGTCACCCTGCCCAATATCCGCTCAGCCATGATCGGCAGCGCCCTTTTGTCATTCACCGTTTCCTTTGACGAGATCCCGGTGACCTTCTTCCTGACGGGCCGAGATAACACACTGCCGATGTATATCTACTCAACCCTACGCCGAGGCATAACGCCGGAGATCAACGCCGTCGGCACCGTGATCGTCGTTCTTTCACTCGGCTTGATCTTCTTGTCTGTCTATCTGCTTCATAAATCAGACAAAGAATGAACTCGGAGTGAAAAGGCCTATTCAGGCGGAAAATTGGGATCCAAATTTCCTCGCCGACAGCCCTTGATTCACCAATGCGAACTAGATTGAGGGGCTAAAGAGGTTGGGAGGCCAACTAAGCTCTTACCTATTGCGCTTGCCTTCGGCGCCTTACTTAAGGACACGAGAAGCCGGGGCGATGCAAAGGTTGCGCGCCAATGTTTGGCTGATCATCCACATCACGTGAACGGAGCGAGATCGTCAGAAAGTCACCAGAAATAAGGTGATCGAGGGGAATGCGACGAGGAGGATGACGCGCAGCATGTCACTCACTAAGAATGGCAGGGAGCCGGAATAGGTTTGAACCATCGGGACATCTTTTGCCATCGAGTTGATAATAAACAGATTCATGCCCACTGGCGGTGTGATGAGCCCGACCTCGACAACGATCAAAACCAGAATTCCGAACCAGAGACCGAAGGCTTCTGGATTAAGCCCAAAATCCAATTCCGATACGATCGGGAAGAAAATCGGCACAGTCAGCAGGATCATGGATAGAGAATCCATGAAGCAGCCTAAGACCAAGTACAAAAGCAAAATACCAATCAAAACCGTATAGGCAGAAAATCCCTGTCCATTGACCCAAGAAACTGCCTCTTGCGGAAGTTGGGCAAAGGCCAGGAATGAATTGAATATGGCCGCCCCCAAAACGATGAAGAAAATCATCGCGCTTGATGAGGCGGTCTGCATCAGCGCATTAATCATGCGCTCCATGTTTAACCCCCCATTCGCCAGTGCAATAAGGCCTGTCCCTGCCGCGCCGAAGGCCGCGCCCTCTGTCGGTGTGAAAAACCCACCGTAAATACCGCCAACGACCAAAGCGAAAACAAGAAGCACCGGCCAGACCCGCGCCAAGGCCAAGAAGCGCTCACGATAGGGTATTGGCGGGCGAATTCCGGCACTTTCTGGCTTCAAGCGAACATAGACCGCAATCGCCAGCATATAGCCAAGCGCTGCCAAAATCCCCGGTATCACAGCAGCAACGAATAATTTGGCGATGTTTTGCTCAGCCAATAATGCATAGATCACAAGCACCACAGATGGCGGGATCAAAATGCCAAGCGTACCCCCGGCTGCTAGGGCGCCGGTGGACAATGAGCCTGAATACCCAAACCGCCGTAGTTCTGGTAGCGCTACCTGCGCCATCGTTGCGGCCGTTGCCAAGGACGAGCCGCAGACAGCACCAAAGCCTCCGCAGGCACCTACGGCCGCCATGGCAACACCGCCACGGCGATGTCCCAGCCAAGATTCAGCCGCATTGAACAATGATTTAGACATTCCGCCACATGTCGCGAACTGTCCCATCAACAAAAACAGTGGAATAATCCCCAAGGAATAATTGGAGAATGTGTCATAGGGAACCGATTTCAGCTGTGCGAGAACCTGCAGCGATGACCCGTTCACCAGATACGAGCCGACAGCGCCGACAACGAGCATCGCTAATCCAATTGGCATCCGAAAACCGATCAGGGCGAGCAATACAGGGAACGACCATATCGCAATTTCAAGCTTTGTCATAATCTATGGCTTCCCTATTAACGGCTCTCGACCTGGTCATCATGGACGAGCCCGATCCGTTCAAGAACAGTCCAAAAGGACACAATCACGGATAAAATTGCCGCCGGCACACAAACCGCATATCCCCACCAAACAGGGAATTGAAGAATGAATGATGTCTCTCCATAGGCCATCTTGTCATGCATGCCAGCCCAAAGACGCCACAAGATCACTGCCATCACGATGGTCATGATGATATTGAAGAGGGTCTCCAAACTGGTATCGATTTTAGGGCCGAAAATGCCCTTCATGATATCGACGGAGACATGGGCTCTTGCAAACTGACACCATGGTAGAAAGCAAAATACAGCGAGTGCGGTCCCGGCCTCGACCAATTCAAAATCGCCAGGAATAGGGCCTAGACCAATGGATATTAGCGCTCGCCCCGAGACGCTGATGACCACGATGCTCAACACTGCGAGCAACAGAAAGCCGCCAAATATGGCAACAATGCGCGAAACGTTTCTGATGCCGCGAGAAACCGAGTTTGACTTTATCATGATGGCCATCGTCCTGAATCAACCCGGTCGAACCGCCATACAGGCAATTCGACCGGGCCAGAGACAAAAATTTTAGCACGCGACCTAGCAGCCCGTGCAAACTAAATTAGTGAGAATGCTTCTTCAAAAGCGCCTGTGCGTCATCAACAAGCTTTTGCCCATCAATACCATTGGCTTTCATTTCAGCAACCCAGTCACTAACGACAGCCGCAGAAGCGTCTTTCCAACGCTGCGTTTCGGCTTCATCCAAAACAATGATGTTATTGCCTTTATCACCTGCTTTCTTGTGACCAACGACATCACCGCCATCCATGGCACGTCCGGCCCAAGCAGCTGCTTCCACCCCGGAATTGTCATCAATGACTTTCTTCAGATCATCAGGAAGGGAATCGTAGCTGTTCTGGTTCATCGCAAAAAGGAAGGTTGCACTATAGAGACCTCGCTCACCGGTGAACTCAGTGTGGTTACCGACTAGATCAGCCATTTTGAGAGGCAAGGTGATTTCCCAAGGAATAACAGCACCATCAATGACGCCTTTGGAAACGGCTTCCGGCACGGCTGGAACCGGCATGCCAACCGGCACCGCGTCAAAGCTTTTCAGCATTTGCGTAATGACCCGTGTCGGACCGCGCAATTTCATGCCTTGTATGCTTTCAAGCGACGTAACCGGATCCTTGGTATGAAGAAGACCGGGGCCATGCGTGTGGACTGCGATAACTTTCATGCCGGGAAAATCATTCGTCATGTGCATTTCATAATATTCCTGAAATGCGCGGGACGTTTGCTCAGCCGTCGTCACCATGAAGGGCAATTCGAAGGCTTCAGCGCGCGGGAAACGGCCTGGCGTATAACCCATGACCGTCCAGATCATATCAACAACGCCGTCTGTTACTTGCTGCGCCAGTTCCGGCGGCTTTCCGCCCAATTGCATTGAGGGATAATGTTCAATCTTGATGCGCCCGCCGGATTCCTTCTCGACTTTCTCTGCCCAAGGAACAAGAAACTTCCCGGGTATCGTTGCTTTTAATGGCAGCAACTGGTGAAGTTTCAGGGTAACGTCCTGTGCAATTGCACCGGTGCTAATGCTCGCAAGTGCCGCTGCGCAAAAACCCGCAGCCAGAATACGTTTCAACATGATTTCCTCCAAGTTTGTATTGTTCTCATGTGCGGTCTCGCTAGCGTTGCACATGTTGGTCGAAGTTTTGTATTTGTCTGTATTCGTGTCTGTGTTCGCCTTATATTTGCGCGTTGTTGAGGTACCGCTTCGATAAGAACCGCAAAATTGGCGAATCGTTATTTCAACCTATTTTTGGATATTGGATCAGCGCATTTCTTCCAGCGCCCAGTGCACCAGTCATCCATATATTTCTCTACGCGTCCTCCCTTAGTTATCTATGAGTGAAAGCACCGGAATCCGTTGCCTAATTGATTGATTTTTCATGACATAATCTAGGTTTTGAAGGGCCAAACGCGCATGTTCCCGCGCCAGCGCCTCTGCCCGGGCCCCTTCCCGTTTCGCAACAGCCTCAACAATTCCCCGATGATGGGACTGCCCGACCAATAAGGATGCACGAAACTCTGGAAAGTCGACTTGCGCCGTCAGAAAGGCGCTTGGATCGGCGAATGGTAGATTGCTCACCCGCTCAACTTCCTGATGAATAACCCGACTTCCGGACAATGATTTCAGAAGATCATGAAAGACGGCATTGCATTCGTGATAGGCTTCGAAGTCCAAATCCTTTGCTGGCACATCGACGATTCCATCCAAACGATCCAGAATTTCAAAGATTTGCGTCATAAGGGCACTATCAATACCGCGTTCTGCCGCCAACCGCGCCGAAGTTCCTTCTAATACCCCGCGCAGTTCAATTGCGTCGACAATGTCATTCTTGCTGAAGGTACGAACAGCATAGCCGCCGGATGGGATCTGTTCCACAAGCCCCTCCTGCTCCAGTCGAGCCAGGGCCGCCCGGGTCGGCGTTCGTGAAAGGCCAAGCTTTTCCGAAAGCGCTATCTCCGACAATCGTTCTCCCGGCTGATAGACGCCGGCATAAAGCAAGTCCCGCACACCCAAGGCAGCCCTCAGTGTTTGAGAAAGTGCTTTTTCTCTTGTGCTTGCCATGCCCCCTCACAAAGTTCCGTTACGGTATGGTCGATTGCGCATTGATCCCCGTGCACATCTCCATTTATGTATACATATAATACAATTTCGGAGTTTCTGCGCCAATCAAAACTTGACGCAACATAAATGACAATTCCGAAAATCACTATCATTATCTCGAAATTTTATAGGATTTGACTGATTTTTTCCGCAAAGACTCCTCTTCTACACCTGTCATCCTGCGTAAGAACCGGCAATTCGTCGCTTGAGTTCCTCACAAAATTGTATACAACGCTCATTAGGTTAGAATCAATAACCGCCGGCTATCCATCGGCGCTAACAACCCTATTCCATTGGGAGGAATACCATGTCATCGAGAAACCTGGACGAAATCGTAAATTCCGCCGGAAACTTGGTAGAGCGGCTTCGCAACTCAAAGATTGGTGCCTATGTGTACCCAGTTGTACCCCCAGAATTTACGAACTGGCGGGATGAACAAAGAGCATGGCGGGAAACCGCTGTTTTATTCGATCAATCGCATCATATGGCTGAAATTATGGTCGAAGGACCAGACGCCTTTGAATTTCTGCAAGGGTTAGCGATAAACAGCTTCGCAAATTTCGCGGTTAACAAGGCCAAACAATTCGTTCCCTGCACCCATGATGGCTATGTCATCGGTGATGTTATTATTTTCCGCTTAGAGGAAGAACAGTTCCTTCTTGTGGGACGGGCGCCGACAATTAATTGGGTCGAATATCATGGTCAAATTTCCGGCAAATCCATCACCATGGATCGTGACGATCGCTCCCCTGCCCGCCCAGGCGGAAAGCCGGTTATGCGCAAGCGTTACCGTTATCAGGTTCAAGGTCCAAACGCGCCGGAAATTCTCCAACGCGTGAATGGCGGGCCTCTTCCGGAGATCAAGTTCTTCAATATGGGGGAAATCACGATCGCTGGCCGAAAAGTTCGGGCTCTGAAACATGGCATGTCCGGTGTTCCAGGCCTTGAAATCTGGGGGCCCTATGAGGAAGGTGATGAAATCCGTGATGCCTTAATGGAGGCCGGAAAAGATCTTGGCCTTACCCAGGTTGGTTCTCGCGCTTATGCGACAAATACCTTGGAGTCGGGATGGATCCCCTCCCCATTACCAGCGATCTACACCGGCGAAGGCCAAAAAGCCTTCCGCGAATGGTTGCCCGCCGCAAGCTATGAAGCCACCGCATCCATTGGCGGCAGTTTCATTTCCGACAATATCGAAGACTATTACCTGACGCCTTGGGATTTGGGATATGGACCATTCGTGAAGTTCGACCATGACTTCATCGGCCGAGAAGCACTCGAGAAAATGGCCGACCAACCGCATCGTCGGAAAGTCACCTTCGAATGGAACTCGGAAGATGTCAGCACCGTCATGCAATCGATGTTCGCTCCTGCCGGCGAAAACTTCAAAACCATTGATCTGCCATTGTCGAACTATTCATCCTCGTCCTATGACGCGGTAACAATGAATGGGAAGACCGTCGGTTTCTCCATGTTCAGCGGTTACAGCTCTAATGAGCGCACCATGCTGTCCTTAGGTGTTGTCGATGACACTATTGAGGTCGGTGACGTCCTGACGCTGGTCTGGGGTGAGCCGAATGGTGGCACCGAAAAAACCACGGTTGAGAGGCACAAGCAGACCGAGATTCGTGTCCGTGTATCGGCTACGCCTTATTCCAAAGATGCTCGTGAGAACTATGTCGATAGCTGGCGGACCCGAAGCGTCTGACCCATTGACGATATTGCTTCCCCCGCCCTTGATCAGCAGGTCTGATGGGAGCCGTGTTCGAATGAAATCGTAAGCTTACACATTCCCTGTCCATTCTCCCACAAAGAGAATGTCCCCTGGTGCGTTCAGGAATCCCAGCCTGAACGTACTTTTTTTGCGAGTTGGCCAAAGCCATAACCGAGTTCGCAAACCCACCGGATATTGAGTCGCCTTTCGAGGTGAGAAAAAGAAAAGGCCCCGGAAAACCGGGGCCAAGTTGCGCATTCCTGATTGGAAACGAAGTCAGGTTTACAGATTACCCTTAGACATTTGATCGGCGATATAATCCGCCTGACGTATGGCAAGGGAGACGATTGTGAGCGTCGGGTTTTCTGAAGCACCTGTCGTGAAGACACTGCCATCAGAAACGAACAGGTTCGGCACGTCGTGGGACTTGCCCCATTTATCGACAACACCATCCCGTGCCTTCGCGCTCATTCGGTTGGTTCCCAAATTGTGCGTGGACGGATAAGGCGGTGTCGGGAAAGTCCGGGTCGCCCCAACCGCGTCATAGACCGCACTGCCCTGCTGATAAGCATGATTGCGCATTGCGACGTCATTTGGGTGATCATCGAAATGGACATTGGGCACGGGCATACCGAATTGGTCTTTTTCCGTCGGATGAAGGGTTACCGCGTTGCTTTCCTGCGGCATATCCTCACCAACCAGCCACATACCGGCCATATGGTCATACATATCCATAGCCCCGGTGAAGGACCGGCCCCAGGCACCCGGATCCAGGAACGCCCCCATGAAGGGCAAGCCCAAGGAGAGTGTTTCCATCTCATAGCCACCGACGAAACCGCGTGACGGATCATTGACGGATTCATCCTGGATGATCCCTGCCATGGTCGTTCCACGATACATGTTCACCGGCTTATCAAAGACAGCGTAAACACTGCCGGTCATGTGGCGCATGTAGTTCTTGCCCACCTGTCCGGAAGAGTTACCGAGACCATCCGGGAACATGGATGAGGCAGAGTTGAGGAGTAGTCGGGGGGACTCAAAGGAGTTCCCCGCCAGACACACCGCCCGCGCCTTCTGTCTGTGCTGATTGCCATCCTTGTCCGCATAGACCACGCCGGAGACCTTGCCGCTGTCATCATGTTCGATCTTGATGACCTGCGCATTGGCGCGCACTTCAAGTTTGCCGGTGTCTTCACCTTCGGGGATTTCCGTATAGAGCGGCGACCATTTGGCGCCCGACTTACAACCCTGGAAGCAGAACCCGATCTGCTGACAGGAACCACGGCCATCCCGCGGCTCGGAATTGATCGCCATCCGCCCGGTATGACATTCCTTGTAGCCAAGTTTATCAGCACCGGCCTTCATGACCTTGAAGTTGTTATTCCCTGGAAGGCCCGGAATGTTGTGCGTCCGAGTAACCCCCATCATGTCCTCAGCGCGGTCGTAATAGGGTTCCATCTCTTTCAGGGTAATCGGCCAATCCAGCAGGTTCGCACCGGGGACGTCGCCATATTCGGTCAAGCCGCGGAACTCATGCTCCTGGAACCGCAGCGAGGCACCGGCCCAGTGAACCGTCGATCCGCCAACGGCTTTGACAATCCAAGCCGGCAGGCCGGAAAAGTCCTTTGCGACCCGCCAAGAGCCTGATGTCGTGCGCTTATCCAACCAGGAAATCTGGCCGAACATGCCCCATTCATCATTGCTGAAGTCTTCGATTTCATGCCGTCCCCCTGCTTCCAGGATAACGGTATCAATTCCCTTCTTCGCCAGTTCCGGACCGAGCGTACCGCCGCCGGCACCGGATCCGATCACCACAACAACGCTATCGTCGTTCAAGTCATATGGTGCAGCCATTGTCTTATTCTCCCTTCAAATCCAGCGCCTAGAGCCAATCGATGTCGTCGAAACCACGGGCGATATAACCGCCCTTCTCCGCCGACGCGCCCTCGTAGCCGAACAACGGCCAAACTTCAGGATTGTTGTAGATGGAGACCACCAGGCCGCCGCGAATGGTTTGGAAGAAGCCACCGTCTTCGATCTGCTTCAGCAGTGCGACACGGTCCTCTTCCCAGCCGACCTTCATATAGCCGACGCCATGCTGCGCCATCGCCATGGTGTCGAGCGCGCCGATACCGCCCTCGATCATATCCTTAACGCCGGCATCATCACCCGCCTGCGCATCATATCCGGACACAGCCGCGACATAATATTTGTCGCTCAGACGGTCATGCGGATAGATATCGCGCGCCATCTGGATAAGCGTCGCCATTGTCTCCGGCTTCAGGTTTTTGACCTCTAGCGCCCAGGCGCCATTCGGGCCCGTCACCATTCCTGCCCCGGCGCTGAGCCCAATGAGCCCGACCGCCGCTGCGCCGCTTCCCTTCAGGAACCCACGCCGCGAGACTTTCTCGCGTTTATCAAGAACTCGCATTTCCTTCCTCCCTTACTGTTTTGGTCCGTTCGCCTTAACGATACCGGCCATGTTGTTGTAAAACCTCAATTTTGTAGCCGTCTGGATCTTGAACGAAGAAGAACTTCGCCATCAGGGCGCCATCTCGGTGGAACTCCTTGATGTCGAGCGGTTCTATCCCCTCGCCTTTCATACGGGCGTGTTCGGCTTCCAGGTCTTCGACCGCCACGGCAAGATGGCCATAGCCACTGCCATGGGTGTAAGGCTCTTGCTGGCCATGATTAACAGTCAATTCGACTTCGAAATCAGCTTCTTCATTGCGCATATAGACAAGGGTGAAACCGTCAAAGCCGAACCGGTCGGCAATCGCCAGGCCAAAGGCCTTGCTGTAGAATTCGACGGATTTTGCCTCGTCCATGACCCGGATCATCGTGTGAATGGCTTTCGCCATGCGCTCCTCTCCTTTCTGTCGCCTCGCCGTCAGTCTTCGCCATACCGGCCCATCGACGCGAGGTAGTCGATCACCAGCTTTCGCTTGTCAGGATTTCGTTGCCGGTAGGACATGATCGTCCCGGGCACGAGTTTCTTCGGATTGGTCAGCCACGCGTCCAGGGTCGCCTCATCCCAGGTAAGGCCCGAGGCACGCAGGTTATCGGAATACTTAAACCCGTCGATTACACCGGCCGGACGGCCCAGAACCTTCCACAGGTTCGGTCCCTGGCGTTTCTGATCCTCAAGTGAGGCAATGTGGCAGGTCCCGCAGCTCTTCTTGAACTGCTTGGCGCCTGGATCGTCTTCTGCGTGGGCACGATCAATGGCACTTGTGGAGACCAAGGCGAAACACAGGATGATGGCAGCATAGAGCCGCATAAAGAACTTTTCGGGCCACATGGGCCGCTTGCCTCCCGCAACGCGCAGGTAGTCTGCGCAAGATTGTTATCCGTTTGTTGAAACCACGGTAACAGTCTTTCGGAGGCCTTGGTGGTAACGGCTTACTACGTCAGGAAAGTGCCAAAGCTTACTCTGCCGCAGCGGGTACTTCTTCCGGGGCGCCACTGGGAACGGTCAGCCTGATCCCGGATTCCGCCATCGAACGATCCATATAGATCATCGCACAGCAACGCAGCATCGAGGTAAAGTTTCGCGCCTCACCATGCCGCTCAATCACCTCATCATGAAGAGTGGAGATTAACTTCGGCAAGGGCACACCCTCACTCGCCGCCGCCTGTTCAAGGATACTCCAAAACAGCTTTTCCAGCTGGATGCTGGTCGAGTAACCACTGAGCCGGATCGAACGACGCTCCGGTTCATAATTCTCGGTCGGCTGCCCGGCAAAAATCTGGCACATCGCATTGCCTCCCATATCGCTTCGTTTTGATTACCCCGATGGTCGCCTGGATTTCGGTCGAACGCAAGGATAAGGAAGCTATGGATCGATATGCCTAAAGAAGTTGGGGCGGCCCGCCTAAGTGACGCGCCGCCCCAAACTGATGAAAAGCAATAGAACTTCTCGAGACCCCTACCCCCGAATACGGTCACCTTTAGGATCATAGGGGCTGTCGGCGATGATGCGGGCGCCTTTTTCGACACCGACGATGTGGACGGTCAGCTCTGTACCAACCTCCGTATGGTCGACATCGACAAGGGCCAGGGCCAGTGATTTTTCGATGCAGTAGCCATAACCACCCGATGTGACATAGCCGACCCGTTTGCCATCGCGCCAGACCGGCTCGTAGCCGGATGCATCGGCGTCCGTTGCGTCGATCTCCAGGGTTACGAGTTTCTGCGGGGCAGTGCGTTCATCACGCTCCTTCACCGCATTCGCTCGACCGATGAAGTCTTCCTTCTGCCAATCGATCCAGCGATCCATCAGGGTCATGGCCGGCGTATAGCCTTGCATGAATTCCCGACTCCACACCCCAAAGCTCTTCTCAAGCCGCAGCGAATTCATGGCGTTGAACCCGAATTCACACATATCGAAGGCAGCCCCGGCCTCCTTCAGCATGTTGTAGAGCGTGATATGCTCAGCGGCGGAGCAATTGATCTCATAGCCGCGTTCACCAACTACTGACAGGCGTCCAACCTTGGCGCGGACCATGCCAACATCGATGGTCTGGCAGCCCATGAACCCAAGCGCCTCGTTAGAAACATCCTGATGCGTCAGGGATTGCAGCACGTCCCGCG
>SPJL01027427.1_pt1 | contig 21551 bp, 12 predicted proteins | sample 3741751 | NCBI WGS metagenome assembly SPJL01 (sample SAMN10925998, study PRJNA522277) | cold seep metagenome | isolation source: Elba SIP-enriched marine methane seep metagenome, extraction at timepoint T3 | place: Italy: coast of Elba, Mediterranean Sea | reverse complement strand
TTTTAAGCATGCTCTTCGCGAAGCCCCCCTCCGGGGCAATCTTACTCCCGGCTCTGAAGTTCTTATTGATTTTCCTCTTGCTGATGGTAACTTCCAAACCTTTAAAGTAATGGAAGCTCCCGTACTCGACGAAACCCTTTCTGCCCAGTACCCCGATATTAAATCTTACGCCGGTCAAAGTATTGACAACCCCGCCGATGTTATTCGTTTCAGCGTCACTCCCCTCGGAATAAAAAGCATGTTGCTTTCTCATACTCGTGGCTATCAGTTTATCGAGCCCTATTCAGAAGATCTTAATACCTACATGGTATACCAACGAAAAGACCGCCACGCGTCTGAGGACCACTTCGAGTGTAATGTGAAAAATGAAGTGAACCAAAGAATCGATCAAGGCAATGTCGCATTTAATAATGCCGATGATGGCATCTTGCGCGACTACCGCCTCGTTGTTTCTACCAATGGGGAATACGCGAATTATTTTGGTGGTACGGTTGCTCAAGCACTTGCTGCTATCAACACTACCATGACTCGGGTAAATGGAATCTACGAAATGGATTTCAATATCACCATGACCCTGATTAGTAATACGACTTCCGTAATTTATACCAATGCCGGTACAGATCCCTACGGTTCTAGCTCCGGAGCTTGGAACGGTCAACTGCAAAATACCCTGACCAGTGTAATCGGCGAGGCTAATTATGATATTGGTCACCTCTTTGCACTTGGTGGTAATAACGGTAATGCAGGTTGTATCGGATGCGTTTGTGTAAATGGTTCTAAAGGAAGTGCCTTTACCTCTCGGACTACTCCCGAAGGAGATCCTTTTGATGTAGATTATGTTGCTCACGAAATGGGACACCAATTTGGTGGTAACCACACTTGGACTTTTGGTGGCAACGAAGGCACTAATGTACAAATGGAACCTGGTTCTGGTACTACCATCATGGGCTATGCCGGAATCACCGGACCTACTACTGATGTACAACCCAATAGTGATCCTTATTTCCACGCAGTGTCGATTGAACAAATTACCGATTATATCAAAACGCAATCTTGCCAAAGCAATACCAACACTGGTAATAGCGTCCCTTCAGTAAATGCTGGACCTAATTATACAATTCCACGTGGTACGCCTTTCCTCCTCGATGGCTCTGCAACAGATGCCGATGGCGATGCTCTGACTTATTGCTGGGAACAAATGGATGAAAATAATGCAAGTACTACCTTGCCTAGTGTTACCGCTACTTCTGGAGTAGCTTTCCGTTCGTTCTTGCCTTCTTCTTCTACACAACGTTCACTCCCCGCCTTATCAACAGTACTTGCCGGGAATACAGCAACTACTTGGGAAGCAGTTCCTAATGTAGGACGTACACTCAACTTCCGTCTGACGGTTCGCGATAATCGTGCAGGAGGTGGTACCAACGAAAGTGATAATATGGTCGTAACCGTGAATGGCTCTACTGGTCCTTTTGTAGTCAGTAGCCCTAATACGGGATTGACATGGAGCGCGGGTTCTTCTCAAACCGTAACTTGGGATGTAGCAGGTACCAATGGTTCGCCCATCAATGCAGCTAATGTCAATATCTTGATGTCGACAGATGGTGGAAATACTTTTAGCACAACCTTGGCCTCGAATACTCCTAACGATGGTTCGCAAGCCATCACGGTTCCCAACGTAACGGGTACTACCAATCGGGTTAAAGTAGAGGCAGCGAATAATATCTTCTACGATATTTCCAATAGCAACTTTACCATCACGGGTGCAGTAGCTTGTACCGCCACTACCCCTGCTGGTTTAGCATCTTCCAGCGTAACTTCTGATGGCGTTACCTTGTCTTGGAATGCGGTAACAGGTGCCGCAAGCTATGATGTTCGCTATCGCCCAACGGGAAGTAGCACTTGGACTACCAATTCTGTATCAGGTACTTCAACTACCTTGTCTGGTTTAACGCCTTTGACTCAGTATGAGGCCCAGGTGCGTAGCGTATGTCCTGACAATAGTACTTCGAATTATAGTAGCTCGGTTAACTTTACCACTTTAGAGCAACAGTTAAACTACTGTGCTTCGAATGGTAATAATGTAAGTGATGAATTTATTTCTAACGTCAACCTCGGAAGCATCAACAATAGTAGTGGTGCCGCCAGTGGTGGTTATGCCGACTTTACTTCGATCTCAACCGATTTGACCAAAGGAGTTTCTAATACGATTACCATTACTCCAACTTGGACGGGAACCGTTTACTCCGAAGGTTATGGTGTATGGGTAGATTACAACCAAGATGGTGACTTTACCGATGCAGGCGAACAAGTCTTTTCGCAAGCAGCGACTACCACTACTCCAGTGAGTGGTTCTTTTACCGTTCCTTCGAGTGCTAGCAATGGGAATACTCGGATGCGGGTTACGATGAGATATAATACAACACCTACCCCTTGTGGTTCTTTCAACTTTGGTGAGGTAGAAGATTATACGGTAAATATCGTAGCTGCCGCTGCCTGTAATACTCCTGGTGGTTTAGCCGTAGCTAGCATCACAAGTACCACGGCTTCGGCTTCTTGGAATAGTGTAAGCGGCGCGGTTGATTATACCGTACGTTTCCGCCCAACAAGTTCTTCAACTTGGACCTCTGGCAATATTTCAGGTACTGCCGCTAACCTAACTGGACTTTCCGCGGCCACTACTTATGAAGTACAAGTGAGAACGAATTGTACAAGCACCAGTTCTGCTTATTCGGCCTCAGTTAACTTTACCACTAATAACGCTCCTGGAGGTTGTACTGGTGGACTCTCACTTCCTTATGCAGAAAGTTTTGAATCTGGTTTTGGTGGATGGACTCAAGCCTCTGGCGATGACTTTAACTGGTCTCGCAATAGTGGTGGAACACCATCTAATAATACCGGACCTTCTGCCGCAGCGGCAGGAAGCTTCTATGTTTATACGGAATCATCGAACCCGAACTATCCAACTAAGGTCGCTACGCTCAACGGACCTTGTTTTGATTTGTCGGGAGAAACGAGCGCTTTCTTCAACTTCCAATACCACATGTTTGGTGCATCCAATATGGGTAACTTAGTACTAGAAGCAAGTGATGATAATGGTACTACTTGGGCTAATGTATGGTCTGCTTCTGGCAACCAAGGTAATAACTGGCTTAACTCTAGTGTAGATCTATCGACTTATGCTGGTGGTTCGGTGCAATTGCGTTATGTCGGAACCACAGGAACGACTTGGCAAGGGGATATGGCTGTTGATGATATTAGCCTCACCGCTAGTAGCGGCCCAAGTTGTGCTGATGTAGATTTGACCTTTGTTTTTGACAACTATCCTGAAGAAACCAGTTGGACAATTACCGATGCTGGTGGCACCGTAGTAGAACAAGGGGGCACCTATGGTTCTCAAGCCGATGGTTCGACCTTAGTGATTGATCTATGTCTAGCTGCTGGATGCTACGATTTCACCATTAATGACTCTTATGGCGATGGTATTTGTTGTGGCTTTGGTAATGGTTCTTACTCCTTGACTGATGCTGGTGGTGGAGTATTGGCCTCGGGAGGCAGCTTTGGAGGTTCGGAAACCACCAACTTCTGTGTTAGCACTTCTCGCGTAGTAGAACTACCTACTACGAACAACAATAGCTTAAGCCGCGAACCTGCCGCAGCGCAGCACCGCCCAGAATTTGCGGATAACATGACTTTATTCCCGAACCCTGCAACGACTACCTTAACGGTTCAGTTCCAGAGTATGACGGAGGCCGTAGGTACGGCAGTAATCCGCGATGTATTGGGTAAAGTGGTAGCAGTACAAAACTGGGATGTCTTGGAAGGCGATAATAATTTCCAATGGAATGTATCGGACTTAGCCGAAGGCACCTATCTCTTAGAATGGAACGACGGTCGGGAAACTACGGTATCTCGTTTCGTCATCACAAGATAGTGAATAACACCCTGCCTTTTTGATAAAGGGAATTGCACTTGGCCTACCTTGGTGGGTCAAGTGTTTTTTTATTCCCAGTCGAGTAGTGGCTGGGTGCCGTAGCGTTTGCCTTGGCGGGTCATCTTGATCAGGTAGTTGAGGCGTTTTTGTGAATCGGCGCGTCGACTTTTACCGGGTTCGGTGATCCAACCGATTTTGAGGCGTTGGTAGAAATGAGAGAAGTGACTAAAGGTTTCCCAGACTTGGGGATCGGCCTGGAGTTGTTCGGCCACCCAATCGGGGATAGTAAGAGGATCATTGGGCGAGCCGACCTGGTCGGCGATGGGGGCGAGGCCTTGGGGGGTGATAAGGCCTTGTTTTTGTAATTTCCAGACTCGTTGGCGGTTGAGTTCAGAGAGGAAGGTTTTCTTTTTACGTCGAGGGGTAATTCTTTGCACATTACCTTCTTCGCAATTTTTTTTAACCACCCCATCGATCCAACCAAAACAAAGACAGACCTCCACGAGCTCATCATAAGTAATACAGGGAATTTCAGTTGCTTTTTTATAGCGTTGCAACCAAATTTCCGTTTTGATCTGGTGATTTTTTGCGAGCCAGTCGTACCACTCTTGGCGATTGCGGGGATAAAAGACTTCGGTAATTTCCATAAGCGTCGAGCAATTGATTCTAACTGCCTTCAAAATACGGAAAAAAGAATGATGGCTAATGATTCGAAATCAGCTAGCGAGATCCCTAAAGAATTTATTTTCGGTTGGATACTCTGTATAGGTGCTCACTAGTGGGCAAACCTTACAAGCGATCTCTCCTTGCTGGGAATACCAGCGACAGGTCGTGCGAATGGCGCATTCAGGAACGTGATTTTTTAAGAATTGGTTTTCTACTTTATCGAGGGCATCATCGATGACTCCGCATTTTTCTCCCGTCCATTGCCGACAGCCTGATTTGATACATTTATTGGCTACCCGGACTGCCTTTTCTGGTTTTACCCCTAAACTTTTAATTTCCAGATATACTTCCTCCGTAATTTTGATAGGATCGGCGAGTAACTCCATTTCCTCTTCCTCATTTTTGATACCGATGAGTAAAGAGCCTTTGGTAAACTTGGAACTGGGGCAGGTCTTATCTTGATCTTGCATAATTTGCCTTTTTAAAACGAGAGAAATCAAAGGCATAAGAAAGTGTCCCTATGCCTTTGAATTAGCATTGTTGATTGAGCGGGTCTTAGTGATTGTACATTCCCTGGGTCTGACCGTGGCCGCCACCGAGGATATCACCGCCGCCACCTTTGAGAAGCTTACTCTCCTCATCGCGTAAAGCTTGCTTTTGCAAGGCATCCAGCGCTTTTTTGATGATTTGCTGCTTTTTGAAATCGTTTTTCATGACTCGATTTTTTTAATGGTTATCCCGCATTTGTTTAAGGTAGCTTTAGGAATCCCTACCATGCTACTTCCAAAGGAAGTAGTACTTATTTCCAATTAACAATCAGTATAATAGTTTCTAAATTTCAATAGAAAGCATAACATCCCCATCTTGGTGAACGAGACATCAAGTTAGGAAGGGCTTCCCATGATCTTTGCTAGAGTCAAATGTTTGGATGGCAGTGTCCGTAAATGGACAAAAGCATTTACAATATAAATAAAAATATAAACATATGTACTGATTTTGTTGAGTCACCGAAAATTGACTTTAACCATCCCTCTTAAAAAAGTAACAGCCCCTCCGTTTTAACGAAGGAGCTGCGAAAATTCTTAAAAGTTAAAGTTGTCCGGGTCGGGTCCCAATCGTTGCCCACGATCCAATTGAGCAATCTGTTGCATTTCTTCCGGACTCAATTCAAAGTCAAACAAATTGCGATTCTCAGCAATGCGTTCGGGGCGAGTAGATTTCGGAATCACAATTACGCCCAATTGGGTCAACCAGCGCAAGCAGTACTGCCCGTCAAATTTTTGATACTGGTATTAAGATAACTAGCATTGAGGTGTAATGCTTGGGCCATGCCCTGTACCGTAGGAGGATCATCACGGCGTTCTGCGGCTAGGTCGACAAAGTGCTGGTCGACGGCCTGTTTGAACTGATTGAAAATATGATGGCTATTGCGATCCTTTGCCGAGCGATGTGCCTCGTTGGCCTGATAGATGCGACGAATTTGAATGAGGTAACGTTGTAAAAGATGTCGCAACATTTCCGAACCATCCGCTAGCTTAAGCTTGATTTCTTCCATCATTTCCTCCGTCGTATTCTTTAAGACCTGCGCCCACATTCGTAAAAAATACGACCCGATAAAAATGGCAACGAAACAAAGGCATTTCCAAAAGCTTGCTTGGAGGTTGATCCTCAATGCGCATCAAAGCAAAATCACCCCCTTGCGGAGTGCCGATTTGGAGTTGACGGTAGAAGTCGGTGATGGTACGCAATTGCGGAATATGGGAAGCCATTGAGTGAAGTAAAGCATTTTTTAACAATTCTCCAATTTAGCTTTCTCCACAACACTTGCCCCATATTGCGAGGGCCAGTGAAAAGATAGCGGGGTGCTTTATTATTAGTACTAAGCGGAATTACTTAAGTTTGAATAATGAAACAACTCAAACACTCCGTCTTTTGGCCTCCCTTTCTCTTTCTACTGCTTTCGGTGACTTATAGCTTGGTGGACCTAGAAGGCTTTACCAAAAATGCCACGGCCCTGAATAGCTTTTTACTCGATCGTTTTGGTTGGTTATACTCGCTCAGCACCCTGGCCTTTTTGATCATCTGTTTGAGCGTCTACTTCTCCCCCTTGGCCAAAGTTAGGATTGGCGGCCCCGATGCCCAACCACTGCTCACCAAGTGGCGCTGGTTTGCGATTACCCTTTGTACGACTATTGCGGTTGGTATTTTATTTTGGGGAACGGCAGAGCCTTTGTATCACCTCCACCAGCCCCCGACGGGGCTTGGAATCCAGCCGAACAGCATCGAGGCGATGCGCTTTTCCATGTCGACCATGTTTTTACATTGGACGCTCATCCCTTATGGAATTTACACTACGGCGGGTTTGCTTTTTGCTTTGATGTACTACAATTATAATCGGCCTTTTAGCTTGGGCAGCCTGTTGTATCCGCTACTAGGCAAACGAACCGAAGGAGGCCTAGCCAAAGTGATCGATGCTTTTTGTTTGTACAGTTTGGTGGCGGGAATGGCGGCGTCTTTAGGGGCGGGGATTCTCACCATCGCAGGAGGTTTGGAAAGTTTGTTGGGGTGGCAAAGCAGTGGCTTCTTATTAGGAATGATTGCGCTGGCTATCGTAGTGGTATTTGTAATCTCGGCGGCTAGTGGTTTGATGCGAGGCATTCGAATTTTATCCGATTGGAATATCAAGGCCTTTTTTTTCCTGGCGATCTTTGTTTTCTTAGCGGGGCCCACGCTTTTTACGCTTAAACTTGGGGTAGAAGGCCTGGGTGATTTTTTTCAACATTTCTTTCAAAAAAGTCTTTATGTTGGCTTGACGCCAGAGGACAATTGGTCGGAGAGTTGGACGATTTTTTACTGGGCCAATTGGCTGGCTTGGACACCCGTGACGGCCTTATTCTTAGGTCGCTTGGCCTTGGGATATACCGTGCGCGAGTTTATTCACTTCAACCTTTTTTATCCTTCAATCTTTGGTGCTTTGTGGATGATTATTTTTGGGGGGACAACCTTGCATCAAGATTTCTTTAGCCCGGATAGCCCAATGTATACGATCCTACAAGCAGGTGGCCCGGAGAATGTCATCTATGGCGTTTTTGATCGTTTGCCTTTTGCTGGTTTTATGAGTGTACTTTTCCTGGCGATTACCTTTTTATCTTTTGTAACCGCTTCGGATTCTAATACTTCGGCGATGAGTGGTTTATCGGCCCAGGGCATTTCGCCCGAAAGCCCAGAACCTTCCATCGTGATTAAAGTGGTCTGGGGGATTACTGTAGGCCTAGTCTCTTGGACGATGATTAATTTTGCCGGGATTGATGGTATCAAAATGGCTTCGAACCTCGGAGGCTTTCCGATCTTGTTCTTTATGATTTTGGTGGCCGCTTCTTTGGTAAAGGTGATGCGAGAACATCGTTGAAAAGAAGCCTTGCTAACAATGCTCCGTTTTTCCAAAACGGGCTTGTACTTTCCATTCCGCTTGCAGGTCGTTAACTAAATACAACCAGCACTCAAACCATAGAGACTCTTCCGCCGGAAGAGACGCTGATGCAATGAAAAATAAATAAAGAGAAATTAAACAATCAAATTGCATGTTAAAATAATTAGTAATATACTTGCACTATTAAAACTATTCAACGACAGCTTTTGACAAATTTTAAAACCATTGATTGTCAATTCTTAAGCTAGGCTATCTCGTTTGTTATTGTGGATTTAATCGATTTAGCTTTATTATTTCATTTTTATTTAGTGGATTGAACTCGAATTACTAAGCTGCTTGCTAGCTCAGTAAAGTAGTAAGCTTTACTTGGTTTGTGTTTGCTAATCTATCTGATTAGCAGTAGCAGTGCTATGTCGAATTTGCACCTATTTAGTGACTCTAAATGGGCGGTTATTCCATTGCCTTAGTGATTGGTATGGACGGTTGATAACTATGTAAAAATTGTAATTTTTATTTTTTCACCCTCAAAGCTTTTATTATGAAAAACCTAAAAAATGGGTTTGTTCTCCTACCCCTCGTATGCCTACTTTTTCTCTTTTCTTGTGCTAACGAAAAGTACGAAGTTACTCCTGCAGTTCAGGAAGTAGATCAAAAGACTACTTTTGCCGAGCAAAATAGCAATGATGAATTGGCGCAGTTGATTCTGGACAATTTTGAAGCTATTGAAAATTCCGTAAAGGTTGATTTGACCACCGAAGAATTCAAGCAAGCCTTGGATCTTACTTTTGGAGCTTCTGAAAAAAACCTGACTTTGTTCTTTGCTGATGCAAATAGCAGAAAAGTTTTCCGTCAGAAGCTTGGTGAAATTATGTTGAGCGAAGGTTCTGCCAGTCTTGGTGCCAATTTCTTCTGTGAAGAAACGTACTTTGCCGAGGCCTTTACTACAGAAGGCGGTTATACCTCTGCCTCTAGCAACAGCTTTGCTTACGCAAGCCGTGATGGTCACACCAACATGTGGGCCTCTGCTTTTTCTTGCGAAACTTTTGATGAGGTTTACATCCGCGAAAACGATTGCGATAATGTATGGCCAAATTGCTCTGCTTGCCGTATCCGCGCCTTGTACTACTCTGGCGGTGGAAGCACTGCTTTGTTTGGCTTAGGCCCCTGCTAGTGGCAGCCTTACTTTGTGTAAAGTAGAATATTAGAAGATAAAGCCCTCAATTGCCTTTGGTGATTGGGGGCTTTTATACATATACAAGCAATCACCCGATTCATCTCCGTATTAGAGATGCCTTCAAAAATGGCCCTTAGCCGTTTGGAGCGGCTTTATAGCTCCACTTATACTACCCCAATTTAAAATCATTTAATTTTTTTTCACCACCAAGAAATCCAGTTTTCGTTTTGCTCCGTTTTTGGTTGATGTACAAAAAGAATAACCAAAAGTCTAGTAAAAAATGAAACTGTTTAATCTTTCAATCACGATCCTATTTTTAGGATTATTCCCTTCCTTCGTTTACTCGGCCATTGATCCGCCGACAAACTTAAGATCGGAACCTACTCAAAATGCTCAAAACCCCATCAAAAGCAATGCTTACATCCTACGCTGGAATGCCCCGACAGGTCCTGTCGCTTTTTATCGATTGCTAGAACGCCGCTGGGAAGAAGAGAGCAATACCTTTACCCCCTTCGCAGAAATCTACCGCGGTAATTTTCCAGGTTTTGATCGGGTGGGCAATCCTTCAGGACAGTACATCTACGCCGTTGAAGCGACTAGCCCAGATGGCAGTAAAAGCACTTTGTCAAATGTCATTACGGTTTACGTAGATGCCCCTCCGCCCATAAGTGCTCCGCCTAATCTACGCTCAGAACCCTTACAATCCGCTCAAAATCCGATCAAGAGCAATGCTTATATTTTACGTTGGGACGACTCAACTGGCCCTCTCGCTTTTTATCGATTGCTGGAACGTCGCTGGGAAGAAAGTAGCAATACTTTTACCCCTTTTACAGAAATCTACCGAGGGAATTTTCCTGGTTTTGATCGCGTCGGTAACCCTTCGGGGCAGTATATTTATGCCGTCGAAGCCATTAGCCCCGATGGTAGTAAAAGCCCCTTGTCAAATGTCATTACGGTTTATGTAGATGTCCCTCCGCCCATAAGTGCTCCCTCCAATCTACGGTCTGAGCCTCTGCAATCTGCTCAAAATCCAATCAAAAGTGATGCTTACATCCTACGTTGGAATACCTCCGCAGGTCCAATAGCCTTTTATCGCTTACTAGAACGTCGCTGGGAAGAAAGTAGCAATACTTTTACCCCTTTTGTAGAAATTTATCGAGGGAATTTTCCCGGTTTTGATCGCGTCGGTAATCCTTCGGGCCAATATATTTATGCGGTTGAAGCGACTAGACCGGATGGTAGTAAAAGTCCTTTGTCAAATGTCATTACGGTTTACGTAGATCTCTCTTCGCCGGAGGTGATAACACCGGAAGTCCTCGTTCCAGTACAACCGGGTAACGGGCCGCTTCGTCTTTCTGCTCCGACTTTTGACAATGACGGAACCTTTGAGGTGAGCTGGCAAAATACTGATATTTCTACCCTCCAACGAAGTCCCGCCGAGAGTATAAATTTTACAACTGTTTTTAGTGGTCCTTCGGGAAGTTACACCGAAAGAAATCTAGCGCCTGGAAGATATTTTTACCGAGTTGAAACTTGCATTGTAGGGGGAGAATTTAGAGATCCTTGTACTGGGTTTATTGACCAAATTCAAGTGATCGTTAATCCCGAGGTAGTGGCTCCTGGTCCGCCGCCATCAATTACCGCAGAGGGTTCTAATACCGGAAAAGCTACCGTTACTTGGAGTGCATCAAGTGGTATTGTTGAATTTTACCGGATTAGTAAAAGTATGGATTCTTCCACTGAAATTTTGAGAGAGGTAAGACCGGACGTACTTACGATTACAGAAACCGATGTAGCTGCTGGCGACGTTTCTTATTCCGTACAAGCTTGTAATGGTATTGGCTGTAGTTCGCCGGCTATAGCTCCAAGTGTTTCCATTACTTATGCTGCTGTCAGTACCCCTAAAAATCTTCGGGTTACTCCTAGAGAAAGTGCTCAAATGCCTATTGAGGAGGATCGCTATACCATTCGTTGGACTGCTTCCGATGGCCCTTTGGCTTTTTACCGTTTACTAGAACGCCGAAGGCCAGCAGGGAGTGCTACCTTTACTCCTTTTATTGAAGTTTATCAAGGCACGGGATTGAGTTTTGAAATAAAAGGCAATACCAGAGGCGAGTATACTTATGCTATCCTTGCTCGTAGCCGGGAAGACGATAGTGAAAGCGAATTATCAGAAGCTATTACGGTAAATGTCGGCTATACCGGGCAGGAAAGAATTCCCGGACCATTGACTACTGGTCAAGCCAATCCCTTAGTGGGAGACAACTTTACACTAACCTGGGCAGCGCCTACAGTCGTTCCAAAGTATTATCGTTTACTCGCACGGGCACTAGGTCAACCTTATCAAGAAATATACCGGGGCACCGAACGTTCCTTTACTGTCTCAGGAATTGAAACGGGATCTTACGAATACCAATTATTTGCCTGTAATGATCCTAATGATTGTTCCCTTCCTCGTTTTTTACAAGTTGATTTTTTTACAAAACCTTCTTCACCAGAAGCCGTCACTGTACCGCTGGTGTCAAGCGACGGTCAGGTCAATATAAGTTGGACGTCCTCCGCTGGTACATTTGACCGATATGATATCGCCAAGTTTTCTCAAGAAGGAAATCTGTTAGACTTTATTGGTACAAGTAATGGAACTTCCTTTAGCGTCAGTGGGGAGAACCGTAGCTCGGTTAGATACGGTGTCCGTGCCTGCCTGACCAGTGTGAGCCCAGAGCAATGCAGTGACTATCAACTTTCGAAAATTGTTACCATTCGTGATCCCAATAACCTGCCCGTAGTATCAGAATTCACAGTTACCGAAAAGGTCAACCAAGGAGATTATACCTTGAATTGGAAAAGAGTGGAAGGAGCCACTAGTTATCAACTCGTAGAATTATCTAATGGTACGAGTAAAATTGTCTACCAGGGCAATGGTTCTAGTTTTACGATTACCAAGCAAGCAAGTGGCAGTTATGTCTATTATATCCAGGTGTGTTTAGATGGAAATTGTGGAAACTGGCGATTCACTGAAACTGGCGCAGTAGAGGTTACCAATCAGCGCTCGGAAGGAGAAGTGCCCGATGCCCGTATCACCAATCTTCCGGTTCCAAAGCATGATCCTACGGTTGGTGCTTTGGAAGGAGAAGCTAGTGTGGATGGTGGTAATGCCGTTTATAATATTCCTATTGCCGTTCCTCCTGGCAGAAGAGGTTTAGAGCCAGGTCTTGCGATAGTATATAGCAGTGCTGGTGGACAAGGCCTAGCAGGAATGGGTTTTAGTTTAAGCGGTCTATCTTCGATTTCTCGTTGTGGAAGAACCTTTGCACGCGATGGCATTAATGCCCCGGTTGCACTGAACAATAAAGACCGACTATGTTTCAACGGAGAAGCGCTAGTACTGATCAAAGGACAATATGGAAAAGCTAATTCGGAGTATAGGACAGAGATCGATAATTTTAGAAAAATTGAATTATTAAATGCTGATTATAGTTCTCCGAATTCGGTTTTTAAAATTACGGCAAAAAATGGCTTAGAAATATTTTATGGAAACGGTGGTGCTTTCAGAGACGAGAATGCCCTTCATATTCCTTCCGGAACCAACGTTCCGCTTACCTGGGCAATCCGGGAAGAACGAGACCCCTTTGGTAATAATATTTTCTATAAATACACAGACTTTGGAGAAGGTGAATATCTAATTACTGAGATCATTTACACTGGATTAGGCAATACCCGTGGTGACCGGAAAATCCAGATAACTTACGAAGATAAATTTAAACCAGAAACGACCTACCTCGCAGGTTCGAAAGTCAAGCGTACTAAGCGTATTCGCAGTATTGAAACTATTGCACCAGGCCGATCGGGGAGTGTACGTCGTTATGAATTAAAATACCGTCCAAGTGAATTAAGTGGTCAAAGTTTATTGACCAGTGTTCAAGAATGTGCCAGAGGAATAGATAATATAGAGCATTGTCGCCCCGCAACTACTTTCGAATGGGAGGATAGTCCCATCGCTTTTCGTCTCCATGCCTTAGAATTTGAAGGCGGGTTCAACCTTGATGCCGCCGACTTATTTGAGTTGGGTAACGATATAGATGGCGATGGGCGAAATGATGTTTTTCTAAAACGGCAGGCTATTATTCCCGCCGACTTTGCCGAATTTGCAGACCAAGCGGCTCCCGGAGAAAAGCGAGTTTTAAGCTTTGATAAAGATGGGATTGAGATGCCCGTCAGTCCAGAACTTCGAGATATGTTGGCCGTCGCTCCGGATGTAAGTTTCGAAGCTACCCGAACGCAATTCAATGGTTCTGGAAATCTCAATCGAGATTTCAATAAGGACGGACGAACCGATTACCTCTTCAGTGAGAACGGGCAGATTGCAATCGCTTATTTCAACGGTATGGATTTTCAAACGGTGAGCACTAACATTCCTGCGGCTCCTTTTGGTACAGGTCAGACCTTCTACGCAGAAAATGGATCTTTTAATATCATCAATACGGGAGTTTATAATGTGTTCGAAGCAGGAGATTTTAATGGAGACGGACGCATCGACTTGCTGATTGCTGATCGTCGAAATGGTAGTGTACTGGATGGAGAGTTAGTACTTTACCTAGATTGTACGGAAGATAGAGGCAATGGAATTCGGGATATAAAATTCTGTCGCCAGCCCGGATTTCTGTATGACATGATCGATATTCCCGGAATATTTGATATCAATCCCAGCCCAGCGGTCAATATTTTTGTTCCACAAGGAGAAAAAGTGAGCGGAGCCTCGGACCTCGATGGGAATGGCTTACCTGATTTTTTTATTGAAAGCGGTAGTATTACCAGCCTGGAAAACAACCGAGTTACCGACATGGTATTGCTCTCTTTTTTGGATGCTAATGGTAATTTGACGTTACAAAAAAGAAGCCTAGCGAGTATCGGTTTACCAACTAACCTTGGTACGGCCAAGAAGCCATTAGCTTTTAGCTTTGTAGACATCAATGGAGATCAGATAAAAGATTTCGTAAGCACCGATGGGTACCGCCTCGCCAATGGTAAAGACATCACCAATGGAGGCGCTTGCTTTCTTCCACTTACGCCTTTTACCACCTCCATCGATTTGTTTTCAGAAACCTGTCGAGAAGGTGATGAATGTGATTTTCGACCTAGAGGTAGCTCTCTTGGTGCTTTTGGCGAACAAAAAGCATTGGATATTGATGGGGATGGGATAGACGAATTGCTTTTTCCGAGTAAGATACTTTTGCCATCCTGTATCTTGATTGGGGCTGGAGGTGACCAAACGCCAGCGGAACCCATGATTGACTGCGGTTTTAATCAAGGCAATCCTTTTCATGTATATGGTTGGAGTATTATTGATTTTGAAGAAAATAAGGATGGTAGCTTTACCGCCAATCGGAAAGATTATTACGATGATCTGATCTCTACTCCGGCGTTCAATAATATCGGAGATATCAACGGAGATGGTAAAATTGACCTGTGGACCATGCTGGGATTCAAACAAGGTGATTTTAATCTGAGTGGCGCTCCTGATCATTTTTATTTGGGAGGTTTCGGCAACTTTGGAGGAGAAGGGCCTCGTTTTAGTCGCAATGAATCAGGAGATGATTTACTTTCGGCGGTGACTACAGGCCTGGGCTTTCAAAGTAAATTTTATTATCAAACCTTATCCGATACGGACGACCCACATGCTTGTGGCTTTACGCAGGAAAGACCTTTTTATAAAGTAGAAAAGGAATCTATCGGTGGTGCTTATTTCCATTTTACTTCTGCTAAAAAGGCAGTGGCAAAGTTTGAACAAAGCAATGGTATCGGCGGCTTTAATACGATGCATTACCGATATGAAGACAATATGTTTAATCACGAAGGCCGAGGCTTACAAGGTTTTGAACGAATCGTCGTCGAACAAGCGGATACCGAAGCTCCCCAAAATAACCTCCGAATGGTGATGGATTTTCATCAAAAATACCCATTGACGGGTAAATTAAAATCCATGCGAATGGAATTGGTCACCGATGATATTGTCGCCATTGACGAAGAAAGGAAAAACCCGATTAGTCGGCAAGAGTTTAATTATAACATCACTCCAGATAATCCTCAAAATGAGCGCATTAAATTGGCCCGTGTTTTTGAAACGCTGAATCGTTCTTTTACTTATGATTATCAAAAGGAGGAAAACCCATCGAGCCAACGGGATTTACTGGTTGTACAAGAAACCCAAAATATTTATGGAAACGGTACTGCTAATGATCCACACATAAAATACGGACGCCCCAGTAAAGTCATTGATATTGTTAAAGAAGGCAATAGCAATAGACCAGATCGAGCCTACCGGAGCGAAATGCAAATGCTTTATGAACCAGTGGATGAAAGTATCTGGGCTGTCGATATTTTAGATAAAACCATCAGTGATTTTTCACCAGTTGTATACCAAGACGATAATACCGTTACATTGGCTACGGGAACTAATGAAGGGCAAAGCGAGGTCATGGATTTTGACATCAATCCGATTAACCGATCCATGCGGAAGCTTACAGAACAAGCAGGTACTCCGAGCGAATTGATTATGGAAAATGTCGAATTCGACGTATGGGGAAATCCTATCCGGGAAGTTAAAAAAGGCAGTGGAGCGGTAGATCGATTGGGAGCTGCAGTGACCAGAACTACGCTTAGAGATTTTACAGCAAGTAATGGCTATTTTGAAAATAGCATGGACCTAGGCCTTGGAATGAAAATCGACATGGACTACGACCTTGCTACCGGGGCCATACGGAGCATGACCGATGCAAATAACCTCTCCACCACTATGCGCTTTGATGCTTTTGGTACGATGATCGAAAGTAAATCACCAAAGCAACCGACGGAACGAAATAGCCTACAAGCCTGCCCCAATGGAAAGGATTGTGCCATGCAATTGTTTACCGTTCAGGATGGCAAGCCATCACAAACAATTTACCTCGATGTGCTTGGTAGAACGATTAGCACTGCCACAGAAAGCTTTGAGAATCGTTTTAGTGGAAGGAGAAAAATTCTTACAAAAAGTAAATACGATTACCGAGGTCGACTTGTCGAAGAACTGGGTTCACATTTTGAAACGGATACTCAAAAAATGCGAATCACAACAGGTGATTTTGATGCCCTAAGTCGTCCGGGATGGAAAATCACCGATGCCGAACCACAGTACCGTAAAGTTAATTATCAGTACCTGGGTTTTCGAACCAACCTTACCGTAGATACAAGAGATAGTCAAAACGAAAACGAGCCTACTGATAATCCGCTACAAACACTGTCGCGGGTGTACAACAGTTTTGATCAATTATTGCAAACGGTGGATCAGCTAGGGAATGTGACTGACTTTCGTTATGATGGAAAAGGAAATCTCATTGCCACCAAAGTCCAGGATGTTCAAGATGCAGCTAATGCCATGACGGTTACCATGACCTATAATCCATTCGATCAAAGAACCTCGATTACCAATCCTAATAATGGTACCAAGCGGAACAGTTTCAACGCTTTTGGTGATCTGTTGTCGCAAGAGGATGCCAATGGCGATGTCATCAGCTTTGATTATGATATCTTGGGGCGGACCACGAAACGCTTTATCAATGGAGTGGAAGAGATCGAATATAGTTACGACCGTCAATTGATCGGACTTAGAGATTTTTCAAATAAGATTAACGAAGGGGTTCGTATCGAATCCACCTACGATGCTTTAGGTCAGGAGATAAAACGGCAACTCTCTATTCCAGAACTCAATCGGGTTTTTGAATTACAAATGGAATACGATAGTTATTATGGAAGAGTCAAAGCGATGACTTATCCTATGGGCGAAAAAATCGTTTTTAATTATGACACCTTCGGCTTCAAACGCTTCGAATATAATCCCAATGCCGCTCCGGGAAAGCAAAACCTTAAACAAATCGTAGAGACGGATGCGCGAGGGAATTTGCTACAAGTCAATCTTGGAAATGGCATAGAAGAATTCCGGGATTTCCATACCAGTGGTCAGGTTAGAAAAATCTATGCTGGCCTCGATGCTGAAGGTTCTAATAGCGGGATAGCCAATATCGACTATGCCTATGATGACTGGGGAGATTTGAAGGTCGTGAAAAATAATGCTGCTTCTTTTGAAGATCGACATAGTTTTGATGCGCTCCATCGCTTAGTCAAAAGTGAGCACCGTTCCTCCATTGGGAGTAAGGTCATCAATTATGCTTTCGATGGTTTGGGCAATCTCCGTTTGAAAGATGATTTTGCAAATACTTATCAATATGGTCAAGATGCCGGAGCAAATTTCGGCCCTAATCAAGTCGGCCGAATTAGTAAAGTTGATGGCTCCGTATCCAATTTTACCTACGATGCTAATGGAAATATGAAAACTGGAGACGGTCGAAACATGGAGTATAATGCACTCAATAAACCAACCCAGATTGTCAAAAATGGCAATAGCACTTCCTTTTCCTATGGGCCAGATGATTTGCGCTTTAAGCAAGTTGCTTTAACAGATAGCTTGGAAACCCGAACCTACTACATGGGTAAATTATTGGAGTGGATCGAAAAGAAGAATCTGCAAACCAATGAAAAGGCTCCGACCGAAGTACGTAGCTATGTAGGAGACTATCTTTTATCTACGGTCGTAATTGATACGGTCGGTCAGGAAAAAGCACCCGTACAATTCTACTTGCACAAAGAAGCATTAGGGTCAACTGATGCGATTACAAATCAAGAAGGAGAACTCGTTGAACGTCGTTCGCATGATCCTTTTGGTAAACCAAGAAATGCAGTTGGAGAGCCTAAAGATGAACTCGCTTCAAAAGTCAGCCAGCGTGGTTTTACCGATCATGAACACTTGGATGAAGTACAATTGATACATATGAATGGCCGGGCCTATGATTTTAACCTTGGCCGGTTTCTGAGTGTCGATCCTTTTGTAGTGAGTCCGGACTTCTCTCAAAGTTTCAATGCTTATTCTTATGTGTTGAATAATCCACTGACCTTTGTAGATCCTACTGGTTATGCACCAGACAGCAGACAACGATTTATCGATAAAACCATAGCAGGAATGAGCAAAACCGTTTCTGGTGGCCGTTCAAGAGCTGCTGAGGGCAAGAATAAATCTGGAGAGCCTAATAATGGAAATTCAGATTCTGCAACGGACACTGACAACGCCCCTTCTAAAGTTGACGATGAAGAAGCAAAGCTCCGGCAACGTTTTCGGGAAGCGATTGAACGAGCAAGAAAAATCAGAGACAGGAGATCACCATCCTTAAAAGACGAACCGATAATTTTGACAGAGAAACAGATAAAAGACGTGATTAATTTCGACGACTCTGTTGATCGGATTGCTGAACGAGTAGAGATTGCCTCTAATATTCTGGGAAGTATTTCGGTGGTAAGTGGAGTTATAAATATTATTAATGGCGTCTTAAGTTTTGAGTCGGGCTCGACCGCCGCCGCAGGAATACAACTTAATAAAGGCTTTGCTCAGGTAGCCAACGGATTTGAACTAGCTCTAGGTGACGTTAACACCAACAGTCAGGCTAAGGTCGATGCTGTTATTCGAGCCAATAACCTTCCTGATGGAATTGTCTCTGCAGGTGTTGCTGCTACTAGTTTAGCGTTAGATCCTGACCAATTTCGGGGTGAAAGTACCATTGTGAACAGAAATGTCGATGTCGGTGCATTAACTCTTCTCGGTGACTTCGCAACAGGACTATCGCTCAATGAACAGGCAGCAGGAAAACTAATCGTTGAGACTGCTGATCAGATTCTTAAACAGGGAGTAAATGTGGGTAACAATTCGAGGGGCTTCAGGGAGGTATTGACTGATGCCGCAGAGTTCACCGTGGAGCTTTTTACAGGAGAGGATTGATTGGAAATGCCATGTAGGAATAACATATGATGCATTGCGAGTGTCCGGTAGCAACTGGGCCTCGCAATGTTTTTTTAGGCGGCAACGGAAATTACCATCATCATACAACCATTTTCGGAGGTGGTGGGATTATGATCACTGTGCGGTTCGGCGCGGTGGTAGTCTCCAGGGCCCAGATGTTTCCCTTGGCAAAAACAACTTCCTTCCAGTATATAGAGTTCTTCTGGTCCGTCGTGGGAATGGCTGGGCACTGCGGTACCTGGTCCCATTCGCATCAATAAGGTAGTGGTTTTTCTAGCTTCATCTCGGAATAGTATTTTTTGGCTGACCCCTTCATGGATTTCTTCCCAGGTGCCTTCCTCCGCTTTTAGAAAAAAGAAAGGCGAAGGTTTTTCCTTTTTCTCTTTTGCCGTTTCAGGAGTGAAATTCGCCATCAGCTTTTCTTTAAAACCAGGCCTTGGAGTACGGGGTTCGCTGGAGAACATCATTAATGAGGCGGTACCACCAAACGTTTCGATAGCTTCTGCAAGGATTTTGTCACCTCCTACTAGGCGTTGTTCGACCTCTGCCTGCTCTTCCGGGTTAAGTGCTCCGAGGGCATAAGCAGCCGCTAATTCTTCTATTTGTTTTATATCCATTGTAATAGGTTTGGTCTCGTTCAATTTAAAGAATATCCTACCTCGATCATCTGATTTCTCAGCTTTCTCATTCCTAAACGCATCCGAGTTTTCACCGTTCCTAAGGGTAATGCCAGTTTTTCTGAAATCTCTGACTGAGAATATCCCTGAAAAAATGCCATTTCGATGGGCAGAGACTGCTCTGTCGGTAAAGTACTCATGGCGTATTTGATTTGAACCTGTAGATCTTTATTATAAATCGCCTTAATCGGATCAACATCCTTGCTTTTCATATCTCGAAAAAGAATGCTTTCATCCCAAGCCACTTCATGTTTGCGAACTCTTTGCCGGGATCGATATTTATCAATGGCTCGATTTCGGCACATGATCATCATCCAAGCCAAAGGACTACCCTTTTCTTTTTGGAAAGTATGAGCTGATTCCCAGACTTTGATAAAAATTTCTTGGAGTACTTCTTCTGCCAGATCGTCATCGTTTAAAACTTTGAAAGCGAGTCCATTTAGTCGTGGAGCATGCCGATCATAGAGGGCATCCATGGCCCAGGATTTCTTATCACTAATGCACTCAAAAAGCTCTGAGTCGCTTAGTTCATTGGCTCTTTCTTTGAGGGGTTCATCCATAATCGAAATAATAAAAAGATCGTAATCAAGGTACTAAAAAATAACCTGACTTTCCAGTAGGTATTTCAATGATTAGTGGCGACGGGTAAGAAAAGAAAAAGGCCAGACTAAACGCCTGGCCTTTCGGAAAAAAGTCTTTGATTTTAAAAAACGACTGCTGGAAAATGGAAAAATCCTTATAATCCATTGATAAGCAATCGTATGCATAAAATTCTGGGTGGTCCCACTAGGACTTGAACCTAGGACCCTCTGATTATGAGTCAGATGCTCTAACCAACTGAGCTATAGGACCTTATGTATATTTATTTTTTAACTTTATTGTGATTCCCGAATGCTCCACTAATCGCTTCTCAGGTCGTTGCTTAGTAAAACCCGTGTAGAATCGATTTAGTTTCTTACTAAATAAGAAAGATACAAAGTAAGTCAAGAAGCAAAAATGGTTGATCGTTAAAAGTCAGATGCGCTAAACCCCCCGATGGCTATCGGATGAGCTATAGGACCTCATCTCACCTTCTTTAAGGCAAGTGCGCAAATTTACATATTTGCTTTTCCTCATGCAAGCCAAGGCCCTTAAAAATAACAAAGCCCCGAACAACAACAGTCGCTCGGGGCCCTATCAATGCCTAGTCCAAAGGCTTAGTTCGAACCGGGTTGAGATACAACATGTACATCCATCTGTGGGAATGGAATACCAATGCCTGCTTTGTCAAATTCCTTCTTTACATGCTCCTGCATATAGAAAAAGGCATCCCAGTAATGCTCGCTGTTTACAAATGGACGAGTGGCTAAATTAACCGAACTATCAGCCAATTCGGCTACCACAACCCCCTGCGCAGGATCATCAAGGATATATTCACATTCTTTTCCAACACGTAGAATGATTGCGCGCGCCTTATCAATGTCATCAGTGTAACCAATGCCAAAGGTCAACTCGACCCCTACTGTGCCCTGCCCCGAAATATTTGTAATTACATTGCTCGTTACCACCCCATTAGGTACAATAATCCGCTTATTGTCGAGCGTCCGTAATATGGTATTGAACACTTGAATCTCTTCTACCGAACCCGTATTTCCTCCGCCAATCGTAATGAGATCTCCTACTTTGTATGGTTTGAAAACTAAAAGGAGTACACCGCTGGCAAAATGACCTAAGCTGCCTTGTAAGGCCATACCTATGGCGAAGGCCAATGCTCCAAAAATGGCTACAAAAGAAGTCGTCTCGATGCCAAACAT
>SPJL01014007.1_pt1 | contig 21718 bp, 23 predicted proteins | sample 3741751 | NCBI WGS metagenome assembly SPJL01 (sample SAMN10925998, study PRJNA522277) | cold seep metagenome | isolation source: Elba SIP-enriched marine methane seep metagenome, extraction at timepoint T3 | place: Italy: coast of Elba, Mediterranean Sea | reverse complement strand
CTTCACCCTTTCTGAGCGCCTTTTGCAGGCGCCCGAACGGCATATCCGGAAGGCGGGTCTTGAACCAGCGGTCCAGGCGCATGCCGTCTTCATCGTCTGCTACTGTCAGTGTTGTAACACCGGACATTGTTATGCTCCTGCGAATAAGGCGCGACCGGCCATCATGCCGAGATAGAGCCCCGCAACAGAAAGCGCCACCGATCCGCCGATATAGGCCATGGCCTGGAACGCCTGTCCTCGCTGCAGCAGCAAGACAGTGTCCAGGGAGAAGGTTGAGAAAGTGGTAAAGGCACCCAGCAGGCCGATAGCCAGGAAGGCGCGAAGCTCAGCCCCAACCAGCGTGCCCAGAGCGAAGGCTTCGATCAAAAACCCCATTAAAGCCGATCCCAAAATATTCACGACAAAGATGCCCCAGGGGAAGCCGGGCCCGACCAACGCCGTAATGCCAGCGGCGGCAAAGTGGCGGGCAACGGCCCCACAGGCGCCGCCTGCCGCTATCGCAAGGATCATTTTCATAGTGACCTGACAATCGCCTTTCGAGACCGGTCCATCAAGCGCTTTGCCTCTGCCGGCTCTTGCGGGCGCGGCGGGCTAGCATATTGAGCCCTTCGATCAGCGCAGAGAATGCCATCGCCGCATAAATATAACCCTTCGGTACATGGGCACCGAAGCCATCGGCGACCAGTACCATCCCAATCATCAACAGGAAGCCGAGCGCAAGCATGACGACCGTCGGATTGGCGGCAATGAAGCGAGAAAGAGGGCCGGAGGCGGCAAGCATGACCCCGACCGCCGTGATCACGGCGATGACCATGATCGGCAGGTCTCTGGTCATGCCCACGGCGGTCACGATGCTGTCGATGGAGAAGACGAGATCAAGCAGCAGGATTTGCATGATCGCGACGCCCATGGCGGTTGCGGCCTTCTTGCCGGTGCTCTCGTCATCTTCCGGCGGGTCAACGTGATGGTGAATCTCGGTCGTTGCCTTCCAAATCAGGAAGACGCCGCCTGCAATCAGGATCAAATCCCGCCAACTGAAAGCATGGTTGAAGAGGCTGAAAACCGGCTCGACAAGGCCGACGATAACGACCAGCAGGCCTAATAGCGCCAGTCTTAAGACCAAGGCGCCGCCAAGCCCGATGGCCCGGGCCTTGGGGCGCATCTCTTCCGGTAGTTTGTTGGTCAGGATCGATATGAAGATCAGGTTATCGATGCCGAGCACGATCTCCATGACGATCAGTGTCGCCAAGGCCGCCCAGGCTTCCGGGCTCGCTATCAGTGTCATGAAGTATTCCATGAGAAAATCTCCCCATTCTCTCGGCATATACCGTTTGCGCTTATCCGCGTCTCAGCCCCTGAACGATTGGTCGACCTGGCCCCTCATCCTGAGGAGGTCAGACAGGGCCGTCTCGGAGGATGTCCCGGCGTCCATCCCTGCCGTCTGGCGTTATTCAAGGCCGCGCTTCCGGCGCAGGCCCTCCCAATACTCCAGTCGCTTCCGGATGTCCCGCTCAAATCCACGCTCGACCGGGGAATAGAGCTTTTCCCGCTTCATCGTGTCGGGAAAATAGTTCTGGCCGGAGAATCCGTCTTCCGCGTCGTGGTCATAGGCATAGTCTTTCCCATAGCCCATATCCTTCATCATTGCGGTCGGCGCGTTGAGAATATGTTTCGGCGGGGCGACAGAGCCTGTGTCCTTCGCAATGGCGCGGCTGGCCTTATAGGCTGCGTAGGCGGCATTCGATTTCGGCGCGGTGGCAAGGTAGATCGCGGCCTGGGCGAGTGCCAGTTCCCCCTCCGGCGATCCCAGGCGTTCATAGGTGTCCCACGCCATCAGGGCCTGATGAGCGGCCTGCGGGTCGGCTAGCCCGATATCCTCATAGGCGAAGCGGAGCATCCGCCGCGCCACATAAAGCGGATCTTCGCCGGCGACCAGCATCCGGGCCAGCCAATAAAGCGCCGCGTCACAATCGGACCCGCGCAGGCTTTTGTGTAGGGCGGAAATCAGATTGTAGTGACTGTCTTGAGCCTTGTCATAAACCGGCAATCGACGCTGGACGGTATTCGCCAGCTCATCCGGTGTCATCGGCAAGGTGGTCCCCATGGCATAGAGCGCTTCGGCCATATTGAGGAGATACCGGCCATCCCCATCCGCCATGCCGACAAGGGCGGCGCGGGCGTGCTCATCAAGCGGCAGGGGACGCCCTTCTTCTGCCTCAGCCCGGTTCAACATCGCGTCCATGGCTTCGGTGTCGAGCCGATTCAGGACATAGACCTGACAGCGGGATAATAACGCGGCATTCAGCTCGAAACTGGGGTTCTCTGTCGTGGCGCCGATCAGAACGACGGTTCCATCCTCAACATAGGGCAGGAATCCATCCTGTTGCGCTTTGTTGAAGCGATGAATCTCGTCGACGAAGAGCAGGGTTCCTTGACCGCCGATCCGGCGCTCACGCGCGCGGTCGAAGACCTGGCGCAGATCGGCAACCCCGGAGAAAACGGCTGAGAGCGGCTCAAAGGCAAGGCCGCTTCCTTCCGCCAGCAGTCGGGCAATCGTGGTTTTGCCGCAGCCGGGCCCACCCCAAAGGATCATCGAGGTCAATCGACCCTGCGCGAGCATCCGGCCAATCGGCCCCTCTGCACCGATCAGGTGACCCTGCCCGACAACATCACTCAGGCTCTGTGGGCGCAGCCGATCGGCGAGCGGGCGCGGGGCATCTGCTTCAAAAAGCCCACCGCCCAGCGCTGCCGTGTCGCTCCGCCGTTTAGCGCACATCGCCCCGTGATCCCTCAGCGCACATCAAATGTGCGTTCCTTGCCATTTCGCTCCATGGTGATGCGCCACCGCTTCGGGGGATCCTGCAATACGCGTCGCAGGAAAGCTGTATCGGTGATGTTCACACCGCTGACCGCGACCAATTTGTCACCAGGCTTGAAACCCACGCGATCTGCGGTGCCGCCGCCACGGATGCTTTGAAAGAAAACCCCGGTTGCTGTGTTCGGCAAACCATATTCAGACGCGACAGCAGGGGACATATTGATCAAAATCGCGCCGGAGAAGGGGTTCCTTCCCGATACCTCAAGCGGGTCACGTGGGGGGATTTCCGGTGGCGATTCAAGTGGCAGATTGACTGAGACGTTATCACCATTTCGGATGATACCCAGCGTTAGCATTCCCCCGACACCACGGGTTGCAGCGCGGAAACGCAGGGCCTGGGCGTCCTCAATCTGCCGACCGGAAACGGCCGTGACCACATCACCAATGGACAGGCCGGCGCGTTCCGCTGGGCCATCGGGATAGATGCCTTCAACAATGACGCCCATTGGCGCCACAAAACCCAAGGCATGCGCCATGTCGGCATCGACATCCCGGCCGGTGAAGCCGAGCCAGGGACGCACCAAGGGCTCACCCTTCTCCGCGCTTTCGACAATGGCGCTGACCATATTTGACGGAACAGCAAACCCGATCCCCATGGACCCGCCGCTCTTGGAGAAGATGGCCGTGTTGATCCCAACTACCGACCCATCCAGCGCGACCAACGCGCCGCCGGAGTTCCCGGGGTTGATCGCCGCATCGGTTTGGATGAAGGATTGGAAGTCGGCGATCCCGACAGCGGTGCGGGCGAGGCCGGAGACGATACCACTGGTCACGGTCTGACCGACACCGAAGGGGTTGCCGATTGCGAGCACCAGATCGCCAACCTCAATCGCATCGGAATCACCCAGCTTTGCCGTTGGCAGATCATCGCCGGCATCTTTCAAGCGGACCACGGCAATGTCGGTGCGTTCGTCAGAGAGCAAAACCTCGCCGTCAAATTCTCGCCGGTTCGCCAGGACGACCCGGATTTCCTGGGCGTTGCGAATGACATGGTGGTTTGTGACCACAATACCGTTCTTCGACAGGATCACGCCGGAGCCGAGGGCGTTCTGCACCCTCTCTTTTGGCCGGCCGAAGTTTCTGCCGAAATTTTCCCCAAAGAAGCGCTTGAACAGTGGATCGTCAAAGAGCGGGCTGTTGAAGGGGTTCCGTTGCTGTGTCTTCACCACGACCTTGGCGTAGATATTGACCACGGCAGGCGCCGTTGCCTTAACAACCGGGGCGAAGGTGAGGGAGATTTCCGCCCTGCTCTCGGGGACAGACTGGGCTGTGGCGGATTGGGCCAAGGCCGCGGGCATCGCGAAGGTGAGGGCGATAAGGAATAGTGTGAGATGTTTCATGGCGTCAAAATAGGGATCGTTGGGGTTGAATGAAAGGTGCAGATTATTCGCTCGACATCTTATCTCGTGTCGCGAGGTAAAGCGCGCAAGTCAGAATTGCGGCCGCGATCCAAATTGCCGGGGCGTGGCGCTCATCAAATAGGATCATACCCCAGGCAATTCCGGCGAAAAGTGAAATGAATGATCCGAAATTGACGAACACACCGCCGGTTCGCTGAATCAGGTGGAAATAGATCATGCTTTCAACAACACCGGCGGTGATAAAGACACCAATGGCCATTTCCGCCTTGCCCCAGGTGATCGTCTCGACCGGAGGAAACCCGATCACGAGAGAGGCTGGCAGAACCAAAAGGGCTGCGAGGAATGTTTCCCCGGTCAGAGCGTGCATTGCGGACAGGCCCTTCGGCCAATTGGCGGCGAGATAAACTGACTCGATACCGAAAACGACGGGGACGATTAGCGCCAACAGCATCCAGATTGCGTTGCCCTGACCCGGTAACTCCAATTCCGGCGCGACGATGATTGCGATGGAAACAATCCCCAGCAGCACGGCGGCAGCTCGGTTCAGGGTCACTTTCTCCGTACGCAACAGGGCAGCCATCAGGATTGCGACGACGGGGGATACGCAGGCGAACATGGAGATCAGACCGGATGGCAGGCTTGGCGCCACATAGAGGACTGAGAGGATCGGGATGACATAGCCGAGCACGCTGGCTATCCCAAAGAAGCGAAAGACATCCCAACGAAAGGGAAAGTCGCGTCGGGTCGGAAAAGCCAGAACGGCATAAATGATGGACAAGGACCCAATGGTCAGAATCAGGATCACCGGTTCCGAATAGCCGCTGGTAACGGCCATCTTCAGCATCGCGAATTGCAGCCCCCATAGCGACCCCATGATTAAGAGGCAAAAAAAGGCTGTGGCGCGGTTCATGGCGAAAAGGGTCTCTTGGGTTCGAGTGTGTTGTTAGAGCGCGTGATTAGGACGCTTGGATAGTATGCGTAAGGGGGCAGAAGTCGTGAAGGTGGAGGAGCTATATCACGATCCTGGCGGCCAGTGTGCGGAAATGTTTGGACGCCTGGCGGGCATCGATGGCCGCTTCCCTGACGAGCCAATCGAAATGCTTGGTGAGCGATTTGACCCGCCGCCCTTCCCGAAAGGCAAGATAGAACCGTCCGACATAAAGGACGGCCAATAACGGGCCGAAAATCGTGACAGGCGCGCTGAAGACATGGTGGGCGTCATAAAGAAATACCCGAAGTGACGGATAATGTTCCTCTGTCAGATTCGCTAACCGGTCGAGCTGTTGCTTACGGATTTTGGGGTCGAGGCCCTGCCAGTATCCACTTCCTTCGGCAAAAGCCTCCATCTCATGCAAGGGAACAGCGATTTCATGGTCTGACGGTCCGGAGGTGATCCAATCGATCCGCTCCCGCATCGATGCGATGGCTTGATCCGGTGTTCGGCCCAGGAATTCGGCATATTCCCAGCGTAACACATCCTCTGTCATCAAAACGTGTGGAAGTTTCGCCGGCACATAGCGAATTTTGTAGCCTGATGCCTCCCGATACCAATCGAAGATCTGGGTGTCGGCCACAGAGCGTCCGGCTTCCGTCATCGACATGGCGAGATCGATCAAATCTCCCGGCTGTTCCGGGCGTTCGGTCAGGCCCAACAACCAGTCTGTGCTGACACCTAAGGCTTGGGCGGCGTCAGCGGCCAATTGTGCATTCGGCAGCCGTGCGTCATCGCCGGAGAGGATCTGACCGATTGTCGATCTGTCCACCCCGGTTTCCCGGGCAAGGGCACTTCGCGATAGGCCTGCACGGGTCATCGCCTGTTCCACCCTCTCGCGGAAAATCGTAGATCTCTCTCGCTTGTCCATTATTTTCCCGTATGCAGATAAAAATCATTAATGCAGAATAAAATAAGAGAATTTACCAAATGGGCAAGGCCAAGCTTTGGGGGTAGGTCAGAAGGAGCAAAACGCAATTGAGCAGTTTTAGCTGGATGAGGAGATTGACAATGGAAACGACGCTTCGCACCGCTGCAAAAGCAACCACGTGGCAGCTGTCTGGCCTCGCCGTAATGACCCTGATCGCCTATGTGCTCACCGGATCGATTGAGACCGGCGGATCAATCGCCGCTGTCAGCACACTTTGCGGCTTCGCTGCCTTCTTCCTGCATGAAAAGCTCTGGTCCTGCGTGCATTGGGGTCGCCGTGCGTCGAATGCCGGTTAAGGCAGTTAAAGTGGTTAAAGCATTTGCGCGTAAATATCTTACCAACCTTCGGACTTGTCGCGTTCCTGTCCTGATGGCAGAGGGGCGCTGGGGTCCAGGGCGAAGGACGCGATATCCTTGATGACGATATCGGCGTTCAAATCCCGGGTCAGCATGTGATATCCGCTGTCATAGAGGGCGTATCGCCAGGGGGCGTCTTGCGGCAGTCGTGCCAGAAGCGCATCGACGGTCCTGCCGGGCAGGACATCTTCCTTGGCGCCGAGCAGTAACAGCGTTGGAATCTTTTCAATAACCGGTCCCAGCCGGGGGATTCCATCATAGGCGCGATCCATCAGGCCGACCAAGCCATGTACCGCATCGACCCGGGTCTCGTGGATGAAATAGGGGTCGCGGCCCAATGCGCGGAGCATCTTGATATTGTCTGATGGTTTGATCTTCAGGCCGCGCGGCGGTCGCAGCTTCAGCCAGGGTGTCGTGCGGGAAAAGAACCACAGCGGCCAACGCTGCCACCAGGGCATCACGGCGCGCCCCCAAACAGCCGGTGCCGATAGGACTGCGCGGTCAGCGCGGACCGGTGGCTCAGCACCAAGCGCGGCCAGGACCACAGCGCCGCCCATGCTTTCGCCGATAATGGTGACGGGCAGGTTCGGGTGTCGGTCTTTTACCAGCCGAACGGTTGTGCGCAGATCATCCACCATGGCGTCATCGCCATGCCAGAGCCCGCGCCCCTCGCTTGCCCCGAAGCCGCGTTGGTCATAGGCGTAGACTGCCAAGCCGGCGGCGGACCAAGCCTTGGACTGTTCGGCAAAGGCGTTGGAATAGTCATTGAAGCCGTGCAGCGCGACCAGAGCACCTTTCACCTCTGCGGCTTCCGGGGAAACCACCCGCAGGGGCAAGCGATATCCATCCGCCATAATCAGGGCGTCGGCTTCGATCCGCGGTTCCATGACGGAGGGGCCGGGCAGTTCCACATGCGGCGAACAAGCTGCGAGCAGCAGGCTGAATAGAAGACCGATGCGGCTCAAACGCATCCGTGATTACTCTTTCCGCTGGCTGGTCAATTGAAGGAAGATGTCTTCCAGGTCGGTTTCCTCAGTGGAAAGATCAAGGATTGTCAGTCCTGCAGAGTTGATCGCACCGATGATATCGCCGGCAGTCGTTACACTCGGCCGGTAGCTGATGGTCATCTCGGTCGGTGCGCCGTTCTCACTGACATCCAGTATGGTCGGCTCGAATGGTTTTAATACATCCGGGATGTCGGTGATGGCCTCCTTCACCGTGACCCGGACCATTTTCGCATCCAACCGCCCGAGCAGCGCCCGCTTGCGGTCATGGGCGACCAATTTGCCATGGTTGATAATGGCGATCCGGTCACAAAGTTCTTCAGCCTCTTCCAGATAATGGGTTGTCAGCAGGATGGTCGTGCCACGCTTGTTCAGCTCGACCACATTTTCCCAAAGCTGTTGGCGCAATTCGATGTCGACGCCGGCGGTTGGCTCATCCAGCACCAGAACGGGCGGATCATGGACCATGGCCTTCCCAATCAACAGCCGCCGCCGCATCCCGCCGGACAGGCTGCGCGCATAGGAGTTTCGTTTATCCTCCAACCCGATCAGCTTCAGAATCCGGTCGGTCTGGCGTTCGGCCTTGGGCACGCCATAAAGGCCAGCCTGGACCTCCAGCAATTCACCGGGGGAAAAGAAAGGGTCGATATTCAGTTCCTGCGGGACGACGCCGATGGCCGCTTTGGCCATGCGCTGATCCGCTTCGATGTCGTAGCCCCAGACTTTCGCCGAGCCTGATGTCTTGCGAACCAGACCGGCAAGGATGTTGATCAGTGTCGACTTTCCCGCCCCGTTTGGCCCCAGCAGACCGAACAGAGAGCCGCGTGGGATGGCCAGATCAACACCGTCCAATGCCAGTTTCGCCTCGCTGCCGCCTGATTTGGCATAGCGCTTCGTCAGGCCAGCGACTTCAATCGCGTGATCCGTTGCCGGGTCCTGTTGCTCAGCCGCCGCCATTCTCTCCCCCAAGGTCAATGTTTCGTGATTTTGCAAAATGTCGTGGCAGCTTCGGCTTGAAGCCACCGCCGCTTTCGTCGAAACTAAGGCCGATTAGATACACGAAGGCAATGGCGGGCGGCAAGCGCGGTGGGTAGTTTAAACGCAACGCTAAACTGAAGCTGCCTATTCTTGACGTTGCCTATAGGGGATGAGGAGAGTTTAGAGCCATGGGTGCACCATCCATTGAAGCTCCGGAAGTAGAACTGGTCGAAACGACCCGCGTATCCTGTGATGGAGGCGGCGGGGCCCTCGGCCATCCGCGTGTCTTCCTCGATATGGGAACGAAGGGGTGGGTGGAATGCCCTTATTGCGACAAGCGGTTCGAACTGAAGCCCGGCGCCAAGCCGGCCGCCCATCACTAATAGGGAATAGAAACCATGCGCCGATTTCTTTTCGCCACGTTCATGTGTCTCTTCTTACCGTCTATGGCCCTCGCGGATCAGGGCTATCCTTATCCGGATATGCAGGTTCATGCCACGTCGAAGAGCTTCGGTGATTTACGGTCGGCGCTGAAGGCGGCTGTTAAAAAGAACAAGATGCTGCTTGTGAGTTCGGCTTGCGGGAGCTGTGGCGCCAAGAATCAGGGTTTCGATATTCCCGGAAACTATGTGGGGGGCGTTTTTCGGAACGATTTCGCCAGACGCGCCTTCGCGGTTCATGTTCCGGCGGGCATCGAATTCCCAATCCGCTTCTACATCACCGAAAATGCGGATAAGACGGCGACACTGACGTACCGGAAGCCAAGCGCGATCTTGGCAGCCTATGAAGTGGAAGACCTTGCCCCTATCGGCGCCGATCTTGATACCGTCTTTGCCGCCATCGCAGCAGACACGATCCGCTAGCTTTATTCACTAATCGGGTCTGGTTGGTCACTAATCGGTTCGGGTAGGTGAATAGGTGCGCCCGGGTGAAAGGCGTGGAAGGCAAAAGCGAAGTCGACGAAGTAAGGAACATCCTTCCCATCCCTCGTTGCGATCACACTGCCAACATCTTTGCTTTCCGCGATCATTGGTGCGTCCAGGGCTGATACCTGTCCCGGTCTCCAGCTCAGAACGGTTCCATCCGGTGTTTCAACCCGCTCTTGTTCTTGCAAAAGCTCAAGGCTCCAAGCCTGCTTCTTACCGGTTAGGGAGACAACGCGGGCCAGGGCGTTGATCCCTTCCGGAACCTCCCCCTCATAAAGGAACGGTTGCTCCAGGCTGTCATAGCCAGCATAGGGATTGCCGCCATAGTTTCTGATATGCCGGCCATTGGGGATGAGGACCAAGGCGTCCTGCGGCGCGCGTTCGGTGAAATCGGCGTAACTCTCCAGACGGGAGGGGACAATTGTCAGCTTCGTGCCGGTCAGGCTGCCAATGATGGCCTCTCCTGTGAATTGCTGCCACCAGCTCTCCGTCTGTCGGTCCCACATGACCAGGTCGGATTTCCGCAGCCGCCCAGTGGTTCCAAAATCGAGTGTCTGACCCTCAACCCGCCGGTCGAACACGGCAACCGCATTGCACAAGGGGCAGAAGGTCACGGAAATCGGCATGCCACCGATGCTGTCATTCACGATCTCATGCCACATTAGAATCCGCAGCGGATAGGCTTTCCATTCCCCGCCATGCACAAGGCCCACAACCGGCTCGCGTGGGTCGATCCCATCAATGTCCTCCAAAGTCTCGAAGGCCGGGCTGTCGATCGGCGGGATACCATCCTTCGGTGGCCCGCCCGACATGATCTCGCCCAGATCAATGGTGGTTTTTGAGAAGTCGGTTTTGGGAAACTCTTCTATCGCATCTGATAGACAGAACCGCCCAATCTGTTGAACGCAGGAATTACCAAACAGTTGAGCCGCTGCTGTTTGGGATTGCAGCAGCAGAACAATAAGCGTGAAGCCGTATAAAATCGATGCGGGTTTCATGGGTGGGAGTCTTGATACGCAATTCCGCATCTTTAAAATCAAGCTTGCGTGAGGCGCTTGGGGCACTCAAACGGTTTCGCGCTGGGTAAAGTCAGCATCGACAGGCGCTTCTTCGGGTGATGTTTCGATATCACTCACCCGTGCCATGGGGGGACCAAGTCGGCAGGCATCCAGCATCGCATCGACTTTATCTTCAGGACCGGAGAAGACCGCTTCGACCGATCCATCTTGCAGGTTGCGGACCCAACCGGACAGGCCGAAGCCTTTTGCCGTTTGCGCTGTCCAGGCCCGGTACCAGACGCCCTGAACCCGACCGGTGATGCGGGCGCGAACTGATTTAATGCTCATTTAAATGCTCATTCTTAATGTTCATTCGGACGATACTCCATTTGGCCTGCTTTGGCTGCCGCTCCGCGCCGACAAAAGGACGTATCCGACAAGTGTTACCAGCACGATAGTCCCGCCGATCAAGGTTCGGTCGCCGGGGTGTTCGGCGAGCGCCAGCCAGACCCAGATCGGGGCGATCACGGCTTCCAGAAGGAAGATCAGGCTGACTTCCGGCGCTGGGATGTAGCGAGGCCCAATCGTCATCATGGAGAACGCGAAGGGCACGATAATCAAAGACATGATTGCGAGCCAGGGCAAACTTTCAGTGGGGATCATCAGGCTCCCAGCAAAGGGCAGCGCGATCAGGGCTGCGAGAATGCCGGAGAGCCCCATCGCCGGGACGAGGCTGCGCCCCTTCACGCCACGTGCGACGGTGAAGGCGAGGCTCATGGAGATCGCATTGACCAAGGCGGCGAGATCACCGAGCGGGTTGCCGGCGCCTGCTCCTACCCCTGCTCCGAAACTGCCAGAGGCGATGATAGCGATGCCGGCGGCTGCTAGAAGGATCGCAATCCAGGTCTTCAATCCCATCCGCTCCCGCAGGAAAATCCAGGAGGCGATAGCTGCCCAAAGTGGGCTCGTCGACAGGATGAACAGTGAGTTCGCCACGGTGGTCAGTGTGATGGAAAGGACAAAGGCAACCGCGCCGATTCCGTGAATGCCCAAATAAAGAAGGTCGGGGCGACCGAAGTGGCGGATCGTGTTCATGAAGTCCTGACGTGCAAAGACGAAACCGCCCGCCAGAATGGCCGTTCCAAACAGCAAGCCCCGCCAGAAAGTCACAGTCCAAACATCTGCATCGACCAGCCGGATCAGAAGAGAATCCGGGGTAAGAACAAGTACCCCACCGATGGTGATCAAAAGACCTTTCGTGCGGGTGTTCATTTTTCCTACCGCCTTGAGGGGGCAGGCTGGACCATCGCGTCCAACGACATCATCGCACAGGGTCCCCGGCGCGTTGCTTGGTCTCCCAATCAGGTGCGATCCAGACCGGAGCGTTGGAGGCCGGGAGTGGGTCGCGGCCACGGACGATATCGGCACCTTTCTCCCCCACCATGATCGATGGGGCATTCAGATTTCCGTTCGGGATTGTCGGGAAGACGGAGCTGTCGACGATCCGAAGGGCGTCGATCCCAATCACCTTCATGTCCTTGTCGATCACCGCCATTGGATCATCGGCCCGGCCCATCTTGCAGGTGCAGGAAGCGTGATAGGCGCTTTCTGCTTCCTGGCGGATCCAAGCATCGATGTCTTCATCGCTGGTGCAGTCGGCACCCGGCTGGATTTCATCACCCCGGAACGGATCCATGGCAGGTTGGTTCAGAACTTCCCGCGACAACCGGATACACTGACGGAAGGCTTCGATGTCTGCTTCTTCCGTCATGTAGTTGAACAGGATGCTGGGTTTAGCTTTCGGATCGCCTGATTTGATCAGAACCCGTCCCCGGCTTTTCGGCTTGTTGGGGCCGACATGAAGCTGGAACCCATGCCCGTCAAACGCTGCGTTGCCGTCATAGCGCATTGCGGCGGGCAGGAAGTGATACTGGATATCCGGCCATTCCAATCCGGCTCTCGAGCGAATGAAGCCACAGCTTTCAAAGTGATTGGTGGCCCCTAGTCCGGATTTGAAGAAGAACCAGCGCGCCCCGATCAGGAACTTATTGAATGGGTCGAGCTTGCCGTTGAGTGTGATCGGCTTGGTGCAGCGATACTGAAAATAGACCTCCAGATGATCCTGCAGATTGGCACCGACGCCCGGCAGATCATGGACGACCTCTACGCCGGCTTCCTTGAGGCCTGCGGCGGGACCAATGCCAGAGAGTTGCAAAATCTGCGGGCTTCCGATGGAGCCTGCGGAGAGGATAACTTCCTTGCGGGCTTTGGCCGTGATCGGGGCGCCGCCGGCCTGGCTGTATTCGATGCCAACGGCTTTCTTCCCTTCCAGGATAACCCGGTGGGTCAGGGCGCCGGTTTCAACCTTCAGGTTCGGGCGTCCCATGGCGGGGCGCAGATAGGCGTTTGCGGTCGACCAACGGACCCCGTCCTTCACTGTCATATGCATCGGGCCGAAGCCTTCTTGACGATGGCCGTTGTAATCCGTTGTTGCGCCATAGCCAGCCTCTTCCCCGGCTTTTATGAAGGCTTCATAGAGCGGGTTGCCTTCCATCTTATTGCCGTTGCAGGTCCCGATAGGGCCATCGCCGCCGCGATATTCATCCATGCCGCCTTCGCGCCAGGTCTCGGCCCGCTTGAAATAGGGCAGGCAGTGGCGATAACCCCAGCCTTCCGCCCCTTCTTCTTCCCATTGATCAAAGTCGCGGGCATGACCACGCACATAGACCATACCGTTGATAGAGGATGAGCCACCCAGCACCTTCCCACGCGGGCAATGCATCACGCGGTTGTCCATCGCTGGTTCCGGATCGCTTTCGAAGAACCAGTTGAATTTCTTCATGTTCATCGGGATCGAAAGAGCCGTCGGCATCTGAATGAAGATCGACCGGTCGCTGCCACCTGCTTCCAGCAGCAGGACAGAAGTATCAGGATCTTCGGTAAGCCGTGCCGCCATGACACATCCCGCCGAACCTGCGCCGACGACGATATAGTCGAATTCCTGAGACATACTGCGTTTCCTTCCGCCCTAGATTGATGCCACCAACATCCGGTGATAGCTTCCTCTCAAGTTTTCAGCAATCACACATGCGACATCGGTTTTACAATGGACATTGGGGTTCCCTATCGAGACTTGGGTAATGTCGACGCGGCGGAGGCGGCAGCTTATGTCGACGCTCTGTCGGACGCTGTCTGGGAGGAAAATACATTTCGTCAGGCCTTGCTCGCCGGAAATGCGCATCGGATCACCCGTGCTATTCCGTTAAAACATAACTTCGTGCCCTATCAGATGCCCTGGCGGGTCCGGTCCATGACTCATTTACTTATCGATTGGTGCAAGCAGGAGGGATTTGATCCGGAACCGCTGATGCCAACGGTGGAAGCGGCCAATGATATGGGGGAGGTCAATGTCTTCCCGGCTTGGGAACGTCATCGGCACATCATCGAGCCCTTGGTTGATCAGGCTATAGACTATATCCGAACGCCTACTGGCCAGGTACACCGGATCGCGATTGTTGAGATGGCTCCCGGTACCCGCATTGAACCGCATATCGATGGTCAACCGATGGCCGCACGGGCGCATCGGGTTCACATTCCACTCGTTTCACCGCCGGGCGTTGAATATAAGATCGCCGGAAAGCGCTTCATGATGCGGGTGGGAAAGGCCTATGACTTCAATAATCGCGTCCAGCATCAGGTGCGCAATAAATCGAAGCGCCGCCGGATCAATATCCTGATCGATTACCTTCCCGATCCCGGCCCGGCACCGGTCCATGCGATGCCGCCGAAACACAATATCCTCTAAGCGATGGTTGCTCGTTGGGTTCTAATCGTTGTGATGGCGTCGGCGGCCTGGATATAGGTCCACCTTTCCCTCATCGTCGGGTGGCTGGTAGTCCAGGGTCACTGTCAATCAGGCTGTTTCGGGCCTGTATAGCCTGCCACCAGGCGGATAGTCCCGGTCGTTGCTCAACCATCGCCGTGGCGCGGGGGGCTTGCGTGAAGTAGGCGATCATGGGGGCGAGATGTAGGTCGGCGAGGGTGATCACTGTGCCATTCAGAATGCCTTCGTCGCCAGATAGCCTGTTGAGCGCATCAAGGATCTTGTGGGCGGCGGACAGGCCGGCTTCCACTTCCGCCGGATCCCATTCTTCGCCGGCGGCAGGGGCGAAAACGGCTTGTGCGAAGACCTGTCTGACCAGGGGCCAATAAGCATAGGAATCGACAATACCGATAACCTGCGCCATCCGTGCCCGGTCCTTGGGTTTATCCGGTTGAAGCGAAGGTCCATCGAACGCTTCATCCAGATAGCGGGTGATCGCCTGGGTTTCATGAAGCCGGAAAGGCCCCTGTTCCAGGATGGGAACACGGCCAAATGGATTAAGTGCTTCCATGCGAGGGTCGGGCGGGTCGGCAAAGGGGTCAATCTCCGACCAGGTGAAGGGAATGCCTTTTTCCAGGCACACCATCTTCGCGATCCGTGCATAGACGCTGTAGTGATAGCCATATAGGACGATATCGCTCATAGACCTTCCAAGTACCGGATCAGGGCATTTCGCGCCGATGCAGGCAACCGCTTAAAGCCATCCGCCGATGCCTGTGCGGTCCCTCCATGCCATAGGATGGCTTCTGCCGGCCCGCGCGCACGCCCATCATGTAACAGCGGGGCCTTCGGGTTCCGACTTAGGATTGTTCCCAATCCACGCAGCGGCTGTGTGCGCCATTCGAAGCTCTCCGCATCACCTTCCGGCAGACCATCATCAAGCCCGGCACCCATGTCATGTAATTGCATATCTGTCATAGCGGGGCGGGACGGGTCGTGGCAGGCTGCACAGCCGAGTGCCTTGAACTGCTTTTCACCTTCTTGGTCATTCGGAGTTGCGTGGGGAGGAAGTGCCGGCAGCAAACGGATGAAATGGGTTAGATCGTCGAGGCGGCTATCGCCTACCTCATCCGGTCCGCCGCCGCATGTCTGCTCTTCTAATGGGCAAGCGGGCTCTGGGAACAAGGTGCTGGTCAGCCCCATATCGCCGGACATGGCTGCTGCATTTTGATGGCGCAGGTCTGGTTGCGCGCCTTTCCATCCGAAACCGACTTCATGTCCTTCCAAGGCACCAAGCCCCCGCACCGGCTGGGCGACACGGATTGACGCAACGGCGTTCGGGCCCGGGTCCGGGCGGATGGTCAATACCGGGTGGCGCAGGCTGTATTCTTCGCCATCTGCGAAGCTTCCAGTCGTTTCTTCCCATGCGAGCGAGATGCGTGATTCCAGTGCTGCACCCGGCACGGCGCGGTCCTGGACCTGGGTCCCGAAATGGGGATGGGGACCGACAGTTCCATCGGCTTCACGCATCCCAATACGGATCAGGGCGGTGAGGAAAGGGCGGCTCGGGTCATCGGGGGCGCGACCACGCCCGCCGGCCTTATGGCAGCTGGCGCAGCTGATGCGATTATAGAGCGGGCCGAGGCCTTCGAAATCATCGGGTCCCGTTGTGCCGCTTGGTCGCCAATGGGCGCTGAAGATCAGCCGACCCCGCTCATACTGGGCTAATCTATCTTGGGATAGGCCTGTTGGCGGTGCGAAGGGGTCGGGCGGCAATCCTGCGGCAGATACGGTGCTGGCCAGAAAGGACAGCGCAAAAATCGCCAACCGGGACAACACGGGATCAGATCCGTTCTTCCTCCAGCTTCTCCCGAAGCTGACGAAGATGTATCTCCACAAATGGCATATAGGGATTGATCTCCAATGCCTTTTCGAAGGCTTTTACAGCAGCCCGCGTTTCATCAAGTTGCATATAAATCAGCCCCAGACCGGACAGCGCGCCGAAATGACGAGGCTCCAACGCCAGGGTTTTTTCCACATCGGCGATTGATTCCTCGAACCGGTTGGCAAGGTAATAAACCGTCGCGCGCTTGTTCCACCCTTCGGCGACATTCGGCAAATGCTCCGTCAGCGCCGTGAAGATGGTAATCGCGCCGTCGAAATCCTGGGAATTCATCGCATTCGTGCCGTCGCGCATTAAGGTATCGCCCCGAACATCGCCGGTTTCTGTCCAGATGCGCCAGATTGCCCCTAACAAGGGACCGGCTTCACTGGGGGCCAGCGTGTCGGACTCGAGGATCTCAAACATGCTGTCCAAGCGCGGGTCGCTCTGATCTGCGGCAGCTTGAACTGTGCCGGCCAGCACAAAGGCAAACAACGCGGCGACGAAGGTGTTTATGCGTGTTCTCATGAATGAAGAGTATGGGAGGGTGGTGTCGGAAGGCAAGTCACGTAACTGTGCATCCGGGGAAAAATCCAGTGATCAATTCTCGACATCGCAATTGCGCGGACCGGTCGCTTATCCCAAATTAGTGCCCCATGGATAAACGCAACCACCCTCCCGCCTTTGAAGGCGCCGATATCTTCAGTGATGACGGCGAAATCGCCCGCGACCGCTTCCTTGCGGCTTGTGGCCGGTTGGGCGTTCGTGCGCGGGCCTATGCGGGAGATGCCGCGGCGGCGGATGGGGATACGCCGCCCTATGCGGATGTTGCACGTCTCGGCGCCCCAGGGGCGCGGCGCGCCGTTGTTCTTTGCAGCGGCTCAAAAGGTTCGGCCGGGTTGGTTGGCGCTGGGGTCGTCTTGGGATGTTTGGAACGCGGCATCATCCGGGCTATTCCCCGTGATGTCGCGCTGGTTCTGGTGCATGGGGTCAATATGCAAGGACCGACTTGGGCGCGATTTCGTGAGCCGATGCCAGATGCATCGGGCGAAAGCCGGAAGGAGCCGACGTTGGGCAGCAATCCCGGTGTGAGGTCGGGCTCGGATCGGGCGCAATGGGATGATCCTACTCTGAACGAGGCGGATCGGCGTTTCGCGCGGTACCAAGAGGCACAAGCCTTTGATCGTGACCGGTTGTCTCGTATGACGCTTTCCTCTATGGCGCCACCGGCCTGGACACGGGAGACGGCGCAGCAGGTTGTTGATCGGTATCTGGAGGGGGCCGAGCGCGTGCTGGTGCTGGATTTCCGGACCGGCCCCGGCAAATATGGGGCGATGGAAATCTTCCCTGATGCGGCGGCAAGTGGTGCTGATTGGGCCCGTGTCGCAACCTGGCTGGGGCGAGACCCGACGAAGTTGAAACGGGCGCAAAGCATCGGGGGTGCCCAGACCGGTTGTGGATTTGACCGCTTGGCCTTGGGAGCCGGCGCCGCTGTCGCCATTCCCGTCGCCGTTGAGTTCGGAACCTACTCCGCCCAATATCTCCTGGATTCTATTGCTGAACCGGAAGGTAAGGTTACCGGTTACCCGAAGGATATGGAGTGGCGGGCTGCCGTATGGAAAGAAGCCCGGGCACTGATTGAACAGGCGCTTGGTGGCATTGCCGGCAGCGGGATCGCCAAGATCTAGGACTTTAGGATTCAGAAGTTTAGAGCTTAGGTCTTCGTCGCGGCTGCCGGTGGGGTTGTTGCGCGCCTGGCGACCAAGGCTTCCCGGTGAGAAATGAAGGTTGCTGCGGCCACAACGATGGCGCCGCCGGCGACGACGAAGGGATCTAGGGGCTCGCCGAAAACGACGACGCCCAAAATTGCCGCCCAGACCAACTGCAGGAAGCCAACCGGCTGTGTCACCGTAATCGGTGCTGCCTTGAAGGCGCGAGTCATGCTGATATGGCCGAGCGTCGCCAGGGCGGCGGTGAGGGTCAACAGACCAACTTCCTCCCATGACGGTGTTCGCCAATCGACCAGAGCGAAAGGCAGCAGCGTGATAGTGCAGAACAGGGATAGCCAGCCGACGATGACATTGGGGTTCTCCCCATCACTCATTTTCTTGGCCAGTAGGAAAGAGCACGCGAATAGCGGAGCCGCACTTAGCTGTGCAAGTTGGCCGACGTTGAGCTCTTGGAAGCCGGGCCTGAGGATGATGAAGGCGCCAAGGAAGGCGACCAACACGGCACCGATCCGGCGCGCCTGAAACCGTTCTCCCAGAAAAATCGCCGCCCCGATGGTTACAAAGATGGGAGATGTGTAGCCAATCGCGGTTACTTCCGCGACCGGGATCCGCGCCATGGCGAAGAACCACAGGATCACGGCCACGCCATGCGATGCTCCCCGCGCAGCATAGATCGCCAGACGCTTTCCGGTGGGTGGGTTCTTTAACGCCGGGATAAGCCATGGGGCGATCATGACGAGCCCGATTGCATAGCGGATAAACGCTGACTCCGCCGCCGGAAGCTCGGTGCCCAGAAACCGCACAATCCCAGTGACGCTGACAAAGAACAGCGTCGTGACAAGCATCCAAAAAATGCCGGCCAGGGCATTGTTGGCGGAACGATCCGGCATGGGCATGGGGAAAAACTTTCGATCTAGCGACGGAAACAACACGGAGCAGCGTAGTACTGATGGGCAGAGTTTACTATCGGGTCTTTCACGGAGCCTCCCGTTTTTGGAAACCCTGCCTTGCAGAGGGTGCATATATCGAAACGATATATTTCGACTTGATATATGGTTTGCGACTGCCTATGTCCTGTCGCAAAGGGGAATAGTGACTATGGATATCAAGACGACCTGCCTCGGCGTCCTCGCCCTGGGTGAGGCTTCCGGATATGAGATCCGCAAGCATTTCGAGGAAGGACCCTTCAGTCATTTTGCGGAAGGGGCCTATGGCTCAATTTACCCGGCGCTGGGGCGTTTGACCCAGGCGGGGCTGTTGACCTGTGTGGAGCACGCCCAGGATGGGCGCCCGGACAAGAAGGTCTACAGCATAACGGATGCCGGCCATCATGCCTTGCTTGATGCAATGCACAAGCTGCCGCCGGACGACAAGTACAAGTCGGACTTCCTGTTCATTCTCTTTTTTACGGACCACCAGTCGCCGGAATGGGTGGCTGAAGTTATTGATGCCCGCATAGCCTCTTATCGCGAGAAGTTGGAGCGGATGGCTGAGTGTGAATTCGCCGAAGCTGGGCATCGCGGGCCGCGCCTGGTCCACGGTTTCGGCGTGGCGATTTATCAAAGTGCCTTGGATTATCTGGTTCAGAACCGAGAGGCATTCATCGACGCAGCTGGCCGGACCGATTTGGTCCAGGCGGCAGAGTAAGGGTGGGACCCATGAAACTTCGTATTAAACCGTCTTTCGTCATCGCGATCTTCCTGGCAGCGGGCGCTTCCGCCTGGATCATGTCAGGACAGGTTGATGGCCAGACACCGCCTGCCGAGGCGGCGACTGAAGAGGCTGCAAAGCCTGAGCAAGTCGAGCCGGAACAGGACCCTGTTGGCGTCCGCGTCGTTGAAAGCCATGCCAAGGTTCACCGCGCCATGCTCCGCATCACCGGGCGCACGGCTGCCGACCGACGGGTCACTGTCAGGGCTGAAGCATCGGGGCGGGTGACCAAGCTTGGTGTGGAAGAGACCCAACCCGTCGAAGAAGGGCTGGAGCTTGCGCGCGTCGCGACCGGTGACCGCTACGCCCGATTGAAAGAGGCTGAAGCCCTGATTGCGCAGCGGAAAATAGAAAGCAAGGCGGCGGAAAAATTGGCTAAAAAGGGCTTCCAATCCGAAACAAAACGCGCTGCTGCAGAGGCAGCCCTGTCGGCGGCGAAGGCTCAGTTGGAACAGATCCGTATCGAGATCAGCAAGACGATCACCAAGGTTCCTTTCGACGGTATTGTCGAAACCAAGGAAGTTGAGATCGGTGATTTCGTGCAGATCGGTGATCCTATCGTGACAATTGTCGATCTCGACCCGGTCATTGTTGAGATCCAGGTGTCGGAGGGTGAGATCGCGGCGGTTGGAGAAGGTGCCGTGGCCGATGTCGAATTAATCGATGGCTCTACCGTTCATGGCCTGGTCGCGCGGATCGCCCCGGCGGCGAACAAAAACACCCGGACCTTCGCCGTTGAAGTCGAGATCCCTAACACGGAGAGCAAGGTCCGCGAAGGCCTGACCGCAACAGTGCGTCTTCCGCTTCGCCAAACGATGGCACATCTGTTGTCACCGGCTGTTCTGACGTTGGACGAGATCGGCAAAGTCGGCGTGAAGAGTGTCAATGAAGAAGGCCGTGTTGTGTTTTATCCTGTTCAGATCGCGGAAGACACGGCGAAGGGCATGTGGGTAACGGGCCTTCCGAACCAAGTCAGCGTGATCGCGGTTGGTCAGGAATATGTGAAGCCGGGCACGTTGGTGAAAGCCTCCCCGCTTAATATCAGCGCCCTTCAAGGCGGAAGCGAGTAACAACCATGTCACCGATTGATGCGGCACTTAACCGGTCCCGAACCGTTATCGGGTTGCTGGTCTTCATCCTGGTCGCGGGTTTCCTGGCTTATGTAAATATCCCGAAGGAAGCCGATCCGGATATCAATATTCCGATCATCTATGTCTCCATGCATCACGAGGGCATCTCGCCTGAAGATGCGGAGAAGCTGCTCGTTCGCCCGATGGAAAAAGAGCTGCAATCAATCGAAGGGGTGAAGGAAATGCGTTCGACCGCCTATGAAGGCGGGGCGAATGTGTTGCTGGAATTCGAGGCCGGATTCGATGCGGATACCGCCTTGGTCGATGTCCGCGAAGGTGTCGATAAAGGAAAGCCGGAGCTGCCCGACGATACGGACGAGCCGACGGTGAATGAGGTGAATCTAAGCCTCTTCCCGGTTCTGGTCGTAACCCTATCCGGTGACATGCCGGAACGAGCTCTTATCCGTCTGGCGCGCGATCTCAGGGACCGGATCGAAACGATCCCGACTGTTTTGGAAGCCAATATTTCCGGCGACCGGGAAGAGGCTGTCGATATTCTGATCGACCCGATGCGCGTGGAGGCCTATGGCCTGGAACTCGCCGATTTGCTGCAGCGGATTGATGGCTCCAACGTCTTGATCGCTGCGGGGGCTCTGGATACCGGGTCGGGCAGGTTCTCGATCAAAGTTCCAGGCCTCTATGAGGATGTGCAGGACATTCTGAATATCCCGGTCGTTGTTGATGGCGATGCCGTCGTCCGGTTGCAGGACATCGCGGAAGTTCGCCGGTCGTTCAAGGATGTCACGACCTTTGCCCGCGTCGATGGGAAGCCGGCTCTGGCGCTCGAAATCTCCAAGCGCACCGGCGAAAACATCATCGATACCATCGAATCGGTCCGCGCCTTGGTGATCGAGGAATCCCAGTATTGGCCTGAGACCGTCGACTATGCCTTCTCTCAGGATAAAAGCTCTGATATCCGGCAGATGCTGACCGATCTGCAGAACAATGTTCTGTCTGCAGTGTTGCTGGTGATGGTCGTTATCGTGGCAGCGCTCGGGTTGCGCGGCGGTTTGTTGGTCG
>SPJL01043019.1_pt1 | contig 21745 bp, 14 predicted proteins | sample 3741751 | NCBI WGS metagenome assembly SPJL01 (sample SAMN10925998, study PRJNA522277) | cold seep metagenome | isolation source: Elba SIP-enriched marine methane seep metagenome, extraction at timepoint T3 | place: Italy: coast of Elba, Mediterranean Sea | reverse complement strand
TTTTCTTTTAACGGTAGTAATTACTCCCTTATTGAGCAGGTGCTGGCTGAGCAGCAGGAGCAGCTTCTCCTTCAGGAGCTGTAACCTCACCTTTGATAGTCAAGAAAGACTGAACAGGATCGGTATTAGCTGTGATAGTCACACGTTTGCTTTGTGTTCCTTTTTTACCTTTAGAGTCAAACTGTACTTGAATCGCGCCAGTAGCCCCTGGAGGAATTGGATCCTTAGGCCAAGCAGGAACAGTACATCCGCAGCTACCTTTTGCATTGCTGATGATTAAAGGCTCGCTACCAGTATTGGTGAATTCGTAAGTGTGGTTTACTTTCTCACCTTGATCGATTACACCATAATCAAATTCAGTCTCTGCGAACTCAAGAGTAGTTGTAGGACCAGTTGGAGCTGCAGGTTCAGCAGTTGCCGTAGGAGCAGGAGCTACAGTATTAGCAGCGTCGCCAGTAACGTTAGAAGAGATGCTTTCGCGAGCAGCGTCTTTAGCATCACTACCACCGCCCATCAGGCCATCAAAACCGCCCATGAAGTTTCCAACCAAAAGGGCACCTACCAATACGAGCAGGCCGATTTGAATTTTCTTAGAGTTTTCCATTATTCGTGTTAAATTTTAAATTAATATAATAATTGCTGATAAGCTGCAAAAGTAAGGGAAATTTTCCATCGAGTAAAGACGGAGTCTATTTTCCTCCTTCGCAACATACAGCCGCAAAATACGACCAAATCGGGATTGGGCTTGTTAATGAAGCGGCAATAATTGTTAATGAGTTGTTAATGCAGTTTTAAACATGCTTGCCCGAAAGAAAGGATTCAAAGTCTTCTCGACCCAAACAACAGACGCAACGATCGGCACTCAAGCCCCCTTTTCTGGCGGCTAACACCCCATAGTGGATATCGTGAATCCCTCCGGTACTGTGGGCATCGGGATTAACAGAAAGCAAGACTCCTTTTTCTAGCGCATAATCAATCCAGGTATAATCCAGGTCCAAACGCAAAGGATTAGCATTGATTTCGATGGCTACCTGATGCTCCGCACAGGCATCAATCACCGCTCGGTGGTCGATGGGATAACCTTCGCGAGCTAGTAAAAGTCGGCCAGTAGGATGCCCCAACATGGTAGTATAGGGATTGGCAATGGCCGCCAACAGGCGTTTAGTGGCCTTGGTTTTATCCATCCGTAGGTTGGAGTGGACTGAAGCGATGATAAAATCAAATTCTTGCAATAAATCCGCGGGATAATCGAGCGAACCATCATTGAGAATATCAGATTCGATCCCTTTATAGATTTTAAAGGGGGCCAATTCGACATTCAAGGCATCAATTTCGGCCCATTGCTGACGCAAACGATCCTCCTTGAGCCCATTGGCATAGAATGCAGATTTGGAGTGATCGGTAATTCCGAGGTATTCATAACCGCGATCGCGAGTATATTCTGCCATTTCGCGCAGACTGTTGATGCCATCAGAATAGGTACTGTGAGCGTGGAGCACGCCTTTCACTTGAGTGGCTTCGATCAGGTCGGGCAACTGCCCCGCTAGCGCGCGATCCACGGCTTGTTGGCCTTCGCGAAGTTCTGGCTCGATGAAGGGGATGCCCGCCTTGGTAAAAACATCGGCCTCGGAGTGGAGGCCTCGAAAATCCTTTTCGGTGGCTTTTTCCAAGAAGTATTTGGTAAAAGCTTCTTCTCCGGTATAGCGGAACAATTTCGATCCAAACTCGGTAGCTTGGCATTGAAATAGACGCACCGGTATTTCATCAACGGTCTTGGCGATAAATTTATCTCCCTCCTGCCCTACTAAGATCAAATGCTCTTCGTCAAATACTGAGCTTATTTCTCCCGCCACTACGAATTCAATGCCTTTGAGAATGGGATCGCGACGGCGAAAAGCTCCGGTAAAGGAAATAGCCGTTCCTTCTGGTAATTGTTGTTGTAAATAAGCCAAAAGGTCTTCGCCAATCTCTTCGAGCGTGGCGTATAAAAATTGATCCTGCGACTTAAGAAAATACTCCAGTTTTTGCCGTAAATCTTCTTGGGTCTTTTCGCCAAAGCCTTTTAGCTCAACCAAGCGGTTCTCGTTGCAAGCGTAGAGCAATTCCCCTATCGTTTCCACTTCCAAACCCTTCCAGAGGCTCTTAATTTTCTTAGGTCCAAAGCCCTTAATCTTTAGCATTTTTTGGACGCCTTCGGGAGTAATTTCCTTATACTTTTCCAAAGCTGCCAAGGTGCCCGTTTGTTCCATTTCGCGAATCTTTCCGGCAATGGCCTTCCCCACCCCTTTGATCCCCGAAATCTCGGTATCGCTCATTTCAACAAGCGGCGTCCCCACTTTACGAAGCTGAAGATAGGCATTGGAATAACTCCGAATCTTAAATGGATTTTCATCATGAAGTTCCATGATCCGGGCGAGGTCGTTGAAAGTACGAGCGATTTCCTTGTTGGTCATTAGTGCGTAAGTTATTGTAGGTTGGTCGGCATTTTAAACAGCCGTTGGTAGAGGCTCGTCGAGTCGCCACTAAAATAGGCGGGGTTGAGTGAGGAGCGGACTACAAAAGGTTGTGCGGCATTGGCCAAGGAATAACAGTCGACGCGAATGGGCGCCGTCATATTATTGCCTGTAAAGGTAAGACTTTGCTTTGATTGGACGTTAGTTTGATTTTCTGAAAAGTTGTCGGCGAAACTGGTGCCGCTAAAATTGGCTAAACCATTGAGGTAAGTGGCCATTTTGGTGGAGTCCAGGCTTAGGCCGCCTTGGGTAGTCCATTGACCATTATTATTGAGGTAGGTAAAATTTTGACCAGCGGATTCTACTTGGATTTGGGTGAGATCGGCGGGGCTCAGGCGTAGGATTGATTTATCGCGGTAGCTATCAAAGCCTTGGCTAAGGCCCATGCTGATAAAGCCATCGAGGGCGTATACTTCCTCCGAATCGTTTTTACGAAGAAATGAAGTTCCGGTCCGAGTTTGTTGGTCAAAGCGGAAGCCGCCAAGCCAGAGGTCCGCTACGGTTTTGCTTCCTTCGCGAACGATGAGATGGGCCTTGGCCTTATCCTCTCCTACTTCAAAGGTCGACCAGCGCTCTGCCTTTTTAGCCGCAATTCGCTTGGCCTTGGCTTGCTGCAATTGTTCTAAAAGGCCATTGATCCGATCTTGCTCCACCGGGATGGTTAGCGAACCTTTTTGAGCAGTCCAGGCGGAGCCATTTTTTACAAATTTCACCAACTCAAAACTATCCGAACGAGCGTATAAATCGATGCTCGTAACAGCCGTGGTATCCACCTGAAACAAAATGGGATTAAAACTGCGTTCGGCTTTTCCTCCACTCAACAGCTGACTGAGCAGATAAAGGACCAACAGGACGGTAAAGGTGATCCAAAGCGTTTTATTTTTCATCGTAATTTGACTTTTAGTACTTTGTAATCTAAGTTAATTGATAAAGTGAAGGGATGAAATTTAGGTTACAAAGTATTTAATAGGGTCTTGAGAAAATTTCAGCAGCCTTTACACAAAGGACTCTTGACTCCGACGGGTTCTCCGGCTCTGACGCATTTGGTAGCGGAAAATGCCATAGCCGATTACCAATAATATTGGAAACAGGAAGTTAAACCATTTGATCATAGACCGGCGACTATCTTCTAACTCATCCAAAGGACGCTAAGTAACGCCTTTGGTGCGCAGCTCAATCAATCCGGTATCATCGGAAAGCCAGTCGATACTATTGACCATCAAACTGGCATTATCAGATTTCTGTCCCATTCCACCGCCACCTGCCGCAGAAGGGAAATCACCATCGCCGATTACGACCATACGACCTAGGCCATTTTGTAATACTCCACCAATCGTAACCTTGGAAAGCGGGAAATCAGACTCCGCCCATTTTTTCTCAATCTGAAAGGTGGTCGGGGCTTGAATAATTCCGGTCAAATCAGAGGAAAAAACCAGTGGGGTAAAAGAGGTAGCAGAATCACCGATATAGCGTACCGGACTGGCAAAAGGCATGATGACTTGTTCGATTCCTTTGGTAATCGGATGGTCGGCAAAATCGTTGGGAATAGGAAAATAAGGAAACTGTACCTGAGAGTTTACTCTAAAATCTCCAAATTGCTGTGGGACCGTTACGGAACCACAAACCGCATCCACCAAATAGCTATTCTCTACTTCAATGCCCTTAGTCTGCAACCAAGCCTCCAGCCCCGTATTGATCACAATCCCCTGTACTCCGCCACCTTCATTCCCCACCGTATTGATGGCCACGAATAGGTTACCTCCTTCCTCCAAGTAGGTGTTGATTTTATTTAAATGGCTAGGCGGAATCGAATCTTTTGGAGCTACAATGGCAACGGTCTTAAAACGACTCGGAACGTTTTCCTCGGTGTTGAGGTCCACATTTTCAATATTATACAAAATACTCAAAGCCTGATAAACCGCTCCGAGCTCATTGGCTCCGGCACTTCCGTAGCCTTGGATGATACCAATGGAAGGTTTATCGATGACGGACATTTTTTTGATGCCCGTGGAAAGCAGATACTCGATGGGGATGCCATCTTGAATTAGAGGAATCACTTCCTTTTGTTCGCCTAACTTGAGTACAGCTCCCAGGTAAACTAATCGTTGGGTAACTTGATCCTTTTCCCGCACATCCACCAAGCGAGGTTGTACCCCATCTTGCTGCGCTTGTCTTTCCAAGTCCTCATCGCCGCTAGGATTGATAAACTCATAATCAACCATACCATTAGATAAGCTAGCGTATTCGACGAGCATGTCGCGAAAATCGTTGCGAGCCTTAAGCAAACTAGGTTCCAATTTATCAGAAAAATAAGCCGTGATTGTCACAGGCTCTTCAAGTTCCCGAAGGATGTTTTTGGTAGCATTACTCAACGTATACTCTTGATCTTCGGTAAGATCAAAACGGTGAAAAAACTGTTTGGACAATAGGTTGACCAGTACGATGATACCAATAATCAAAAAGATGGAAGATATATTTTTCATAGTTGTCGTCGCTTTTGGAGGAGGTTTAACGTTTGGCGATAACTTGAGCCGACAAAGTGAGTCCGATTACAATGATCGAAGCGAAATAGACTAAATCTTTCGTATCGATTACGCCTCTGGAAATACTGTCGAAATGAGTTTGGAGCGATAGATTGTCTAAGATTTGCCCTGCCAAACCGGAGGTAGTGCTAGCTAGAAAGCTGAACACAAAATGAAAGCAGATCCCAATCAGGATCGCGGTTAGAAAAGCAACAATCTGATTGTTGGTCAGGCTACTCGCCAGCAAACCGATGCTGATATAAGCTCCACTCATGAGGAACAGACCAAAGTATCCACAAATCGTAGCGCCATGGTCGATATTGCCAATTCGCGCCACACTCACATAATAGACTAGGGTAAAAGCCAAGGCAATGCTCACCATCATCAGGCAAGACAAAAACTTGCCGATGATTACCTGTAGGTCGGTCACGTCTTTGGTTAGCAGTAATTCGATGGTTCCGGTTTTCTTCTCTTCGGCCAGTTGTCGCATGGTGAGGGCGGGGATAAAGAAGAAGAGCGTCCAATAGGAGATGCTAAAAAAGACGAGTAGATCGGCTTGTTTGCGGAAAAAGATATCCGAACCACTGATCCAGGTAAAGAGTCCGGTAAAAGCCAAAAAGGCGATCAGTAGAATATAGGCTACGAGAGAATCAAAATAAGAGGCCAGTTCTCTTTTGGCGATGATCCAAACGGGATTGGTATTCATGTTTTCGAATTTTCGTAGGGTTTTAGTTGACGGTTAAATCGCGGAAGACATCTTCCAATTTGGCTTCGAGCGGAATCATTTCGCTGAGCAACCAGTTGCGGCTCACGCAGAGTTTGAAAATGGCTCGATTGGAGCTGGCCTCTGCTTTACTTTGTACTTCGAAACGATTTTGGCTAGGGTCGAGGATATCGACGAGGCCGACTGTGGGCAGCTCGCTTAGTGCGGCGTGAACTTCACCGGGGCTAGCATCTTCGATGCGTAGGCGGAGCACCTGATTGCCTTGCGCTTGTTTGCGCAAGGTGGTGGGTGTACCATCCGCTACGATTTTCCCATGGTTGATGATGAGGATACGATCGCAAGTGGCTTCCACTTCCGGTAAGATGTGGGTACTCAGGATAACCGTTTTTTCCTGGCCGACTTTACGAATCAGGTCTCGGATTTCGACGATTTGGTTGGGGTCGAGGCCGGTGGTAGGCTCATCTAGGATGAGAATTTCGGGATCGTGGATAAGGGCTTGGGCCAGGCCAACCCTTTGGCGGTAACCTTTGGATAGTTCGCCGATATTCTTATGCTTTTCGGCATCAAGTCCGGTGGCGCGAATCATTTCGCGGATGCGATTGGGAATCTGGGCCTTAGGAACCGATTGAAGGGCTGCGCAAAAAGCTAGGTAATCCATCACTGGCATTTCCAGGTAAAGTGGATTATTTTCGGGTAGGTAGCCAATATGTTTTTTCTGGGTCCCATCTTTTACCGAATGATTACCGATCACTACATCACCGGAATCGATGTCGATATAGTTGGTAATCATCTTCATGGTAGTGGTCTTACCCGCTCCATTGGGCCCGAGAAAGCCGAGGATTTCTCCCGTTTTCACGGAGAAAGAAATATCATCAACCGCTTTTTGCGGGCCATAGCTTTTGCTAAGATTGGTGATGCGAATGTCCATAAATCAAAGCTTTTTTTAGGGCAGCAAAAATAAATAGCGTTGTAGAAAAATACAAACCATTTTGCGTATTCTTTGTGGGGAAAAGGGCCTAATTGTTGCTTATTTCCCAAGGTAGAGGGCCCCGCAACGATCATTTGCAATTTTTGGGCAATTCTATTAATTTTGATCCGATTTTTAAGTGGGAGTAGGTTTAAAATTCCATCAATTGGCTACCAGCGGTAATTATGCCCCCAGTCGCTCAATCCTGAAAATTTCAACCTACTCTAAATAAATTTGATTTTCAATGAGATACCCAGTACTATTTTTCCTGATGTTTAGCCTTTTTTCTTGTGGTGACCAAGACTCAGGAGCGGTTACCATCACCAGCGGAAACTTTTCTGGTTACGAAGTAGTCAATATTTCTAATGGTCCTTTACAAAAGGCGACTAAGACTACGGCCAGTGGTAGTTTGGATGAAGATGGTTTTATTTACGAAGGTGCAAAATTTGGAACTTGGACCTCTTATTACCCCGATGGAAAGGTTAAATCGACGACTCAATTTGCCAACGGCAGAAAAAATGGACTTCACCTAGAGTTCAACGATCGTTGTCAGATCACCCTGCAAACCAACTATCTCGATGACCAAATTCATGGCCGACACACCAAATTCCGGCATGGCTCGCGCAAGGAAGAGGAAGGAGAATATAAGAATGGAGTGCTCCACGGTGTATCCCGAACGTTTGATAAATTGGGAAAGGTGCAACGTGAAATTTCTTATCAGGATGGTAAATTACACGGTCCTAATGTTTTCTACAATGAGGATGGTCAGAAAACGATGGAGTATCAATACGAGAATGGAGAAAAGGTAAGTGGTGGCATCGTTACCCCATCTGCTGATCCTAAAAAATAGAAAACGAAGTGGAGTCCTCCCAAAAATAGTTTTTCATTTATCAAGTTTTTTGCTTGCTGTACCGAGAATGCTAAAAACTGAAAATTTGGGAGGAGTCCACTGAGATTATTGAGCCGCAGTGACCATTAAACGAATGCTAGAACTAGCATTGCGCGACTTCGCCTCTTCCGATCCAGGATAGGGATCAGCCGTTAAAATTCTAAAGCGATAGCCTTGTGCCGCGGCCTGATTCCCACAAGCCCCATTTCGATCTTCGCATAGGCCTTTTACTTCTAGGTTTACCACTTCTTCCGTCGGAGCCTTCTCTACTTTTAAACTCACCTTTGCTTTGCCCGCCATCACACAGTTGACGCCTGTGGGGCAGCGGTTGTCCTTATTTTCGGTATAGGTAAGGTTTAATTTTTCTGCTTTCAGCATCAAGGGTTCCCCTTTGACCAAAGTGAGGGTATCACCAAGGGCATAGGTAAGTTCTCCATTTTCCCCCTCCGGTTCTTTAACGCGATCATCACAACTACGGGCAGTAAATAGAAAAACTAGAGGCAATAGACTTAGTAGGATTTTCATTTTTTGTGGTAAGATAATAAAACGACCGCGATTTTTTAGGAACGACCAAAATGTAGCACTAAACCAAGTCGGCTACCCAACAAATAGCGGTGGAGTCCGGCGCTACTCCCACTTACACCATTGGCAGTATTGGGTCTTAAGGAAACCTTAGCTTCCGGCTCCATAAAAAGGCGTATGCGTTGATTCATTCGCCATTCTAAACCACAAGCGAGAAGCGCCGAAATAGTAAGCTGCTGAGGAGTGATTAACGTTCCTTGGGGAGTAATGACCTGCCCATCAACGGTTTGATCGTCCAAAACCTTATCCGCTTCTAAGGATTGCTGGCTGGACAACAAAAGGCCGGGTTGAACTCCCGAGCGAAAATACACCCGAAAGCGTTCTCCATTCAAATAATAGCGAACGCTTAGGGGCATTTCTAAAAATAAGTAATTAGTCCCGTTTGATTTTATCTGCCCTGAGTTAAAAGATTCCGTAACGACAGGTATGCCACCGTTTTGTTGTGACCCCCAACGCAAGCGTACGAATGATTCAGAGGAAGAATGCAAAACAAATCCGGCGCTTACTGCCCATTTGGGGTGTAGTTGCCGACGTACGTGAATCCCCGTGCTAAAAGCATAAGCAAACCGAGGGTTAGCGCTTAGAGCTCGCGCGGTAGGGTTATTATTATTAAAGCGCCCCACATCATTGATGTAATCTACCAGTTGGGGGCTAAAATAAAACTCTAGCCCCCACGGCGAAAATGGAGTTTGGGCATTGGAGAAGCACCAACTCCCTGTCATAACTAATAGGAATAAAAGCTTTTTCATAATCTTAGATTTAATCGGGCCTACGATTAAGTGTTTCAAGTTGGGGATAAGTGGTAATTTGGAACTAAGCAGTCTCGGCCTTGGAGGAATCCCAGTTAAAATCCATAGGCTGCTCGCAGTTGCAGGCCTGCACCTTGCAAAGCACGGTTGGCACTAAAATCTCCAATACTATGCTGCCCAAAAGCATGTAGCCCAATTTGCCAACGCTCCTTCCCGCGCCAGGTCAGTCCTGTATTAATTCTAGCTGACCAAAAAGAGTTCTGCAGGCCGAGGAGAAATACCGCAGAGTTATCCTTAGCGAAAACCGTATTCTCGGCATTATTAACCTCATTATTAGATATTTCACCATTGACTCGGAGTTGCACCAATTGATAATAGTCGACTCCTAAGCCCATCATCCACTCCCATTTTTTTCCAGCAGAATGATAGGAAGCTTCTAGAGGCAAGCGCAAATAATTAGCCTTGACCACTTCCCGAATACTGATCGCAAAGTTATCGCCATCTTGTAAGGCCAGTGATGGATCATTCAGAATGGAAAAGCCAATCGAAGAATTATACTCGGTAATGCCCAGAGGGGAGCTAAAGTCGTAACGATAATCATTAACCAATTTATCATCTACCACAGTAGCACCATTTGCATCATAAGCCAAGGTACTTTCGCCTCGACTCGCCGACTGAAGGTGGAGCCGCCCTATCCCAGAGCTGATTTGCCAATGAGGGCCAAGATGCAAAGCAAGATTGAGGCCTTGGCCATTGGCAGAAAAATTCTCATCTCTGGTTTGGGGTCCCGTTCCCCTGGCCCAAAGCCATTGCTCGTAATAAACGCCTAGTTTAAATAGTGGAGTAAATCCAATAATAGAGATTGTAGTTGCTTCATTTTCTAGTGTTCGGCGTTCAGCGAAAATGGTTTTTGAGGCCAGGGTTGGGATGAGGATATTATTTATAGCTTCCGGTTGCGGAACGTCAGCGTTCGGCGTCCGATTGGTAATTGCTGGGGGCTTCGACTGAGGTTCTTTAGCTGCCTCAGGTGCTTCTATTAGGGGAAGCGAAGTGGTAGTCGTAGCCCTGTTATTAGTGACCGCTTTTGCGATCAATTTTTCCCTTGAATCACTGCTTAAAGTTTCCGAAGGTGGCGTAATTTCCACATCGGTATTGGTATCCTCCGCCGAAGTATTAGTCTGTTCATTATCGACGGTTGGAGGAGCAGTTTTAATAGCTTTTTGTGTAGAAGGAGGAGTTGTTTGGGTAGAAGAGGTCAAGGGATTTTCTCGAAGAGTATCCATCAGCTGTTGCTGAGCGATAATAGCGTTCTCCAGTTGCTCAACTTGTCGTTGGTTGTAAACGATGTAGCCCGTTAAGAGTACAAAAGCAGCGGCAGCAAACAACCACCAAAGCAGTAGGCCCCGGCGTTTCTTTTGGGGAGGCTCAGGAATTTGTGGTTCCAGCTGATCCCAAAAATCCGCAGCGGGTTCATCCTCGTATTGATCGAGGTGTTGGTGGAAAAAATCTTCCAAGCCTTTTTTATCTAGTGGGTCACTCATTGGTTTAGGTTGACACCTGATTTTCTAACATTTTGCGTAGCAGGGCTTTGCTACGTGATAATTGTGATTTACTAGTATTGACACTGATCCTTAGATGTTCGGCAATCTCTGCATGGGTCAGCCCTTCGATGACATAGAGATTAAAAACTAGTCGGTAGCCCTCGGGTAATCGTTGGACCATGCGAAGTAGGGCCTTAGCCCGATCTTTGGCCAACCAATCGTCTTCCTCTTCAATCGGCTCTGCTAATTCTTCCAATTCCACGGTAGGAAAAAGGCGCTTTTTTTTGCGTAGGTGTTGCAGCGCTACATTCACCGTAACTTGTCGGAGCCATGCTCCTAGGGGGCCCGTGGGCTGGTATTGGTAGAGGTCAGTATAAATGCGCAACAGGCTTTCCTGTAGCAGGTCTTCGGCTTCTTGGCGGTGGGCAGCGTAGCGCAAACAGACCCCGAACAACATTCTTCGATACTGTTGGTAGAGTTCCTTTTGGGCTTGACGATCGCCTCGTTGGCAGCGTTCCGCTAATATGTGATCCGAATTGCTCAAATGGTGTTTTTTGCTAGCAAAAGGGCCCACCGTTTACTTTTTAAGACCCGATCACTATAAGGAATAGTGCAATTAATTTTAAAGGGTTGCACCGCAGCAGTAAAATATTATTTTTTTGAGAAAGGAGGTGTATGGTGGAGGTGGGCGTGGGGGATTTGGAAGGATTTAGAGGGAAAAAGATCGTAGGCATATGATCAGGGATTTGGGGAATGGGCATAATTTCGCCCAGAGGGCGGGTCCCGCCCACAAGGTGTAGCCCAAAACCACACCCCTGGGCAACTTTAGCTCTTAGCCATAAGTTAGCCACCCAACCTAGGCCCCTGATCCTAGTGAAGGAAATAATCAAGGCTTTTTCCACCGTCTAGAATCAGGAAAAAACCGACATATAGACGCTCCGAATGGAAAAATTCCATAAACAAATTTCAGGTCGACCTCAAAAATAGCACCTAAATCCCTGACAATCAAAGAGAAAAAATTTCAAAAAAATCAGTACTTCCCTCTAAAAAAAGACCTCCTTATGCTCAAATATTGACAATAAAAATGGGAGATTATTGCGTTTTCCTAAGCCCATTTTCAAGGCATTTCTTATTTTTGGGCCCTACACCTACAAATCATTTAAGATCAAATTTATGAGTTTAGCCAATTATTCCCCAACAGTCACCGAACGCTTTCTGCGTTACGTCACCATCGATACCCAGTCTGATCCGACTTCGAAAACTTACCCTTCTACCGAAAAACAGAAAAATTTAGGTCGCCTGCTAGTCGAAGAATTGCAGGCCATGGGCATCACCGATGCCGAAATGGATGAGCACTGCTACGTCTACGCTACCATTCCTGCCAATACCGACAAGGAGGTTCCAGTGATCTGCTTTTGTTCTCATATGGACACCTCCCCCGATTCTAGTGGTAAGGATGTCAAACCTATTGTACATGCCAATTATGCCGGGCAAGACTTGGTTTTACCCGATGATACTACTCAAATAATTCGCGAGTCGGAACACCCTGATTTGAAGGCCCAACACGGCAATGATATCATTACCGCAAGTGGGACTACCCTACTCGGCGCCGATAATAAATCTGGAGTAGCCGAAATCATGGATGCGGCACATTATCTTATTACTCACCCCGAGGTAAAACATGGAAAAATTCGGATTCTATTTACACCGGATGAGGAAATTGGCCGTGGCGTTGATAAAGTGGACCTCGAAAGATTAGGCGCTGATTTTGGCTATACCATTGATGGAGAGACTCTGGGCTCTTTTGAAGACGAAACCTTCTCGGCAGATGGAGTTACGATCACTATTCATGGGGTCAGTGCTCACCCCGGTTTTGCCAAAGGTAAATTGGAAAGCGCCCTCAAAATTGCGGGAGAAATCCTGGCACGGCTACCCAAGGATCGTCTTTCCCCGGAGAGTACGGAGAAACGCGAAGGCTTTATCCATCCTTATGGCGTACAAGGTGGCGTAGAGCAAACGACTTTGAAATTTATCATTCGCGATTTTACCGATGAAAAATTGGCGCAGCATGAGGCGGAATTGCAAGGTATCGTGGATGAAGTGGTTGCCGCTTATCCAAATTCTCGCGCCGACTTTGAAGTAGTTGAGCAATACCGAAATATGAAGAAGATTGTTTCTCAACACCCGCAGATTTCAGCCAATGCCATCGAGGCGATTGAAAGAGCGGGAATACAGCCCAAGCCTTCTAGTATCCGCGGAGGTACGGATGGCTCGCGCCTGTCCTTTATGGGATTGCCCTGCCCCAATATCTTCGCCGGAGAACACGCCTTTCACTCCAAACACGAGTGGGTGTCTGTACAAGACATGGAGAAGGCCGTAGCGACTATCGTTAACCTCGCTCAAATCTGGGAAGAAAAAGCCTAGACCTTTTCCCCTTCTCCCTCAAGCCCCGAAGCGACTGTTGTCGTTCGGGGCTTTTGTTTGCCCCTTCATCACCTTGTTAGCAAGACCTTTCAAAATATATCTTTTATTTTTATCATATATAGCCAAACAAATTTTCGTCAATTCCCGTATAGCAGAACGAGAAAGGGTCCTCCCTATCGTCAACAGTTCAAAAGAAAACCCACCATGAAACTGCCATTGCTGCTTGCGTTTTGCTGTCTTGCTACCTTTCCCCTTACCACCATTGAGGCTCAGAATGTTGATATAGAAGGTTATGTTTTTGAAGCTCATAATCGAGGCTACATTAAGAATGTGAAGGTGAAGATCTTAGAAAAATTTAGTGGCCAACTGCTCGCCGAAACCAAGACGAACTCAAATGGCGTTTTCCAAGCTAATGTTCCCGCCCAAGCTGACCTATTGGTGGTGGCGGAGAAAAAGCTTTTTTTACCCCTACAAAAAGAAGTCAGCAGCAGCGAATTGAGCGAGGTAGAGGAAGGAAAGAAGTTTTACCTAAAATTGGAAATGGAACGCAAGCCGGGTTATATCTTCGACGTAACCATCGCCGAACCACGCCGGGTGAACGCGGAGGTGGGAACGACCAATGCCATCGATAGTGCCCGAATTGAAATTTATAATAATACCTCCCAAAGCGAGGAACTCGTCCTCAATAATTGGCCCTACCCTACCTTTAAATTTAATTTCGAACGGGGTTACCATTATACCATTATGATTCGCCGTAAAGGGTATTTCAATAAACGTATCGAAGCCTATGTAGACGTGGAAGGTTGCATCCTCTGCTTCGACGGCCTGGGCACCATCGAGCCCGGAGTACTCGACGTTATGAGCTCTGGTAATCAAATGGGGACTTTCCTTGCCAATGTTGAACTGGAACCACTGCAAATCAATACGACTTATCAGATCGAGAATATTTACTACGATTATAATAAATGGAACATCCGCCCGGATGCCGCTGCGGAACTCGACAATTTAGTAGGGATTTTAAAGGATAATCCAGCCGTTACCATTGAGTTGGGTTCGCATACCGATTCCCGAGGTTCGGCTAGTTATAATTTACAGCTTTCGGAAAAAAGGGCCCAAGCGGCAGTGGAATACCTGCTGGCGGCTAGTGGCATCGACTCCGGTAGTTTGCAAGCCAAAGGGTATGGAGAAACGAATTTGGTCAACCGCTGCCGCAATGGCGTATCCTGTAGTGCCGAAGCTCATCAGGAAAATCGGCGGACCGAATTAAAGATCGTCGGTATTAAAGAGGTCGACCCCTTAGAAAACAAATCGCTTAAAGACATTATCCGCGAGGAACTATTGATGGAAGAAATTCAAAATTCAGAGATCAAAATCGAAGCAAAAAAATAGCGATTCAATTACTGCTCTTAATAGATTTATCGAGCAGATATTTCTTTCCATCAGCTAAAAGCTTTAATTTTACTTACACAATACCCAATTCCAACAGATTTCGTTAGACCCACTGATCACCGGTTTCTCCAACTGATCCGCCTGTTTTCTTAAGAAACAGCTCGGATAATTGATCATATAAATCTCGTAGGACGATGAGCAAACTACTCTTTACCCGTATCTGGGGAATCATACTTTTGGTATTCGCGGGCCTGTCCCTACAAGCCCAAATCGATCTGGAACTCAACATGGTCGGCAATCCATTGGTGCCAGAGGCCTTTAAAAACTATACCTTTAGCCTAACCGTTACCAATCAGGGCCCACAAGCAGCCAGCAATGTTCAAATCGATCTGCCCCTCCCTCCCGGCTTTACCTATCAAGGTGGCAATGCCTATTCGGCTAGCCAAGGAGAATATGACATCTTTTTCCAACGAATCTGGAATGTCGGTAGCCTCTCGCCCAATGCCAACGCCACGATCGACCTCAATCTTTATTCCCTGCAAAGCACCGATCTATTTTGCTACGCACAGGTAATCGCTGCGGATCAAACGGATAGTGATAGTAGCCCCGGCAATGGAGGCTGCCCCAGTGACCCTAGCAATTGTAGCGTCCAAGAAGACGATGAGGCCTTGGTTCTCTTGAGTAATTCGGGGACCTGTAGTCTGGATGCCACCGTGATTAGCCGAACCTGTCTCGATCCCAATAATAGCCCTGACCCGCTGGATGATCGTTGGAGTTTTGAGGTTTTGGTAAATGCAACCGATGCCCCTTCCACAGGGTGGACCACCTTCTCCCAAGGCCTCAATGGTGCTACGGGCACTTATGGTCAAAACCAAAGTCTTGGCGACTTTCTCATCAGCGATGGAGCCATTGATATTACTTTACAAGATCAACAAAACGCAGGTTGTTTTCAGACCATCAATGTCGCCCCTCCCCTGCCTTGCAGCAATAGCAATTGTAGCATCGAAGTTGTCACCACCACTCCCATTTGTTCGGATAGTGGGACGCCAAGTGACCCCACCGACGATGGTTTTCAATTTATCTTAGTCGCCAGTGGGATCAATACAACCAGTACGCAATACCGCGCTCAAATAACGAATGCTAGTACTTTTGATAATTTGATTGTCAACTATGGTGCTGATCTACTCATTTCCAAGTTTATTGGCGATGGGCTAGTGGAAATAATTATCAGTGATCTCATTGACCCTAATTGTAGTCGTACCATAGTCATCAATCCTACGGCTCCCTGTAGTACGCCCGTGGGTACTGCTCCCGACTTGGAACTCAGCTGGTCGACGAGCAACTCCAACCCCAATATTTACACTACTGCAGATTTCAAATTGCGGTTGCAAAATACGGGTAGCCTCCCAGTTGATAATGTACAAATTAGCATTCCACTGGTTTCTGATTTAGCTTATGTGGGGCATGTAGCGGAAGCGGGTATTTACAGTAATTGGTTAGGGCTTTGGGATATTGGCACTGTGGCTGCTGGTCAGAAAATCGATCTTGACGTCAGTTTATTTACCCTAAGTAGCGAACGCATCGACCTCTATGCTCAGGTCCAAACCCAAGCGCTTACCGATCTGGATTCGAGTCCGGGTAATGGACAGTGTTGTACGGCAAACGAAGATGACGAAGCAGTTTTGGTATTAAATAATGGTAGCGGTCCCCTGCCTTGCACCCTCAACGCCCTTAATCCACAAGTCACCTGCGAGGACAACGGCACCGCCGATCCAAACGATGATCGTTTTAGCTTTAGCATCAACCCAAGTGGAAGCAACCTGAGCAGTACTTTTCGGATCGAAGGCGGTGGTTTGGCCACGGCTGATCTTCCCTACGGTCAAAGTTATACCTCTCCCCTGCTTCCGATTAGCGCAGGTGAATTTAACCTCCAGGTAGTTGATGCATCGGGAAATTGTAGTCAAAATATAAACATCGTTCCTCCAGCCCCTTGTAGCAGTAGCGGCCCCGCTCCTGGCGTCGATTTGGCCTTGACCATGAGTAGTGAGCAACTGGAATTTACAGCTTGGGAAATTATTGCGATTACCGTGATGGTAGAAAATCAGGGTAGTGAAACGGCCAATAATGTCTTTGTTAGTTTTCCCCTTCCGGAGGGCGTAGTTTTTACTGGAGGCAATGAGTCGGTGGCCTCGCAAGGAAGCTATGAATTGTTTTTTGAAGAATGGAATGTAGGAAGTCTGGCTGCAGGTGCTGTTGCTATGATCCAATTTAACCTCTTTACGACTCAAGCGGACAACACTATTGATGCTTATGCGCAAGTGGTGGGTTTGACGGAAAATGATACCGATTCTACTCCGGCTAATGGAAGCTGTTGCACTGCCAACGAAGATGATGAAGCGGCCTTACAACTTACGCCTTTGACTAATCGATTCGGAGCCTCCGAAGAAGCCGCCAGTCGCTTGGCCATCCGCCAGTTGTACCCCAACCCAGCCGTGAGTGATTTACAGGTGGTGATAGAGGCATTAGAAGCGGCCGAAGATCGTATTCGGATTTACAATAGTCGGGGTCAGTTGCAGCGAGAGGAAAGGGTGGCCTTGCAAGCGGGAATGAATTGGTATACCATTGCTTTGGAGGAAATGGGCCCGGGAATTTACTGGCTACAATTGGTAAATGCACAAGGTAAATTTGCTTGGCAAAAGTTTATCGTACAAAATCGCTAGTGCATATGACAACATTTCCCATTGGAAAATAAAAACATAAGAAACTGATTAACAACATTATAACACATTTCGATCCAGCTTTTTCTTTGGAGAAAGCTGGATTTTGTTTTTGTAAGTTGTCGGATAACTTGCGAAGTTAGAGACAGTTGATCTTACTATAGATCATTTTTCTTTTCTGCATATTACACTCATTAAGGTAAAAACTATGAATACTCAACTACCCAAGCTTACTCATTGGAGTCTGATATTACTCCCGCTTTTATTTTTATTCCCTCTCTCCTTTATCCAAGCTCAAACACCATCCTTAGTACAGGACATTAAGTCGTCAAGTCCTCTTGATTTTCTAAATGTCTCAACAGGCTATCGCACCACGGCCGTAGTCGGTCAGCAACTTTTCTTTGTTGATGAAGATGATCAATATGGTAAAGAGCTCTACGTTACCGATGGCACCTTGGCTGGGACTCACTTAGTGGCCGATATCTTCCCCGGCCCACAAAGCAGTCAGCCCGATCAGTTCTTCGCGCTCGGTGACTTTGTCTATTTCCTAGCTAATGACGGCCTAGCTGGCAAGGAGTTATGGCGTAGTGATGGTACCCCTGCGGGCACTCAAATAGTAGCCGATCTTATTATCGGTTATAATCCGTTTAGCGCTCCTTCGAATTTTAGTGTGGTAGGAGATCGCATTTACTTAGCTACCGAAAGTGGGATCAAATTGTGGTCCTATTTTCCTACAACAAATACCGCAGAGCTGGTCATTGACCTTAGCACCAGTCTCGTTCCTCAACGCATCAGTAGCGAAGTAATCAATGATAATGGCAAAGCCTTTTTTACCACCACTGCCCTCTCTAGCGGCACCGATAGACTCCGTCGACTCTGGGAAACCAACGGTACTCCCTCGGGAACTACTCAACGCGGCATTATCCCCGTTGCAGACCCCGAACAACACATCTTTGATCGACTCGAATTGATCGTTGTCAACGACGAAGCCTATCTTTTTTATCGACTCTTCCAACGGGGAAGTATTGGTACCACCATAGGTAATTTTATTTACCGCAGTGGCAATGATCCAAATGCCCTAACGCTAGTGAGGGAGTGGGACAATTCCTTTGAACCTAGTTTTAGAAACTTCCACGCTATTGGTAATCGGATTACTTTTGCGGATCAGAGAAGTGGGGACATTTGGGTGACCGATGGAAGTCCAACTGGCACCAAAGTACTTACCAATGCCAATGTAGGTAACTTTACCGATCTCCGCAGTCTGGTATTACCCAACCAAATCCTCTATTTACAAAAGGGAGGTACGGACCAACTCGCTATTTGGGCTACCGATGGAACCAGTGGTGGAACTCAAGAGATCAAGCGATTTGCGCCCAATAACAGTGCTACCTTTCCAGTTTTAGGTCAATATAATGGCATCGGCTATTTTTCCATTGCCTCTTTTCTTGATCCCAATGCACAGTTGTGGCGGACTGATGGTACCAGCGCTGGCACTCAGAATACGGGTTTTATTGTATCCAATATTGACATTGATAATGATTTCCACTACTTCGCGGATGGTCGTTTATTGTATGAAAATAGTAGCTCACCGCTTGGGATTGCCAAACTCGGGCAGATCGACTTTAACCTCAATACGATCGAGCCGCTCGTGGGAGAATGGTATGGCTCCGCAAAGGATGCTACGATCAGAGGCCCTTTTTTAAACAATACTCAATTCTCCTTTCAAGCGGATGATGGAAATGGCTCGGCCCAATGGACGATCAACGCTTCTAATCAAAATGCACAAAAGGTAAATGGTTGGCAGCCAACCGTAGATCGCAGCAGCAGTGCCGTCAATTGGCAGGGGCAGTTGTATTATGCAGATCAGGCAAACATTTATCGTTATGATGGGAATGTGAGTAGTGTGGTATTCGAAAGTGAACGTACCCGCGAGGTGATCGAATTCCAGCAAAAACTATATTTTACTTCCATACTTTTTGGCTCCTACCCTTTCTATGCAAAAGGTAATCTCCAAGTGGCAGAGAACAATAGCAGTTTTAGTACCATCGCTATTGATGCTGGTGGTTGGAATATCGACGAGATCTATTCTTTTCGGATTATTGGCGATAATCTTTATTTCCTGACGAGGGAATCTTTCTTTACTCCTGGACCGAGTCTGGGTTGTTGTTTTTCCTATCGTAGTGGTGTTTATCGTTTTGATGGTACTCAGGCATTTCCATTGGAATATTGGCTTCATGAAACCAATACAGCTATTCTTGGTCGTGAATTTGGTGCTGGGCTTTACCGAGAAACGGCTTCTATAGGCAACGACCTTATTTTCACTAATCACGAAATACTGTATAGTACGATTAATGGTTCGGACTTCATTACGCCCTTAAAGACTCTACCGGTTGTAGATTACTACAATTTTCAATACCTAAGCGAGGTTAATAATCAGGTGTTTTTTGCGGCCAATGATGGGACTACGGGATATGAATTATGGAAGACCGACGGAACGCCAAGTGGAACACAGTTGCTTAAAGACTTGGCGCCAGGCCCTGATGGCTCTTGCCCTAAATATACCATTGAGGCCAATGGCAAAGCTTATTTTTTGATTGATCACTGTCGTAAAGATTATGAGCTTTGGGAAAGTGATGGTACGGCTGCGGGGACGCGTCTTTTTGTGGACCTGAACGATTTCATTGATATCAAAGATTCGCTGTATTTCTTTGATGATGCCTTGTACTTTATTGGCGATGATGGTCAGTCGGGTTTAGAATTTTGGAAAATTGCGCTTTCCACTACGCCTCCCAATGGCCCTGATATCAGTTTATCCATCACTGCTAGCAATAATAATCCAGCCATCTTTACCAATGTAGATATCACCCTGCAGGTGCAAAATACTGGCGATGCGCCGATGACGGGCATTGTAGTAGATTTTCCCATTGAAGGTGACTTAGCCTTTGTCAGTCAAAATACGAGTCAGGGACAATTCCTGAATTGGATAGGGGAATGGAATGTCGGCGACTTGGCTCCGGGGGCGTTTGCTACCTTGGAAGTGCGTTTGTTTACCCTAAGCTCTGGAGCAATCCCCGTTTATGCTCAAGTGGCTGCTCATAATGAAAGTGACGTCGACTCTAGTCCAGGTAATGGCATTCCACCCCTTCCACAAGAAGACGATGAAGCAGTCTTGACTTTGAACGACGGCCAAGCTCCCTGCGCCTTTACCAACCTCAATATCTCCATCGGCTGTAGAGACCAAAACACTGCCGATCCCAGTGATGATACTTACATCGTAGGGATCGACCCAATCGGTAATAGTCTCGGGCAAACTTATACTTTAACCGCCATCGCCCTTAATCCTGGTGGTCCTAATTTTGGGCTCAATAGCCTCCCTTATGGGCAAGCTCAAATAACCCAGCCTTTTCTCATCAGCAGCGGTGGCTTTAGCCTTACGGTTGAGGATGACCAAGGCGCTTGTACCGAAACCATCATTATACAGCCTCCCGCTCCTTGTAGCAGTGGGAATCCTTTACCAGATTTGGTGATTGCCTTTCAGGCCGACGTACCCAATCAGATCTTTACGGGCACAGGTACTCCCATTCCTTTTAGTTATGAAAATGTTGGAGCGCCCATTACCGCTACGCTAAGCAATGAAGTTTACCTTTCTACCGATCAAAATATCTCTGCCGATGATTTAGAATTGGATTCGCCACTCTACCCAGTAGGCATTGCGGGGAATAACCAAACTTATGTGGACAGCCCAAATTTCTTATTACCCAGCAATATTGCCAGCGGTACCTATTGGCTAATTGCCAGAGTTGACGATTTCAACGATATTGTAGAAAGTAACGAAAGCAATAATACTGCGCTCCATCAGGTACAGGTCTTTAACCCGGATAATTGTGCTTTAACCATCTTAAGTACTCCTCCAGCCTGTGCTAATTTGGGCACCGGCAATCCTAACGATGATTTTTATAATTTCTTTATTCAAGTAGATGCCGAGAATCCATTTGGCAACGGCTATAGATTAGAGTTGACCGATAATAGTGGAAGTGTACTCATTCCCATTACCCTAGGATATGGAGAAGCATTTTCCATTGGCCGGCCGATCAGTAGCGGCACCTTAGAAATCAAAGCTTGGGATGTTGACAACCCCGCTTGTAGAAGAACCATTTACGTAAACCCTCCCGCTACTTGTAGTGCAAATCCAGCTTGTCCCTTAAACCTTTCCTACAGTGTACCTAACTGTTATGACTCTGGTACCCCGGATCAAACAGATGACCTTTTCTCCGTACAATTGAATGTACAAAGTATCAATATCACCAGTGACCGACAGTACGATATTTCTTTCTCCAATAACGATGGTGTCTTCTCTTATCGCCGTTCCTATCTTTTCTCTTTTGTAGATAATTTCGCGATTGCCGCGGGGCCATTGACCGTTACGGTTACCGATGTGGATGATCCTCAATGTAGCCAATCTATCGTCATCGATCCTCCGGCACCTTGTAGCTCGGGCACCCCTCCAGTAACTTGTAGTAATAACCTGCTTCGCAATCCGGGTTATGAAGCGAGTAATCCAACGGAGCATTGGTTTAGTTTGGGAGGAGCAACGATTAGTAATGATGCCAATAGTGGCAATAACGCCATCCAGATCAGCGGTAATGCTTCCGGTGGCTTATTACAAAATCTTCCTGCCGAGGAGGGTAAAAGTTATACCCTGAGCGCATATGCTAAAAGAACTACAGG
>SPJL01018485.1_pt1 | contig 22078 bp, 13 predicted proteins | sample 3741751 | NCBI WGS metagenome assembly SPJL01 (sample SAMN10925998, study PRJNA522277) | cold seep metagenome | isolation source: Elba SIP-enriched marine methane seep metagenome, extraction at timepoint T3 | place: Italy: coast of Elba, Mediterranean Sea | reverse complement strand
GTGGTATTCCTCTTCTTCGGCATTGTATTCTACTTGGCTCCCGCCATATCCTTGGAAGCGTTGGTTGAAATTGCGATCCATCGGATTGGTGATGTATTTGAAATCGGAGTAACGGCCTCGGGAAATAAAGGGCGAACCATAGTATTGCACCGTAAGATTGGGGTTGATGGCGTAGTCCACATTGATGGTAACGCTCAAGGTTTTCTGATCAATGGTAGCGTTGAGATAACGGGTTTCATCCTCTTCAAGGTCGATGTTTTCCACGTATTGCAGTACGTCGTGGTTATTATCGAGGCTGGTACCGATCGAGAATTGCAGGGCATTGGTGGGATTAGCCGTCATCCAGAGGCTATAGTTGCTGGCGGTACTTTCATTATCCAATCCCCACTGATGCCACATGTTGAGGTTGAAGCGAAGTTTTTTCCGACTATCTGTAAAGAAATAAGTCCAGTTGTTCATCCGATTACCATTACGGAGGCTCGGCCCACCCCGCAAAGACTTGGTAGATACACTGTAGGGGACAATATTGAAACCCGTGCCTACCCCCGAGTTATTTTTAAACTGAGCATGCCCATTTACATTCCAACCCAGGAAAAGACTCTGCCCTCCAAAGTCGCGAGCGTGCCAGTGGTTATAATTGAAACGAACATTTCGGAAGATGGAAAAAGGCTTATCGATGCGATAACCCGCCCAGAAGAAGTGGGAAATCTCATCCGTATTTCTTAAAAAACCAATATCGTTAAGTTCTAATTCGGGCGAACGCCAAGTAAAGCCTCCTTCGAAGTTAATACGCTTGCCACCACCAATCCGACCCATGCGGAAGGTGCCGCCATGGCCACTCAGACTAGTGAGGGTAGTATCCACGCTTACGTGTTCGGCATCAACGCGCTGGAAGTTATGGTGAAAACGTTCTTGAGTAGCGGTGATGGCTTCGCGGGTTCCCATCACATTACTACCGATTAAATTTGCGGCCACAAACCAAGTCTGATTTTTCCAACGGTGTGTTAGATCCACCCCGCCCGAATAGGCCGAGCGATGGAGATCCGTAAGATTGGTTCCGGTCAAACTGCGACTGACTGAAGTCAACATTCCTCCCACCACCGTATTACCACCATCATAATCTTGCTGGACCCGTCCGACAAAATAGTTGGTCAGTGGTTCTACCAATTCTTTCCGCCGCTCGCCTTGATTATCAATTTCGGCCCATTCCTTTCGGGTGACACTTTCCAATACCCCAATCGATAATCCCTTTTGTGTCTTACCACTAAATTTCGCCGCTCCGAGAATGGCCGTGTTTTGAGGTTGGTTTACAAATTCATCATCATCGGTATCGGGATAGCCATGTGGACTGCCTCCAATCCGACGAGAGTAGAATAAAATATCACCGGTAAAAGAACCACCTGCTTCGGCCGAGGTAACGCGGAAATCAAAAATATTTCGATTGCCCACAAAGAAGGGCCTCCTTTCCTGAAAGAAAACCTGAAAGCCATCGAGTACCAGAGCGGAAGGGTCTGCTTCGACCTGTCCAAAATCAGGATTGATAGTGAAGTCCAAAGTCAAATCATTAGTAACGCCAATTTTTCCATCGACTCCGGCATTTAAACCCACTCTATTTCCCGTAGCAAAAGGATTCCCTTCCTCTTGTTGAAAGGTCTCTGCCTTACCTACCACGTAGGGAAGAATCTCCACCTGCTTTTGAGCGCGGATGCCTTTGATACCGTGTAATTCCCCAAAAGCACTTACCCACTGGCCAGCATTTGGAGGCAAATATTGCCATACCGAACGTTCCTCCTGACGGAAATAGCGACGGGTAAATTGGAGCCCCCAAACCTGCTCATCCGTCTTATTGGAAAAGCGCAATTGGCTTAGTGGAATCCGCAACTCAGCCGTCCAGCCTTTCTCATCGGTCTTGGTTTTGGCGTACCAAATGGGATCCCAACTAGAGTCCCAATTATTGCCATTATTGGAAATAAATTCATCCCCCTTTACTCCCGCCGCCGAGATCGTAAACGAGAAGGCAGTACGAAGGTCGTGGTAGCTATCAATATTGATTTCTACCCAATCGCCCGCAAAGCCGTCGCGACGCGAAAGTCGTTTTTCGATACCATTAGGATCGGCATCGTGACAACGAAAGGCGATGTAAAGGTTTTTGGCATCGTATAGGATTTTAAAATTCGTTTGCTCGGTAGGAGCTTCTTTGGGGTTAGGTTGACGCTGGGTAAAATCACCTCCCCAAGAAACGGTTTCCCAAATCGGGTCGTCCAGGGCGCCATCGATGCTAGGTGGGGTGTTGCTAATACTTTTGGTAAAGTAAATCTTTTTTGCAGTAGCTGCGGTATTAGTGCTGTCGCTCGACTGGGCCCAAAGTCCAGTGCTTGCTAGTAGGCATAGGGATAAAGCAATGAAAGTGGTTTTCATCATCTTAGGTTTAGAAACAAGGCTTTAGAAAGTTGTTACAATAGTCAGTTGTATATCAGTACATCCAAATAGACAAAGCGTTTGATAAAAGGTGGCAACAAAAAATGTTAAAATTTCAATGGCCTGGATTTAGACCAAATATGGACGCTTTTATAAAGAACAGCACATTCCTCAGATGAAAACCACTTTTTTGTCTGCGGATAACGGACTTTGGTCGGTCTTAATTTCGAGGTGGGGAAAGAAACAAACTGATGTGAAAGCTAGGCGAATTGGTAGGATCGGCTTGAAAGGTTTCGATAGGAGGTGTCCGCGATTCGAAGTCGGTGCTAAAATTGAAGCGATATCCTAAGCGTACGCTTGACCAGATCCAGGGGATCCATTGGTGTTGCCAGCGGAGGGAGGCGAGGATTTCGGAATGATTGAGGGCGTAGTCGAAGGGATCGTTTTCGTCGAGTGGATTGGTCAATTGATAACTACGACTAACGTATTGAGGGCCGAAGAGAAGGATATTCCGGTCATTGAGGTTGTGGCGGAGAAAAGCATAAGCGGGGAGAACGGATTCAATCCCCCAGCGGCGGTTGAAGTTGCGGTTGAAAATGAGGAAGGGGATGAGGCTAAAACGGCGAAAGCTTTGGCTGGCATTGATGCCGACGCCCCACTCGAAGTCGTCGGTAGGTTTGAAGCCTAGGACGCCTCGTATTTGGTAAATGGCTGAGCGGTTGCGGAAAGAAAAGGCCGTGGTATAATTACCATTATTAGCATACTTGCCTTGAAAAGCTAAATAGGAATCCTCGTTGAGAGAATGGCTGGCGATAAAACCAATAGAATGACTCTTGAGTGGAAAATCGCCTAGCAATTGGAAAACTTGTGATTGAGGGCCACTCAATTCACCAAAGGAATAATTCTCTCGTAAGTACTTGAAGGAAAGCAAAAATTTAAAACGGTCCTTATTAAGGATCGGTACTTTAAGATCGATCATCAGAAAATCGAGTTGCCGAAAAGTACTCGGCTCATCTCCCAACTCTTCATCTTCCGGTTCGAAGGTCGCCTGACTTTGAATACCATAAACCAAGGCCACCCCCCGAGAGCGAGATTTGTTCCGGACTCCCGGCTGGCAGAAATTACAACGCCCCTGCTCATCCCAAGCCTCGATGTCCTCAGGGAAAAAATCTGGTTTAAGCTGAGCCATGCCTTCGGTAGGGAAGAGGCCTATCAATAATAGGTAACAAACTATAGGTACTCGCATCATTTCATTTTCCAACTTTCAATTCGATTGGTACTCCAACCAGAGAGGAACGACAAACGGATAATTAATATTAAAATTTTCCCCAAAAACTTGTGCTTTCTGTCGGGAGCATCTATATTTGAGGCGTTATTTATAAATAGTCTAAATAAAAATAATGAAAGCAAAATTCTACTCCCTAATAGCAATCCTATCATTTTGTGCTAGCCTCAGCGGCCAAATTTACGTTGATGTTTCTTACGGCCCGGCCTACATCAACCAAATCTTTTACTCCTTTGATGGAGATGAAAAAAAGATTGTCGATCCCCTCACTTGGGACATTGCCTTTACCACCATCGGCCAGCAAGACGCAGGCATCCACCTCAACGAAGCCGCGGCCTCTGGTGGAGGACAGTTGGAACTATATCTGGCCCCAACTACTGATTTTTCAGCAAACGTAACAGTTGGCGATTTGGGAAACCCACTCTTCAACGATGAAGCTTCTTGGGACTTTGGTGCCTTCAACAATCCCCGCGATCCTAGCAACTTTACCGACCTCGGTTGGGGAACCTACAGCCCCATGACAAATTCTATTACTGGCGATCGAGTCTTTGTGGTCAAAAGACGGGATGATACTTACCTCAAGTTGATGGTCGAATCATTGGTGGGATCTACCTACACCGTCCGTTGGGCAAATTTGGATGGTAGTAATGAAGAAACTTTTACCGTCGACAAGGCTGGCCACCCTGATTCTCCTCTGGCCTATTACTCCTTTGCCAATGGAGAGATTAATACCGTTCCGGCTACTTGGGACCTCCTTTTTACCCGTTACGTAACACCACTCGATTATGGTGGGATGAGCATCGACTACCTCCTCACCGGAACCCTTTCTGGCTACGGCGTGGAAGTGGCCCAGGCTAATGACGTCGATCCGAGTGCCGTAACTTATGATGATTACCGCGACTCCCTCAGCAATGCTTTAGATGTCATCGGTTATGATTGGAAAGAATTTACGGGCATGGGCTGGTCTCTTCCTGCGGATCGCGCCTATTTTGTCAAGACGGCTACAGGAGATATTTGGAAAGTAATCTTTGATGATTTTGAAGGCAGTGGTACGGGAAATGTAGTCTTTACCAAAGAACTAGTAGGGACTACCAGCTCCGTTGAAAACCCCGTCGTTATCACGGAAATAGCCCTATCGCCCAACCCTGCAAATATAGAAACATACCTGAGCTATAGCACCGCCAAAGCAGGCGAGGTACAATGGCGATTGTTCAATAGCCTTGGTGCCTTAGTGGCAAGTAATACCCAGTACCGCCCCCCAGGTTTTTATACAGAGACGATTGACCTACAAGATTTACCTAGAGGAGCTTACTTCTTAGAATTACAAACTCAAGGTGATCAACTCACAAAGAAACTACAACGCTTTTAGACGCTGATTTTTTTAAAAACACACGGGCGCTGTCCCGACCTCAAAGCAATACTAATGAACAAGTGCTTCTACTATCTCTTGATATTCCTAGTCGGAAGTAGCGCAATGCTAAGTTGTAATTCTGTTGAATCAACGGAGCAAGCTACCGCTACAAATCCTAATCCTTCCTCTACTACTCAACAGCGGATTGTCTCCCTCTCTGGGGCGATCACTGAAACGCTGTTTTACCTAGGGTATGGAGATCAAATTATTGGCCGTGATGTCACCAGTACCTATCCCGCTGATGCTGTTGCCGATATCCCAAATTTAGGGCACGTTCGCAATTTGAATGTAGAAGCACTTTTAGGTTTACAACCCACCCTTATTTTAGCAGGAGAAGATCTCAAACAAAATAAGGCCTTAAAAAATCTGCAAGATTCGGGAATCCCCATCCAGTTACTTCCCGCTAGCAATAGTTTGGATAATGCCTTAGGTCTGGCTCAACATTTCCCCAAGGAATTACAACAGCCAGAACGGATGGCCCAAATGCAGTCGGACTATGATCAAAAAAGTACCCAACTCGATGCACTGGTAGCGAATCAAGCTTACCAGCCTAAGGTCTTGTTTATCTATGCGCGAGGTAAGGGGAGTATGATGGTAGGGGGAGAAGAAACGGCGGCTTCGGCTTTTATCGAGCTGGCCGGAGGAAGGAATGCTGCGATTGGGGTAGAAGGTTTTCAAGCGCTCTCGGTCGAAGGCCTGGTAAAGGCTCAGCCCGATGTGTTTTTTCTTTTTGATAGTGGACTGGCCAGCCTTGGCGGCGAAGCTGGTTTACTAGAAGTCCCCGGAGTAGCGCAGACGCCAGCAGGAAAACAAGGTCGAATTGTGGCCATGGATGGTTTGTACGCTCTAGGCTTTACTCCCCGTGCTACCGATGCGGCTATCGAACTAGCCAATGCTTTACAGCAATGGGAATATCCAACGGCATTGAGTCAGAAAAAGGTGGATTGATGGTCGTAGAATCTGCCATACCATCTGCTGCTGAGCTGGAACAGCAAAAGCAAGACCCTGCCGCAAAGGATCGTCCTTGGTGGGCCATTGCCTTTTCGACTCCCGCCTTATTGGTGACCCTCTTACTCGCTATACTTGGGTCAACCGCAGTGGGAGCCTATCCCATAAGTATTAAAGATGTGATCTGTATTATTATTTCGCATGAGCCGGGGGGGATACCATTTGATCCCGCAGATTCGAGGAATTATCTGATCTGGGATATTCGTCTCCCCCGTATTTTCCTCGGCCTCTTGGTCGGTGCGGGATTAGCCAGTTCGGGTGCGGCGATCCAAGGCCTTTTTCGCAACCCTTTAGCCGATCCTTCTTTGATCGGTATAACTAGCGGAGCCATGGTATTTGCCGTCGCAGCGATTTTTTTTCAACCTTTAGTACTTAGTTTTTTACCAGAGCAATGGAGCTATTTGTCCGTTGCCTTAGCAGCTTTTACCGGAAGTTTACTCTGTACGATTGTGGTATACACATTAGCTACGCGACAAGGACGAACTTCGGTAATTACGATGCTTTTGGCAGGCATTGCCATTACGGCATTGGGAGGAGCCTTGGTGGGTTTGATGACCTATTTTTCGACCGAAGAGGAATTGCGAGACATTACCTTTTGGACGCTGGGTAGCTTAAGTGGTGCCAACTGGAAAATTGTGGGAACCATGACGGTATTGGTGGGATTGCCCTTACTTATGCTTTGGCGGCAGGCCAATGATTTGGACTTGCTGTTGTTGGGCGAACGCGAAGCGCAATACCTCGGGGTAAAAGTACAGCGGGTGAAATGGTGGGTAGTGCTGAGTACGGCCTTGGCTGTGGGGGCCTGCGTGGCTATGAGTGGGGTGATTGGTTTTGTGGCCTTGGTGGTTCCTCATCTGATCCGCTTGACTCGGGGAACCTTACACCGACAACTTTTAATTAATTCAGCGCTGCTGGGAGCCATCCTGCTGATCTTAGCCGATGCCCTAGCTCGAACGATTATTGCTCCAGTGGAATTACCCATTGGAATCTTAACCGCCTTACTCGGTGGACCAATTTTTATCTGGATTTTACAGAAAAATAGCCACAACACTTTTTAAATAAAACAAGCTTAAACTTCTCTTTAATACACCAAAGAAACGCTACAGCATTATTGTCACGACCTACTTAAGCCAAAAATTAATACCATGATTGAAGTTAGCAATCTTACGATACAAAAAGGCGCTAGAAAAATTCTCAAGGACCTTAATTTTAAGGTGAATCCTGGAGAGATTCTAGCAGTGCTTGGTGCTAATGGCGCGGGTAAATCGACCTTGCTACGAGCGATTGGTGGCGAAGAAACGCCGAAAGAAGGAACGATTCTTCTCAATGGTAGAAGCTTAAATGACTGGACCGCTCGGCGACTAGCGCGGATGCGGGGAATCCTCAGCCAAAAAGTAGAACTATCCTTTGCCTTATCGGTATTGGAGGTGGTGCTCATGGGCCGCTATGCTCATGCTAATTTAGAAAGTAAGGAAGAAAGCCTGGCCATTGCCAAATGGTGTTTGCGACAGGTTGATATAGAAAGTATGCAGCATCGGAATATCCTGACCTTGTCGGGAGGGGAGCAGCAACGGGTTCATCTGGCGCGGGTATTGGCACAGGTCTATTGCCGCCAAGCCCGACACACCCGCTTTCTCCTACTCGACGAACCACTGGCCAGTTTGGACCTCGCCCATCAGCATCGCCTGCTGCACCTGCTGGTCCGACTTTGCCGTAAGGAGGGCTTTGGGATTTTTATCGTCATCCACGACATGAATCTAGCGGCTCAATATGCAGATCGAATCCTTCTGCTAAATCGAGGTGAAATTTTAGCCAATGGCAGCCCCGCTCAAGTTTTTACCGGCGCCAATATCCAAAAGGCCTATGGCATCCGAGCGGTAATCATGCAAAACCCAGTTTACCAATGCCCCCAAATCACCGCTTTTCACGAAATTCCCAATGCCACCCTCCAAAATGGAAATACCGTCTAGTTTTAATAGTACAGAATAGAAGCTATCTTATTACCAAATGACATTTACAAAGATCACAACTTAATTATCATGCAAAATAATCTTCCTCAAAATCTCCGCGAACAATACCAACAGTTGAAAACTGAGCAACCAAAATTGCGCATCCGCAATGCGGCTCAAGTGTTGGAGGTCAGCGAATTAGAATTACTAGAATTACAATTGGGTCAAGCGCTGATTCGTCTTGAAGGCGATTGGACAGAACTGCTGCCCAAGGTGGCTGGCCTGGGTAAAGTAATGGCCCTCACCCGCAATGAATACGCCGTCCACGAACGCAAAGGAGTGTACGACAATATCTCCTTTATGGCAGGTGGCCAAATGGGTATAGCCGTCAACCCCGATATCGATCTGCGACTTTTTATGACGCAGTGGAAATATGCCTACGCCTATACTCAAACAAACCCACGGACCAAAAAGCCATTACACGGCCTTCAATTTTTCAACGACCGAGGAGTAGCGGTGCATAAAATTTACCTCACCACTCATTCCGACGAAGCGGCCTATCACCAACTCGTAGCGGAATACCGGAGTGCAGATCAAACGACGGTGACGGTGGTCAATAATGAACCAGTAGAAACGCCTGAATATAATAGCGATGAAGAAGTAGATGTGCCTGCCTTCCAAGCCGAATGGCTCGCCCTGAAGGATACGCATGATTTTTTCCCCCTATTGAAAAAACATAAGGTCCAACGCCTACAAGCGCTGCGACTTGCTCCCGAAGGACATACCATTCCATTGGCCAAGGAAGCCGTAGTCGAACTTTTTGAAAAAGTAGCTTCCAGCCAAGTGCCGATTATGATTTTTGCCAATAGCCCCGGTTGTATTCAAATCCATACTGGGCCGATTAAAAAGCTGTTCCCCATGGAGCAGTGGTTTAATATCATGGACCCCGATTTTAACCTGCACCTCAACCTCGACGGAGTAGATCAAGTATGGGTAGTGAAAAAGCCTACGGCAGATGGGATCGTGACTGGAATTGAAATCTATGATAGCGAAGGACAAATGATCATTTACTGTTTTGGAAAACGCAAACCGGGAATCCCCGAGTTGGAAGAATGGCGCAGTACGGTAGCCGGACTTCCGCAAATTGAATCTGCATATGAAAATAATTAAGTTATTGGGTTTAATTAGCTGTACCCTTTTATCGTACAGTCTACTTATTGGTCAAACGCCGATAGATTCTTCGTTGTGGTTAATTGACTTGGAGGATGTGGTGGTGACCGCTCAATACGCACCCACGGACAGTCGCAATGCCCTACACGATATTCAGACCATCAAGCGGCAGAGTATCGAAGCGCGGGGGGTGAATAACTTGGAGCAAGCCTTGCAACAAGAGGCAGGGCTGCGGATCAATCAAGATTTGGCGTTGGGAAGTAGTGTGCAATTGCTGGGTTTGGGAGGTCAAAACATCAAAATTATGATCGATGGGGTTCCTGTTATTGGCAGGCAAGGAGGAAATATTGACCTTACCCAAATTAATTTGCAGAATATCGAACGGGTGGAAATTGTGGAAGGCCCGCTTTCGGTAGGCTATGGCACGGATGCTCTGGCCGGGGTGATCAATTTGATTACGCGGAAATCTCAGTTGAAGAAAAATCGACTCAGCTTGACGGTACAAGATGAAACCCGAGGCGAACGCAATTTACAGATAAACCTAGGCCGTCGTTTCGGAGCCCATTGGTTACTCACCGCAAGTGCCGGCCAAGATAATTTTGAAGGCTTTGGCTTTGTGGACACGCTTCGCTTTCAAGAGTGGAATCCCAAAGAGCAGCAGTATGGCGAGGCCAGTTTACGTTTTCAAAAAAACAAGCAAGACCTGCGTTATCAATTTGGTGTCTTTGATGAAAAGGTAACAAACCTAGGTGAAGTTCGCCGCCCAAATTTCAAGCCCTACGCCTTTGATGATTTTTATCAAACCCAACGACTGGATCATGCGCTGAACTACACGGGGCAACTAGGCGATAATTTTCACGCCCAATCGGTCTTAGCGTATAATCGTTTTCGCCGCTACAAAAATAGCTACCGCAATGATTTTGAAACGGGCGAAGAATTGCTCCTTGATGGCCAGCAGGATACTTCCCGCTTCTCTGCTTGGCAATGGCGGAGCACCTTAGCTAGTCAATGGAAAGATTCCCCCGTACAGTTTCAAGTAGGCTTGGACCTACGGTATGATGATGCCACGGGCCAACGGATTCAAGATAGCCTTAGCAGTCGCGAAAACTATAGTGAAATTCAAGACTATGCGATCTTCGGGCAGGTGCGGTATCAGCCGTGGACGCGCTTGATGGTAGAAGGGGGATTGCGCTATGCCTATAATTCGCGCTATCAAGCTCCCTTGGTTCCTTCCGTACATCTGAAATACGAATTGGATCAACACTGGACCGTGCGGGCTTCCTATGGTAAAGGATTTCGCAGCCCTGATCTGAAGGAACTGTTTTTTAACTTTATCGACATCAACCACTTTATTATTGGTAACTCGGACTTAGAGGCGGAGAACTCTCATAATTTCCAACTCAGCTGGCATTACCAACACGAAAATAATAGAGAGGAAAAAATTGGGTTTAAACTCAAGGGCTTTTATAACCGCATCCAGGACAAGATTACCTTGTTTGAATTTATCGATACTGAGGAAGGACTTAGCCCGGCGATTGATACTTCAACCTTCCGTTTTGCCTACTTCAACCAAGAAATCGATAAAAATCAAGGAGTCAACTTACGGTTCAGCTACCAAACAGGTGCCCTTAGTCTCCAAACGGGGATTTCGGTGATTGGCTATTTCCAACCAGAATACGAAAGTCTGGCGCTTGATCCTTTCACCTATGCCATCGAACTCAATGGCGAGATTAGCTATACCGTACCTCGCTCTGACCTTCGCTTTTCTATCTACTGGCGCAATAATGATCAGTTGATCAACTATTTCCCGGATACCAATGAGGAAGGAGAGCGTATCGTAAGCCAGCGGATTCAAGAGGGTTTTATGCTTACGGATCTTACTTTGGGGATACCCTTGTGGAAAAAACGGCTGCAACTTAATGGTGGGGTTCGCAATTTGCTCGATGTGCAAACGGTTGCCGTCTCCTCCGGCGGTGCCGCTGGGCAAGGACATAGCGCCAACAGTGGCACCACCGTAGTAGGATTGGGCCGAAGCTTTTTTCTTCGTTTACAATTAGATTTGAATTGGTAATCGCGGATTAACCATCAATTCCCGGTGCTTCGAGCAACTTAAAGAATTGATCCAATTTCGGTGTAATCACGATCTCCGTCCGGCGGTTTTGGCTACGCCCATCGGCACTCTCGTTGCCAGCTCTAGGGATATATTCCGAACGACCAGCTGCGGTCATTCTTTCCGGGGCGACATAGTAATCATTAGACAAGGCCCGTACCACTGAGGTAGCCCGTTTGACGCTCAAGTCCCAGTTGTCGTCGATACAAGAGTTAGACATGGGCACATTATCGGTATGGCCTTCGACGAGTACGTCGAGCTGTTCGTGATCATTGATCACCGAAGCGATTTTACCTAAAACGTCTTCCGATTGAGGGTTGAGCTTAGAACTGCCCGAGTTAAAGAGCATTTTATCCGAAATCGATACGTATACAACCCCTCCCCGGACTTCCACTTGGATATCATTATCATTGACATCGCTCAGAGAACGCTTGAGGTTCATTACCAAGGCGAGGTTGAGCGAATCCTTAGAATGGACCTTTTCGGTTAGGTTTTGGATAAAATCGTATTGCTGACTCAGGGATTCCAGCGACTTTTGGATGCTTTCGGCCCCGGTTTTACTGACAATAGAGAGATCTGACATCCGATCGAGCAGACTGCCATTGGTACTTTGGAGGTGATTGATCTGCTGCTGGAGCTGCGCGATCTGATCATCTTTGAGCTGAACTTCATTTTCGAGCTTTTCCACCTGTTTGTTTTTACAGGAATAAAAAGGTAGAAGCAGCACGAGTAGGAGGAAGAAAGTTTGATTTTTCATAGAGTTGATGCCTTTTAATAGGTGGTTTTTCAAGATTAGCGTACTTGTGGGCATAAAATGGCCCTAAAGCAGCTATAACGATAGGGGATTGGGCCTTATTATTAAACCTTACAGCGACAAAGAAAAAGAAAAGCTCCGCTATCTCGAAGGATAACGGAGCCTTTTAACCAAAAATCAAGAGGAAAACAATTAATTCTTTCCAATTACAATCAATTCTAAAGTGACTAAATACCTTGGATATTTTCAACACCAGTTACGCAGTTTAATAGAATCCGCAGTATTTAGCCACATTGATCGCAATTGGGTTTAATGAGAAAGACATGCTACTATTTTGTGTCAAGTTGATATCAATGGAGAAAGTGATCAAAAAGCTATCGATAGCCCCGCTGGGCAGGGCTATCAATAGGACTTAGTAAGAGAAAATTTAGGATAAACATTAATACACTTTCACCCCTATGGTATCAATTATGATACTAGAGCAATCTGAGAAAATCGACAAAAGCTCCAAAAGGGGCGATTTGTCTTTACCCTAATATGAAATGTCTCTTTTCTCAGATTTTTTATATCTCTAACAAAAGAATTAGAAGCGTATTGGGGGGATTTTTTTGGCACAGCACTCAAAAGATGATTTTATCACCCAAAAAGAGATAAAAGTCAATAATTCGCCAGAGGTAGGTGTAAAGGAAGAATTTTCAATTCTGAGAAAATGGACATCTGCTCTGATTACTGTACGCTTCTGTCTGACAAATGGGACATCCCCTTATTTTATTGGGATTAAGCCCCTACATTAGTAATAGAATTACAAAAGGAAAGCTGTTCAAAAGCGCGAATCTCAATGGAGGTTAGCGCTTTTTTTTACTCGGAGCGGCCTCAGCAATCAATTCCTTAATCGGTTTTACTGCTCAAATCTTGTAGTAAATGTAGAAAATGCCTTCGCCGACGAGCGGCAATGCGCAGCTCGGCACCATCTTCGAGGAAAACACGACCACTACGACCAGTTTCGAAAGAAATGATTTTTTGGCAATTGATTAGGTGAGATTTGTGAATTCGGTGAAAATGTCGGGGCAAACGTGCCTCATAATAACTCAGGCTATGAGAAGAAAGCAGCGAAGTCTTCGCTTGGAGATGAAAAATAGTATAGCCTCCTTGAGCCTCCAACCAGACCACTTGTTCGAGTGGTACGACCTCATACCCCTTTTTGGAGGGCAAAATCAAATGATCACTAAATTGGCCTTGGTTCTCCACCGTATCAGATGCGGTGGGGGGCAAGGTCGTTTTTTGAGGGCCACTGCCCATCTCTAACACTACCCAGTGAGCGCGGCCCTGTTTGATTAGCTCATAGCCCGCTTCGATACTATCGGCAGAGCCGATCAGGTGAATTTCATTTTGGTGCTGTTCTAATAGTTTTTCCAAGGAAGTAGCACCCATCCCTGCCTCGATTAACAGAATTCGAATCATAGCTCATAGTTTAAGGAGGCCTACAAATTTATTAGTAGATACCACGAGCAAGAAAAAGGTAATAGGGGAGGAATAAAAAAGGCCCCCGTCGCTGACGACGGAGGCTCTTGAAATAGGAAACTTAAACTTACTATCTTGAGCGTCGAACGCTTAAAGCGGTTCGATGCATTAATTTAATTTAACATTGACGCCGAACTTGAAGATAGAGATACCATATCCCAGCTCTCCGAAAATGCCGATGTTGTTGGTTAATCGTTGGTTAAGGCCGATGAAAGCGGTATAAATTACTTTACCACTAGTCAGGACGGGGTTTGAATCACCTTGAGGAATCTCGTCTTCGGGGCCATTATTAGTACTAATGTTGGTGACTGTTTCTTCTCGGCTATATCCTAATAACAATCCACCATAGAAATCAGTTCGATTAAAATCATAATGTGCAGCACCACGTACTCCAAACATGTACTGCTTGGTATCACTAGACCGTGGAATTACTTTGTGTTCCGGCAAATCAGAGCGGAAAGAACTTTCCCCATAAGCGGCAAAAGCACCGATGGAAGCACGTTTTGCAATGCGATAGTCGATGTTCATCGATAAGGGAGGCAAGGTGCTTTGGATGTTTGAACCCACGGTAGGGAGTAGGCCGATTCCAGCGCTGAGAACAAGCTCCCCTTTATTATAAGCAGGGAGGTCAAAAGGCTGTGCACTTGCTAACTGTGCAGCAAGAAAACAAATACAGAGGGCGGATAATAATTTGTTGATTTTCATTTCTATTCTTTCTTTTTAAGGGTTAGTCAGAGCATAGATTTACCAGGTGATGACACCGTCATTTAGGGGGTCAAAATCCAAAAATCGTTCTGAAGTAAATTTGTAGAATACTACAATAAAAGTTGTTTACAGTTCTGGTAAATCATTTTAGTTTTCATTAGTCTTTGCTTCGTGTTTAAGACACCAGACGAGGGAAGTCCCCCTATGGTTGTCTGAGTATTTAAACGCATCTGACCGTAGCCTGACAAAAAGCAAAAAAGTTACTTAGCGGTGCAGCGTTTTCTCAATTTGCTTAATGTCCCTGACAAATACTTTCCTCGTTTGGATGATAAGTCAGCTTTTAAAAACATCTTCATAACGCAAAGCATAGTTGGATGGTACACTTTTTTTATACCTTTTTTTTGTAGCCAATTTGGAAGGGGAAAAGAAGATTTGGAAGCTTACTCTTTTTTCCCAATAATCCGTTTTTAGGGCATTTGCAAGCCATTATTAAACGTGATTATTACCAACTAGCGGTACAAAATTTTTTTGCACTTTTCGTTAAAAAGATAGTCCATCAGTACGGACAGTTCGTTAGTGGTGTGGAAAACAGTCGAATATAGGTAGGACGGTTTTCAAAGCTTTTACTGTTGCTAGAAATTTAAACAGTCAGAAAGCCTTTTTTATTGTTTGGGTAAAATCCTTTTATAGTTCAAAGGTAGGGCTATAGACTGTTAAAAACCACTAGGATATTATTACGAAAAGGTTAAATATCCTTAACACGATCAAGGAGGCTAGCAAAGGATTTGGTCAATGATGGAGTACTAGCAATTTTCTTTTTCCGAGGTTGAGAATAGTTATTTTTTATTCTGAAAATATACTGTTGGGGTAAGGGCAAATTTGGATTGCTTATATTAGCGAATAAAAATACCTTTTGATGAAAAAAATTTTATTTCTCTGCCTTTTGCTTTGCGGAACACTTTGGACGGTGGCGCAAAAAATAGATGTGGCCACCCTCAAAGGGATCAAGGCCCGGAGTATTGGCCCCGCTGGTATGAGTGGCCGGGTAACAACCATTGATGTAAGTCTTACTGGCCCCGAAGTGATTTATGTCGGTACCGCTTCTGGCGGCGTATGGAAATCGGAAAGTGGAGGAATAGATTGGGACCCCATCTTTGATAAAGAGAAGGTACAGTCGATTGGCGCCTTAGCCGTTAACCCTCAAAACCCCAGCGAAATTTGGGTGGGTACGGGAGAAGGTAATCCCCGAAATTCGCATAATAGTGGCCTGGGGATATTTAAAAGTCTCGATGGTGGAAAAACTTGGGAACATCTAGGCCTCGAAAAAACACGACTGATTCATCGCATCATTATTCACCGCGATAACCCTAATATCGTCTACGTAGCAGCTCTTGGCTCCGCTTGGGGCCCTAATCCCGAACGCGGCGTTTTCAAAACTACGGATGGCGGGAAAACCTGGAAAAAAGTACTTTACGTAGATGAAGGCACGGGCGCGGCAGACCTAATCGTCGACCCTCAAAATCCCAATAAGCTTTTTGCCGCCATGTGGGAATACGGTCGTAAGCCTTGGACCTTTAATTCCGGTGGCCCGGGATCGGGAATCTACCGGAGTTATGATGGTGGTGAAAACTGGACGCGGATTAGCGACGAAGATGGATTGCCAAAGGGAGAACTTGGCCGCGTTGGCTTGGCCATTGCCCCTTCTAAACCAGACGTCGTCTACGCCTTGATTGAATCCAAAGCAGAATTTGCCCTCTACCGTTCTACCGATGGTGGGCATAAATGGAAAAAACGAGGCTCCGGCGATAATGTCGGTAATCGACCTTTTTATTACGCAGATATTTTTGTGGACCCCGCCAACGAAAATCGAATCTATAGTCTTTGGTCGGTAGTGTCTCGAAGTGAGGATGGAGGAAAAACTTTTGAAGTCATTATTCCTTACCGCGGCGTTCACCCCGATCACCATGCCTTATGGATTCATCCCCAAAAATCTAATTACCTGATTGAAGGTAATGATGGTGGGCTTAACATCTCTCACGATGGAGGAAAGCATTGGCGCTTTGTTGAAAATTTGCCCCTCGCTCAGTTTTATCATATCAACCACGACATGGATACTCCTTATAATGTAATGGGAGGAATGCAGGATAATGGCTCTTGGGTAGGGCCGAGTAGCGTATGGAAATGGGGAGGTATTCGCAACTACGATTGGCAGGAAGTTGCTTTTGGGGATGGCTTTGATGTCGTAGCCCGGCCCAACAACAATCGCTTTGGTTATGCCATGTCGCAAGGCGGCTATCTAAGCTATTACGATCGGGAAACAGGAGACAATAAATTTATCCGTCCCGTACATCCCGATGGCGAAGAATTACGCTTCAATTGGAATGCCGCCATCGCCCAAGATCCCTTTAACAACTGTGGGGTCTATTATGGCAGCCAGTTTGTACACTACAGTAAAGATTGTGGGCAAAGTTGGTCCATCATTTCTACCGACCTCACTACCAACGATACGACTAAACAAAAGCAGGCGCTCAGCGGTGGCCTCACCATTGATGCCACTCAAGCAGAAAACTTTACTTCCATCCTCGCCATTGCTCCTAGCCCCCACGATGCAAAGGTCATCTGGGTAGGTACCGACGATGGCAATCTACAAATCACTCGTGATGGAGGAAAGACCTGGACTAATCTGGCTAGTCGCCTACCGGGATGTCCGGCTGGCAGTTGGATTCCTCAGATCGAAGTTTCCTCTTTGAATAAAGGCGAAGCTTTTGTCGTAGTTAATAATTACCGTCGCAATGATTGGGAACCCTACACCTACCACACTCGCGACTATGGCCAAACCTGGAAGCGGATTGTAGATGGTAAAAAGGTTTCTGGTTATGTCCAATCAGTCGTACAAGATCCCAAAGAAGAGAACTTACTTTTCCTCGGCACCGATCACGGTCTTTATTTTAGCATCGACGGTGGGGCGGTTTGGAATAAATGGGACAATGAATACCCTTCGGTCTCTACTTCTGATTTGAAAATTCACCCTCGCGAGCACGATCTCATCATCGGTACTTTTGGTCGAGCAGCCTATATCCTCGATGATATTCGTCCCTTCCGCGAAATGGCGAAGACCCAAGGTAAAATCCTAGAGTCTGATTTCGCTTGTTTTCCTGCTCCCGATGCTTATCTGGCCTCTTATACTTCGGTAGATGGTACTCGTTTTATGGCGGATGGCGATTTCGCTGGCCAGAATCGACCCTCTGGTGCTTTGCTAACGGTATGGGTAAAGGAACAGGAGAAAGAAGAGAAAGGGGAGGAGAAAGAAAAAGCAGAAGTGACGCCCGAAAAGAAAAAGAAGAAGGGTAAAAAAGCTAAGGCCAAAACCTCAGAGCAGGAAGAAGAGACAGAGGAAGTAGATAGCGAAAAACCCAAAAAGAAAAAAGGTGGCAAGCGCGTAGTGGTGCGGGTCCGTGATCTCAATGGAGATACCTTATTGACGTTTCGAGAAAAAGTGGAGCCGGGAATGAATCGCTTGAATTGGGGCTTGTCGCGGAAGGGCGTACGTTTTCCTTCTTGGCGTAAGGTGAAAAAAGATGCGGATGATCCTCGTGGGCCTTTCGTAACTCCGGGCACCTATGAAATTCATTTTACCTATGGCGACTGGCAAGATTCCACTCGGATAGAAGTTAAACCTGATCCACGCCGGCCTTTTGATCCCAAAGCCCAAGCTTTGCGCGATACTGCTTTGGCTGATTTTTTCCGCCTCGTCGATAAAGCTACGGCCGGATTTAACCAACTAAAAGAAGCCCGAAAAACCATCAAGCTCGTCGATCAACAAATGGTTAATGTAGCAGATAGTACCAAAAAGGAAATCAGCGAATTGGGAAGTGCTTTACAAGATAGCATCAAAGCCATTTTTGAAATCTACACCTTACCGGAAGATTCCAAAGGCATTGACAGTGTAACGCCAACGCTCAATCGAAAACTTTACCGCGCCAATTCTTATTTGTACGATGCTACGGGACAGCCCGGAAAAAATGCTCAGGATGCCGTCGATATCGCTCAACGTGGAGTAGGGGAGGTCTTGGAAAAGATCAATGCCTTTTTTGCCAACGATTGGGTGGAGTATCAAAAGGCAGTCGAGGCGGTCGAAAAACCGCTGTTTAAGGAATACGAGGCCATTGAGTTGAAGTAGGTTACTTTTTCACTAGGTCGGTATATCGATACCATTGGGCACCTTGGATATGTAGGTGCTTTTGCCACTTGGCAGTTTGGGCTTGATAGCCGCCTTGGCCCCAATGATAAGTATGGTAGGCTTCGGCTCGGGAATGATTTTCGAGCCAAGGCCCCATATGCTGTTCTCGGGCAGAGAAGATCGGAAGGATCAAGAGGCGCCCGTTTTTGGGGGCCAGGGCCGGCAAACGATAATCTTGATATTGGTAAATGCTATTGCCATTTTGGTAGACATCCGAGTGCCGATAGTAATGTACCAAGACCCGATCGCATACTTTCCCAATTTTGATGCATTGCTCCGGAGTGGGTTTTCCGATGTAGGTTTCGCATTTGATTTGCAGGGCCAGAGTCTTTTTACGGATGGCTTTCAACTGGTCGATATAAAAATCAAAGGCTCCGTCCTGATCGCAGCTATAGCCCCCTTTTTCCAAATACGTTTTGCAGTAATAACTTTGCACCAGCTTGGAATTCCAACATTCAAATTCGAGATTATAGGCATCAACGCCGTGGTAAAAACTCCCTTTATAACGACGATTATATTTTTGAATGACATCAAAAGTTTTAGCTGTTTCTCCTACCACGCCTACCTCTTTAATGCCATAATCCATCTTAGCGCGACGGATAAATTGCCCTAGCACCCGCGCTCCTGATTTGGTGGTGAGGTCAAAACGGTGGCGATGCAGATAGTTGACATTATAAAGGAGGAGGTAATTAAAACCTTCTTCCTGGGCAAATTCCAAGAGGGCCGTCTCCCGGTCGGGATAGCCAAGAATATGTTTAAAGTCATTGACGTAGAGGCCATTGACTTCCAATTCGCTTTGGGGCGAGTAAGAGTTGAGAAACAAAAAGGCTGCGGACAAAAGAAGCAGCGCAAAAAACGTCCGTTGGCGATACATATACTTAACTGTTTGTACTTCAATGATTCACGGTTCATTTGCCTCTTTATCCTACTCCTGCTGACCTCCGTGGTGGGTACTATATCCCGTGATTTACCTTATCCCTGCAAGTTTGGGTCCAGCTAGCTTAATCGCGATAGTTAAGTGGAAAATTAGACGGAAAAAGGGCAAGAATAATAGAGGAGAACGTGCGCTTAATAACATTGTAACTACTTGTGTTTATCCTCGTATAATCCCAAAGACTGTAAAAGTTGTACCATCGATCCACAATTAGATGAACCTTTGGCGACCATCAGTATTTCTTTTATTTTGACCCTAGCCAGAGGTATTTGACCCTCTAAAAATCAATAATATGAGAATATTATTATCCCTGTTCCTCTGCCTTCCGCTATTCGGTATTTCTCAAAATTTGACTTCCAACACCAATATCGAGATTAGCAAAACTTGGTCTCAAGAGCCCAATGGGTATACTTATCCTATCAATATCATGGTGCCACCGGGAACGGCACCGCTAGACGGGTTTCCCATCTGCATCTTGCTTCACGGCAATGGAGGGAATGGCGCGGGAATGATTAATCAGTTTAGAAATGTACTGGAATGCCATGCCTTGGTAGCTCCAACTGGTTATTCAAATAGCTGGAATATTTGTGCAGAAAACAGCGACGCCCCTGACCTTGAAATGGTAGCGGACTTGATTGGCCTATTGCAAAGCTACTCCAATATTAACCCGAATAAAATTAGGATAGTGGGTTCCTCTAATGGGGCTGGATTAGCAAATAACGTTTTTATCACCAACAGCAATCCGGGAATTGATATTGTATGCGCCATTGTCTCCCATCTAAATGAGCCTCAATACCATTCAGGAGATTTTTACTACGCCAGCGATGGAACGGACGCTTCCGTTTCTTACTGTGGGTACAATAGTTTGGCGAATCCCTTAGCCACTAGAAAGTATTTGAGTATTAGCAATGAAAATGATCCCATCATCCCTTACCTAGGAGGCAGCTCCCCGGTTGGAGTTGATTTTTTACCTGCCGAAGTAGCAGCCTATAATATTGCCCTGAATCAAGGATATACCGGTAGTCAAGAGGCCTCGGGGACCATGATGGGGAATCCCGCCGTTACGGAGTATTCGTACTTATCGGGGAATGTCGTTCATCTCAAAGGTGATGCTGGACATTCTGCCAATGTTACTCAACTGGATTATATAAAAGATTATTTTTTGGACTGTGCCACCGTTTCTGGTGTCTCTGATTGGGAATTTGATCCAGTAAGCGTTTATCCAAATCCTACCAAGGCTAGGTTAACAGTAGAAGGCCTTTCTGATAAAGTGGGGCAATATTCGATTTTGACGGTACAGGGGCAAGTAGTATTAAGTGGTACTACCAACTCAGAGCTTATGAATATTGACATATCCGAGCTAAGCCCACAGGTTTATTTTTTAAAGATCAAGGAGCAAATAATTAAGATTATCAAGATGGATTAATTTTGTTGGTTATGATTAGCTTTTAAATCAGACCTAGTCTTCCTCCTCATGTCGGACAAAAACTTGCTGGACTTCATCCGTATCGGATTCTAGTAAATAGGTCTTGATCAAAAACATTCCTTCGGGCCATTGACTGACATCGATCCGGTTATTGCCTAGCTGCTTCGCTTCGACAAAGTCGTAGAGCTCGCCATTGGGCAGATAGATTTCAACCCGGACGATTTCGCGGCCTTGAGGATCAAGATGTAATTCATTCTGTGCCGGATTGGGAAAAAGATTTGGTGGATTATTATCGGTGGCAAAAGGATCTGGCTCCTCTAGTCGATCCTCGGCCTCGGTCTGATGGCGCGAGCGACTATAGTAAAACTGCTCGGTGAGCATATCCTGACTGGGTTTGGAGGAATTGAGATAGTGGTTGAGATAACTGTAGCGATGCCAATGATAACCTTCGATAGTCACCAAGTCTTTCCAAGCCCCATCTTGCTCCGCAAAACCATCTTGTCCCATCAGCAATGTGCTAAAGGCCTGTTCGATCGGATTGTCGAGCAACCATGGTCCCATAAACTTCTTGCGGGCAGAAAATAGCGGAATGATGCTCAATGGTTTTCCCGATTGTACCAAAGCTTCAATACGTTCGGGTTTGTATTGGTAAATGCTATTCCCATTATTATAAACATCTGATTTGCGGTAAAAGTGAACCAATACCCGATCGCATATTTCACCAATTATAGCACATTGCTCATCGCTGGTATTGCCCATGTAGGTTTCACAAAAGGCATCGGCAGCTTCGGCTATTTCTTTTACCTTCTCCAATTCCTGCCAATAGAACTCAAAAGCCCCGTCGATACTACAATCTAAGCCTTCCTCATCGAGATAAGCATCACAATAATAAGCCTCAATTAGATTGGGATTCCAGAATTCAAATTCCAGGTGATATACGTCGATTCGCGCATTTGGAAAGTTCTCATTATAGGCCGTAGTCCAATCAAAAGAACTGGCTTTTTCTCCCACAATACCAATTTGCTCGATCCCATATTGCAGCTTGGCGCGCTGGATAAAACTGGCGAGAACCGCACCATCGCTAGGACTGGTAAGGTCGTAGAGATCGCGATTGATAAAGCTTAAGTTATAAAGCAATAGGTAATTG
>SPJL01031794.1_pt1 | contig 22090 bp, 19 predicted proteins | sample 3741751 | NCBI WGS metagenome assembly SPJL01 (sample SAMN10925998, study PRJNA522277) | cold seep metagenome | isolation source: Elba SIP-enriched marine methane seep metagenome, extraction at timepoint T3 | place: Italy: coast of Elba, Mediterranean Sea | reverse complement strand
TAGAGCAACTGCCAATCAGCGGCACCACATCGCTTCGCTTTCGCGTACCCGACCGCGCGGTCAGTCCCCTTGTGCGTCGGGAAGGGTTTGATTGGGTCGTGGATTTCCGTCGTCGTCCAATTAAGCCGCGGGAGCGAATAGAGATCAATGCTGAGGCGGATTCTGATGTTGGGCCTCATCTGATTTTCCTGACCGAGAATCCGGGACGTGTAATGGCCCTCTTGGACCCTTCTATCGGGGACACGATCCTTGCTGCGGCCTTCAAAGGGAATGGCGTTGGGATAGATGGCCTGCGCCGCTACCCGGAATTTGAATTACTCGCTTCTGCCCAAGGGCTGGCGATGGTCCCGCGTGGAGATGATATCCTGCTAGACAGGCATTTCCAGGGATTCTCGATCAGTGCCCCTGAAGGATTGCACATCTCAGCAGTGTCGCCTGAAACGCCGGTGTCCAGCGGGGCGGTGACGCTCAGTTCTCGCCGCCTCTTTGACTTCGAGACCTGGCAGCGTGGTGAGGAGACTGCCTACGAGGATGAGCGGGAGAAACTGTTGCTGGCGGTGGGAGAGGTGCCCGCAGACCGGCGCAACGAAGCACGGTTGGAATTTGCCAGGTTCCTGCTTTCCCACGATTTGCCGCAGGAAGCGATTGGCGTTATCGAAGTCGTCACCGGAACTGATGATGAAGCCTTGGGAAACAATCAAACCAAAGCCCTTCGCGCGGCAGCCCTGACATTGGCTGGACGCGAAGAAATAGCGCTAGCTGATTGGAATGACCCCAGATTGGATGGGTTTGCAGAAACAGCGCTTTGGCGGGGCGCTGTGCTTGCCGGAGCCGGTCAGCAGAAGGAAGCACAGGAACGGTTCTCCCAAGGGGAAAGCGTGTTGAGCCGCTATCCGTACCCGATCAAGGGAAAGCTTGGGTTGGTCCGTATTGAAACGGCTTTGGCAAACCGCGATGTACGTTCGGCCAATGCCTGGATCAAGCAGCTTGAAAAAGACTTTGAGAGATTGCGCCGTAGTGAACAGGCGGATCTGACATTCTTGAAAGGACGTGTCGCTGCGGCGAAGACGGACTTCGATACAGCCGTCGAACTGTGGGAAGAACTGGCTGAAGGAGAGGACCGATATAATTCGGCGCGGGCTGAACAAAACCTCATCAACCTTCAGTACAAACAAGACGATATTGAGCTTGATGAAGCGTTGCAGCGTTTGGAGAAACTTCGATATCGCTGGCGTGGTGATCGGTTCGAACTCATGGTGCTGCGTCGGTTGGGTGAACTTCACTTCGAAAAAGAAGACTTTTTTGAAGGGCTCAGGAACTATCGCTCTGCGGTGACGTTCTTCCCGGATGATCCGGTTGCCGAACAGTTAGCACAGAAGATGACGGATACATTCCGGGCGCTGTTCCTGGATGATGAAGCGGATAAGATGCCCCCGCTCAAGGCGCTGGCTCTTTATGAAGAGTTTCGCGAGCTTACGCCTTCCGGTCCGGATGGTGATACGCTTGTGGAAAAACTTGGTGATCGATTGGTGCAGGTGGATCTCTTGGAACGCGCCGCCAATCAATTCGCCTATCTGATCCGTGAGCGCGTTCAAGGAGAGGAGCGTGCACGTCTCGGCACGAAGCTGGCGCTGATCCAAATCCTTGATGAGAAGCCTTTGGAGGCGATCCGAACAATCTCTTCAACTGGGGTACTTGATTTGCCCCGCGCCCTTCAGGATGACCGCCGCCGCATTCTTGCCCGAGCCAATTTTGAGATCGATGATCCGGCGGAAGCCATCAAACTGCTGGCCGGCGATGTTGGCCGCGAAGCGGATATGTTGCGCCGTGATATCTATTGGAAGACAGAGGAATGGTCGGAGGCCGCGCGCGTATTGCAGCGATTGACGGGCCCGCCGCCTGATAATCCAGTTGAAGGTATTGGGGACGCGACCGCACGTTTTGCGATCTCTTGGGCTGCGGCCTTGCATATGGATAATGATCAGCGCGGGATCGAGCATCTTCGTGAGGCCTATGGGGCTGCGATGGTAAACTCGAACTATGCTGAGGTTTTCAGTTTCATTGTTGATCCGGCAAGCGAGGGCGGGGACGATTTCTCAACTGTCCTCAATCAGGTCACGGGCACGGAGAAATTTGATGCCTTCCTGACAAATTATCGCGAAAAGCTGATAGACAAAGAACCTGCGGAGCCTTCGGTCCCTGTGTCTGGATGATCGGACTGAATTGTCTGGATGGTCTATTTACTTGTTTAGACCAAAGTTTCTCTTGCACCGGGCTAACGGCTCGACTAGAAACCCGCTCTCTAACGTGATCTGACAGGTCCCAATGCCCGCTGGGGCGGCGACCGTCGAAAAGGAGCTAGTCCCGATGAAACAGGACATTCACCCTGAATACCATGAAATCACCGTCGAGATGACCGACGGGACGAGTTATAAGACCCGCTCCACCTATGGGCAGCCGGGCGATGTCTTGAAGCTGGATGTTGACCCGACAACGCACCCTGCTTGGACCGGCGGCGGAACGCGCCTGGTCGGTGGCGGTCAGCTGGATCGCTTCAACAAGCGTTTTGCGAATTTCGGCCTTAAAAGCTAAGCCGAATTGGAACGCGTATCGGGAAAGGCGGCTTCGGCCGCCTTTTTTATTTGTGATTCCTGTACCGGGTTCTTGAAAGAGGAGAACAGGAGTCCCACCTTCGAGATGTGAGAGACACGAAATGCCCATTCGGGGTTTCGACAATGTCTATCGCAAGAAAACGGTTCCGCGCCGGATGACCGGGAAGAACCAAACCACAACTCGCTTCTTAGAAGGAGATACGCTTATGCGTACGTTCGACTTAACGCCGCTTTTCCGCAACACTGTCGGTTTCGACCGGATGGCCAATGTCCTTGAAGGTCTGGCCCAGGAAACGGCTCCCAGCTATCCCCCTTACAATATCGAGAAATTCGATGATGACCGCTACGGTATTACCATGGCTGTTGCCGGTTTCGGGGATGATGATCTGGAGATCGTGGTAAAGGAAAATACCCTCACCGTATCGGGCCGGATTGCGGCGACTGAAGGTGAGACACGCGAATTCCTGCATCGTGGCATTGCAGAGCGCGCATTTGAGCGCCGTTTCCGCCTCGCCGAGCATATAGAGGTTGCGGATGCCTCCCTGCAGAACGGGCTACTTCATATCGCCCTGAAACGCGACGTCCCGGAAGAGGCCCGCCCAAAGACGATTACAATCGGGAAGGGCGAATCCCCGAAGACGATACAAGGTAAGAAAGCCGCTTAAGCGGTTTAACCAGAGATCGAAAGCGCGTGTCATCCAACCGGGTGGCACGCGTTTTTCTTTTTATTCCTAGAAGATTAGCGTCAGTAAAACTTGGTCTTTCGCACAGGCATGCTCAGTTGCGCGATCCCGATCCGTTGGCGATAAGGGGCGGATACCCATCGGGAAAGGACCAACGCGATGCTGACGCTCTATGACAATCTTGAAAGCGGAAATGGCCACAAGGTACGACTGCTCTTAAGCCTGCTTGGAACAGAGTATCAGCTTATCGAAAAGGACATCCATACCGGCGAAACACGGACGCCCGAGTTTTTGGCAATGAACCCGAATGGGCGCATTCCATTGCTGGTCCTGGCGGATGGCCGGCACCTTCCGGAATCTAATGCTATTCTGTCTTATCTTGCAGAAGGCACCGCTTGGATGCCGGACGACCGGTTTGAACGCGCGCAAGTTCTATCCTGGATGTTTTTTGAGCAATATAATCACGAGCCCAATGTCGCTGTTGCCCGGTTCTGGTGTCACCATTTGGAGTTGACGCCGGAACGCTTGGCAGCGTTAGAGGCAAAGCGCGAACAGGGGCGCAAAGCATTGCAGGTCATGGAACTGCAGTTGTCGTACTCTGATTGGTTGGTTGGTTCGCAACCCTCTATCGCCGATATCGCGCTCTACTCCTACACAAGTGTGGCGGATGAAGGTGGGTATGATCTGGCGGCCTATCCGGGGATCAAACATTGGCTCGCCCGGATGGAAAGCCTTTCCGGCTTCATTCCAATGGTCCCCTTCGATGCGCTATGACAGGCGGCGAAACGCGGGGCTGCTGACTTAGAAGTTTTAGGGGAAGTTACAGGAGTGGCTCATCGGCGACATTGCCTGGGATTTCTTTGCCATCGATATTCCAGGCGATGCTGATCCGGGGAGACTTGCTTCGGTGCGGGGTGACGTAATGCGTCACGAAGCTGGGAAACAGCACCATGGTTCCCGGGTCGAGTGGCGGGTAGAGCTGTGTTGTGACATAGCCCGGCTTTGTGGGACAGCAGCGGGCGACACGAGGATCCACAATCCCTAATGCCCCGTCGAAGTTCTCGCGATCTTCAGGATCCGGTGGTGTCAGGTGATAGACAACGCTGACATTGGTACGCCGATGCGCATGTGGTCCAATAAAGTCACCGGGCTCATAAACACTGGCCCAACAATCATCAATATGGGCCTCTTGTTCTTTTGTTAATCGTCGGTATGCCTCTTGGGCCCGCTTATGTAACAGCGTCATCGCTGCGCAGGGCCATTCACCGATGTCCCTGATTTTGGCACCGCCGCCTCCTGGCCACCGGTCCGGCTCAGCCTCCCGGGCCACCTCAGCAGCTTCCAGCAGTTTCGGTTCGGCAATTTTGCGTATTGCCTCATTGTCCGAAAAGGAGACAACACAGACCATAGGGTCTATATGAGTAATACCCGTATCGTTTGGCCAGACCGGCACACTGATCGGACCAAGCGCATGCATTGCGCAGGACGCAGATGCCCCTGTCATGCGTATTCCTTCCCTGACTTCCCCCATTCCCTCGCGGGCACCTCACGATATTGTGACTTTAAGGCTTGTCAACGACCTTCCTGTGCATTCCGGACCTAAGGTAGTGGTGTGCATTAGATTGGAACTATAACAGTGTTTTATTGATTGAGAAAACGGGAGTGATGACCCATAATGCGTGATGGGGATGGTGGGTTCGCTCGTTTTGATGGTGCTGGATGATGGTTTCGCCGATTCATGAACTCACCCAGGCCGGGTTGGAATACTGGCAATCTTTGGCGTTGGGTGATGAGCTGCCACGTCGTCGGCAGGTAGAGCCTTGGGATATCCCGATGCTGCTTCCCTATGTAAATCTGGTCGGTGTGTTCCGCCAGGAATCCGGACCGGTCCGACTTCGCCATTTGTTGGAAGGAAGCGAAATCGTCGAACGTTTTAAGCGTTCTTCGACAGGGAAGTGGTTTGACGAGAACTACACTGCAGAGCATCTCCAGAATCAATTGCCGGCCTATCTCGAAACCATTGAAAAACGCGTCCCAACCTGCGGGCAGATTTCCCTCGTCAAGAATGGCATCGAGCATTTGCGTTACGAGCGGTTGATTACGCCGCTGCGTGGTGAGGCGGATGACGTAGATGTTCTCTTCATCGTCTTTGGGTTTTTCCAATTGTCCAAATCGGAGGGCGATGAAACGCCCGAAATGTTGCCCTTGCATACTGTTTGGACCTAGCCTTGCTGTTATAAGATTGCCTTCCTTTCGTGTGGTTATGCATTTGGTTTTCTTGGATAGGCGAGGCCATGACAAAAAGTTCATTCCCGATTCTCATTGCCGGCGGCGGTATTGGTGGTCTTGCGGCAGCGTTGGGGCTGGCGCAGAAGGGCATTCCTGCGATTGTCCTGGAAAAATCTCCCAGGCTTGGGGAGATTGGCGCGGGCATTCAGCTCGGCCCGAATGCTTTCCATGCCTTTGATCAACTGGGCATTGGCGAAGAGGCGCGGCGAACGGCCGTCTATGTTGATAGCCTGCGCCTGATGGATGCCATGTCCGCTGAAGAGATCGCGCGCATTCCGTTGGGGGAGAAATTCAGGGCGCGTTTCGGTAATCCCTATGCTGTTGTTCACCGGGGCGACCTGCATGGGGTCCTTCTGTCAGCCTGCGAAGCCCATGAACTGATCACCCTGCGAACCTCTGCCGAGGTTGAGGGTTACCATCAGGATGGATATGCGGTCGAAGCCCAACTTGTTGGTGGTGAAAGGATAAAGGGCGCGGCATTGATCGGGGCCGATGGGCTTTGGTCCAAGATCCGCTCGAAAGTGGTCGGTGACGGCGCGCCGCGGGTTTCCGGGCATACGACCTATCGTTCTGTTGTACCGGTAGACAAAATGCCGGAAGACATGCGCTGGAATGCTCCGACGTTATGGGCGGGGCCAAAATGCCATATCGTTCACTATCCGCTCTCCGGGTGGAAGCTCTTCAATCTTGTCGTGACCTATCACAATGACGCGCCTGCGCCGGTGGCGGGCCAACCGGTGGGCAAGGAAGAGGTTGAGAAAGGCTTTGAGCATATCGCCGATCTGCCCCGGCAGATCATCGATCTCGGCACCGATTGGAAGCTCTGGGTGCTCTGTGATCGTGAGCCGGTGTCTAATTGGACGGATGGTCGGGTAACGCTTCTCGGCGATGCGGCGCATCCAATGCTGCAGTATTTTGCGCAAGGTGCATGCATGGCGATGGAGGATGCGGTTTGTTTGGCCCATGAAATGGCAGCGGCGGAGGGGGCGATCGAAAGCGCTTTTGCCGCCTATCAGGCAAAACGCAGTCTTCGAACCGCCCGCGTGCAGCTTCAATCCCGTGCGATTGGGGATCATATTTACCATCCCGCAGGCCCGCATGCCGCGCTTCGCAACGCCGTCCTTGGCGCGAAGTCGGACGATGATTGGTATGACGCTATCGCCTGGCTTTACGGGGGAAGTGGCCTCGATGGCACGCTCTATTAACGCGGCAGCAATGATTTCTTATGAAGATGTAACACCGTCTTCCCTGGACGGCGCATAAAAGCTGTCATAGGCTTCGGGTAATAACCAAACAAACGTCGGGTCAACACATGTTGGCTATCAGGCGTTGTCGAGCCAGGGAGGATTTAAATGGCACAGGTTTCGATGACCGTGAACGGCAAAGCTGTGAGCGGTGAAGTCGAAGGCCGGACGCTTCTTGTCCAGTTTCTTCGAGATCAACTCAGACTGACCGGCACCCATGTCGGTTGTGATACCGGCCAGTGCGGGGCGTGCGTTGTGCATGTCGACGGCGAGGCGGTGAAGGCCTGCAACATGTTCGCCGGCGAGGCGGATGGCGCAGAGGTGACAACCATCGAAGGCATGGCGAATGCCGATGGGTCGCTTGGTACGATCCAGCAGGCATTCCAGGACCATCATGGTCTGCAATGTGGCTTCTGTACCCCCGGTATGGTGATGTCCGCAGCGGCTTTGCTGAAGGACAACCCGAATCCCAGTGAGGCGGAAATCCGCGAGTATCTGGAAGGCAACATCTGTCGTTGCACGGGCTACCACAACATCGTCAAGGCGATCCAAGCCGCCTCTGACGCCCAGTAATCTCGCTACCGCATTTCCCGCACGATCTTGGACTGAAAAATCGCGGCGGCAGGTTTGCGGAACATAATGGCCTAGCAGAACAGGGAGAAGTGATATGCCGAAGGATTCAGGCATTGGCGCCAGTTCGAAGCGGCGCGAAGACGTGCGTTTCCTGACAGGGAAAGGCAAGTACACAGATGATATGAATGTCGAAGGACAGGCGCATTGTTATATCCTGCGCTCAGACGTTGCGCATGGGACCCTCGATAGCGTTGATACCTCAGCGGCGGCGGATATGCCGGGCGTTCGGGGAATTCTGACGGGTGAGGATTTTGTCGAAGTCGGCGGATTGCCCTGCGGTTGGCAGGTAACCGACCGCTTTGGTGAGCCGATGCAAGAGCCCAAACACCCGGTTATCGCCCATGGTAAGGTACGCCATGTCGGTGATCCGATTGCGGTCGTGGTTGCCGACACCCTTGCGGAAGCCCGGGATGCGGCGGAAGCGATTGACGTTTCCATCACCGAACTGTCGGCGGTCGTCGATATGGCGGCAGCCCTGGCGGATGGCGCTACGAAGGTCCATGACGACCTGACAAACAACCTCTGCTACGACTGGGGCTTTGTTGAAGAAAACAAGGACGCGGTGGATGAGGCGATCAAGGGCGCCCACCACGTCACCACCTTGGAGCTGGTGAATAACCGCCTCGTGGCAAACCCGATGGAGCCGCGCGTGGCAATCGGCGACTATGATGCGTCGACCAATGATCACACGCTCTACACAACCTCGCAGAACCCGCATGTCATTCGTTTGCTGATGGGCGCCTTCGTGCTCGGCATTCCTGAACATAAATTGCGGGTTGTGGCGCCGGATGTGGGCGGTGGTTTTGGATCCAAGATCTATCACTACGCCGAAGAAGCCATCGTCACCGTCGCGTCGAAACAGTTCGGCTGTCCGGTCAAATGGACCTCGTCACGCTCTGAAGCTTTCATGTCGGATGCTCAGGGCCGCGATCATGTCACCAAGATCGAACTGGCGATGGATGAGAATGGTAAGTTCCTGGCCCTTCGCACCGATACGATGGCGAATATGGGGGCCTATCTGTCTACCTTCTCAACCTGTGTGCCGACGTGGCTGCATGGGACGCTGATGGCGGGGAACTACACGACACCGCTTATCTATTGCAATGTGAAGGCGGTCTTTACCAACACCGTGCCGGTTGATGCCTATCGGGGCGCCGGTCGGCCGGAAGCGACCTTCCAGTTGGAGCGGGTCATTGATATGGCTGCGCGGGAAATGGGGATCGACCCGATTGAGCTGCGCATGCGCAACTTCGTGCAGCCGGATCAGTTCCCTTATCAGACCCCGGTCGCCGTTGTTTATGACACCGGAAACTACCAGGGAACCATGGCGAAGCTGCTTGAAGTGGTGGACCGGGACGGCTTTGCTGCCCGCAAGGCTGCCAGTGCTGCCAATGGCAAGCTGCGTGGCTTCGGTGTTGCCAGCTATATCGAAGCCTGCGGGATTGCCCCGTCCAGTCTGGTCGGTGCTCTTGGTGCCCGGGCCGGTCTTTATGAAAGCGCAACGGTCCGCGTCAATGCGACCGGATCGATTTCCGTGATGACCGGGTCGCACAGTCATGGCCAAGGGCATGAGACGACCTTTGCTCAGGTGGTCTCCGATATGCTTGGGATCGAAGAAAACGCTGTCGAGATCGTTCATGGCGATACCGCCAAGATTCCGTTCGGCATGGGAACCTATGGCTCTCGCTCGCTCGCTGTCGGTGGGTCAGCAATGGTCAAGGCGACGGAAAAGATCATCAAGAAGGCAACCAAGATCGCGGCCCACCTCATGGAAGCAGCAGAGGTCGATGTTGAATTCAAGGATGGCCAGTTCTCGGTCGCCGGGACGGACAAGTCCGTCGCCTGGGGCGAGGTTTGTCTTGCCGCTTATGTTCCGCACAACTACCCGCTGGAAGAGATCGAGCCGGGGTTGGAGGAATCAGCCTTCTATGATCCGGCCAACTTCACCTATCCCGCCGGCGCCTATGCCTGCGAGGTAGAAGTCGATCCGGATACGGGTAAGGTTGAAATTTGCTCCTTCGCGGCGGCGGATGATTTCGGCAATGTCATCAACCCGATGATCGTTGAAGGACAGGTTCATGGCGGTCTTGCCCAGGGGTTGGGCCAGGCTTTGCTGGAAAACACGGTTTATGACGAAAACGGTCAGCTGCTGACCGGGTCCTTTATGGATTACGCCATGCCGCGTGCGGATGACCTGCCGTCCTTTGAGGTTGATCATTCATCGTTGACGCCTTGCACTCACAATCCGTTGGGCGTGAAGGGCTGTGGGGAGGCCGGTGCAATTGGGTCGCCACCTGCCTTGGTGAATGCTGTGATCGACGCATTGGCCGATAAAGGCGTTGTCCATGTCGATATGCCCCTGTCGCCATCGCGCGTCTGGGCTGCAATGAACCAAGCCGGCTAAGCCTCGGATCTAGGAGAAACGACAATGTACGATTTCGAACTCGTCAAACCCTCCAGCGTTGCCGATGCTGCGGCGGCCTTGGGGGATGAAGATGCACAAGCACTGAGCGGTGGTCAGACCCTGATCCCGACCATGAAACAGCGCCTTGCCATGCCCTCGAAACTGGTCAGTCTGGCCGGTATTGAGGAAATGCAGGGCGTTGCGGTCAGCGCCGTTGGCGGCATTCGCATCGGTGCCGCGACAACCCATGCCACGGTGGCAAAGGAAGTTGCGGGCAGCTATCCGGCTCTCGCGGCTCTTGCCGATGGGATCGGTGACCCGGCGGTCCGCAATCGCGGGACGATTGGGGGCAGTCTTGCTAATAATGACCCGTCTGCCTGCTATCCTTGTGGAACCTTGGCATCCGGGGCGACGATCAACACCAACAAACGCGCGATTGCTGCTGATGATTTCTTCGTCGGTCTTTTTGAAACCGCGTTGGAGGAAGGGGAGATCATCACCTCGGTCGATTTCCCGACACCTTCCGCCGCCAATTACCAGAAGTTCGACCAACCGGCGTCCCGTTTCGCCTTGGTCGGCGTCATGGTGGCGAAGTTTGACGATGGGGTCCGTGTGGCAGTCACCGGTGCTTCGGAAAGCGGTGTCTTCCGCTGGTCGGAGGCCGAAGCAGCACTGAACGGAAACTTCTCCGCTGACGCGGTCGCAGGTTTGTCGGTATCGGCTGATGGCCTGATCTCCGATATGCATGGCTCTGCCGATTATCGGGCGCATTTGGTCGGTGTTCTGACAATGCGGGCCGTTGCTGCTTGCTGATTTGTGACTAGCTAAGTCCAATGCGTCGAGGAGGCGCGAAGGCCGCTAAGAATTTTAGATTCTCGGTGGCCTTTGCGCCTTCTCTGCGTTTTGGTCGGCTCTCTAACGGCTTTTCATTCGTTAAAGGACGGTCGACCTCTTGAGCCTTACCCCAGTTCCGCCACCCGGCTGGGCGGGACGCCGAACATGCGTTTGAATTCCCGGCTGAACTGGCTGGGGCTGGCATAACCGACCTGGAAGCCGGCGGTGCTGGCGGGCAGGCCGTCATTCAGCATATGGGCGCGGGCCTGATGCAGGCGGATCGATTTCACATATTGTAGGGGCGACATCGCGGTAACCGACTTGAAGCTCTCATGCAGCGATGACTTCGACATGCCGACCTGTTGGCACATCTCCTCCGTCGTAAGCGGGCGGGCCGGGTCTTGCAGGATGTCCCGCATCAGGTCGCCGATTTGGCGGAAGTGGCTATGCCTGTTGAAGCCGGCGCGCAATGTCCCGCCCTGTGGGCTTAAGATCGTGCGATAGATTAACTCCCGCCTGGCCATATTGCCCAGCACGCGTGCGTCGGAAGGGCTGTCGAAACTGGCGAACAGACGGTCCAGTGCGTCCAGCATCTGGCCGGTCAGGGGAGAGGCGGAAATCACGCTGTCTTCATTCATCGGGGGCAGACTGTCTTCGTCGATTTGCAACAGGATGTCGCTGATCTCCGCCGGCTCCAACTTCACGCCCATGCCGACAAAGGGACGGTCCGGGCTCGCTTCCACGATTTCCGACTCAACTGGGATCGGTAGCGTGAACGTCAGGAATGTCGAGGGGTTATAGTCAAACGGCTTTCCATTGAAATAGCCGCGCTTGGCCCCTTGCAGGACAATGACCAGACAGGGCTCATAGAGGGTCGGCACGCATTGGGTCTTGCTGTCGGCGCGGTAGAGGCCGACCCCGGGTATGGGCGTCAAATGCATGCCTTCGCCCGGCACAATGTCCAGGATCTTTTGGGCAAGGCGCGCCGTTTGCGGCATGTAGTTACTCATGCACTCCTCCTCCAGTCTGCGCGCAGCGGCATCGCTGCATTGATAGGACGACAGCGATCACCTCTGCACTAGGACGAAGATGTCGCGCGCGACAGAGGCAATCAAGGGGCTCCGGAGTTTTGGGCAAGCATTCCGTAGAAATGCCGCTGGTGCGTGACAAGAACAACGCTATATCTGAGCCTATCGGAAGCCAGCCTGGACTGGTGTGGCGGATCGACCATGGGGATGAAACGATGAGCTTCAATCTGAAAATCAATGGTGAGACACGGCGTGTCGACGCGGATGGCGACACACCGCTTTTATGGGCGTTGCGGGATGAACTTGGCCTGACCGGGACGAAATTCGGCTGTGGCGTGGCGAGTTGTGGGGCCTGCACTGTCTATCTTGATGGGTTGCCGACACGATCCTGCGTGACGCCGATCGACAGCATCGATGGGGAGGAAATCACCACCATCGACGGTTTGTCTGGCAAGGCGTCGGCGGCGATCCGCCAAGCCTGGACCGAGATGCAGGTGCCGCAATGCGGTTACTGCCAATCCGGCCAAATCATGGCGGCCTCTGCGCTTTTGGCCGAAACACCGAAACCGACGGACGAAGACATTGACGGGGCGATGGAAGGGAATGTCTGTCGCTGCGCCACCTATCACCGTATCCGGGCCGCGATTCACCGCGCCGCCGAAATTCAGGAGGGCTAATGCGATGTTCCAAGGATTAACGAAACGACTGCCCCCTGAAGTGAAGCCGACACGCCGGCAATTCCTGGTCGCCATGGGCGGCGCCGGGGCCGGTCTGGTGATCGGGTCACGGTTAGACGCTATCAAAGTGGCGGATGCGGCAACAGGGCCAGCGATGATCAATCCCTTTGTTATCATTGCACCGGACAACAGTGTCACGGTTCTGTCCAAGCATCTCGACAAAGGGCAGGGGGCCGCAACAGGCCTTACCACCCTTGTTGCGGAAGAGCTGGATGCGGACTGGGACCAGATGAAGGTTGAGTTCGCGCCGTCGAACCCACAGCTATACAACAACCTCCACTGGGGTCCTTATCAAGGGACTGGCGGCTCAAGCGCCATTGCGAATTCCTTCATGCAGTATCGCGAAGCCGGGGCCACCGCCAAGGCAATGTTGGTTGCGGCCGCGGCTCAGGCCTGGGGCGTTCCGGCGGCGGAGATTTCTGTTGCCAAGGGTGTGTTGTCCCATGCCTCGGGCAAGCGCGCTTCGTTCGGCGATTTGGCGGATGCGGCGTCAAAGATAGCAGTACCAGAAAAACCGTCACTGAAAGATCCGAAAGACTTCATCCTGATCGGCAAGCATGTGCCGCGGCTTGATATCCCCGACAAGACGGTGGGAGCACCGATCTATGCGTTGGATACGAAGCGGGAGAACATGTTGGTTGCGACCATCGCCCGCCCGCCTCGCTTTGGGGCTACGGTCAAAAGCTTCGATGACAAGGAAGCCCGCGCCGTAAACGGGGTCGTTGATGTGATCCAGATCCCGGCAGGGATCGCGGTCCTCGCCACGTCGACCTGGCCGGCGATCAAGGGGCGTGACGCGCTATCTGTAGACTGGAATTTTTCGACATCGGAGAACCGGGGCTCGGATGAGTTATGGACGGAGTATCGTGCGCTCGCCGAAACACCGGGTCAGGTATTCCGCGATGAAGGGGATGCGGACGGCAGTATTAGCCGTTCCTCCGACTATATCGAACGAGTATTCGAATTTCCCTTCCTCGCCCATGCACCCATGGAACCCCATGACGTCACCATTGAATTCGATGGGAAGACGGCGGAGATCTGGACGGGCTCGCAGCTGCAATCAGTTGATCACTATGTCGCCTCCCAGATCCTCGGGATCGAGATGCCGAACATCCAGATCCACACGCTCTGGGCTGGCGGTTCCTTCGGTCGCCGCGCGATCTACGATTCTCACATTGTGGGGGAGGCAGCCCAGATCGCAAAAATCTCGGGCCGCAAGGAACCGATCAAGGTGCAATGGACACGCGAAGATGACGTTCGCGGTGGCTATTACCGTCCGATGTATCTTCATAAAGTCCGCGTTGGTTTCAATGAAGGCGGAGAAATCGCGGGCTGGCATCATCGCATTGTCGGACAGTCCATCATTACGGGAACGCCATTTGAACAGGCTTTGGTGCATGATGGTATCGACCATACCTCGGTCGAAGGTGTTCTTGATTCCCCCTATGAAATCCCGAACTTCAGGGGCGAACTTCATACGGTGAAATCCGGTATTCCCGGATTGTGGTGGCGCTCGGTCGGGCATACGCATACAGCCTATGTCATGGAAACGATGATGGATGAACTGGCGGCGGCTGCCGGACGCGATCCTGTCGAATTTCGGTTGGCGTATATGAAGGATAAGCCGCGTCATGCGGGTGTTCTCAAACTGGCGGCAGAGAAGGCCGGTTGGGGTACGCCTGTTGCCGAAGGGCGGTTCCGGGGTGTCGCACTCCATAAGTCCTTCAACAGCTATGTTGCCCAAGTGGCTGAGATCTCGCTCGACCCCGATAGCGACCATGGTTTCAAGGCAGAACGGATTATCTGTGCCGTCGATTGCGGTATCCCGGTCAATCCGGACAATATCGCAGCCCAGATGGAAGGCGGTATCGGCTATGGCCTCGGTCATGCGATCCGGAACGAGATCACCCTGACCGAGGGCGAGGTCGATCAGTCGAACTTCCATGACTATGAGCCGATGCGGATTACCGATATGCCGGTTGTCGAAACCCATATCGTCCCCTCCGCTGAAGCGCCGACAGGGGTTGGGGAGCCTGGCACGCCACCCGCTGCTCCCGCTGTAGCCAATGCCCTGGCAGCCGCGACCGGCAACCGCCGCACGATCCTTCCCTTTGCGAAGGAAGGCGCCGGGGACGCTTAGCCACTCCTGTTGTCATGAGACGTAGAGCCGTCGGGACCGCTGAGAAATCAGTTCCCGGCGGCTTGCTTTTGGCGTTTACATACTTGGGCGTCTACTTTCCTTGGCGTTTTGGGGGCTTTGTGCTTGCATTCACCCTTCCACACCCTTATAGGCACGCGCGAACTCACACACGGAGGGTTCGGGGAAATGGCCGTCATAGGGTCATGTCTCCATCCGGTGTCAGATGCTTAAAAAGATTGATAGCATCCGGCTCTTTTCCTCCGTGGCGGCTTAACCGGAGAAATAGGAGATTGCATCCCATGTCGATGCCGAGTTTTACCATGCGCCAGTTGCTCGAAGCGGGCGTTCATTTCGGACACACCACCCGTCGTTGGAATCCCAAGATGAAGCCTTTCATCTTTGGTGAACGCAATGGCGTGCATATTCTTGACCTTGAACAGACGGTTCCGATGCTGAACCGCGCCCTGGATGCGGTGCGCGAAGTTGCTGCTGGCGGTGGCCGCGTGCTCTTTGTCGGCACTAAGCGTCAGGCACAGGAAATCGTTCGCGATACCGCGCAGAAATCCGGTCAGTATTACGTTAACCACCGCTGGCTCGGTGGCATGTTGACGAACTGGAAAACCATCACCAATTCCATTAAGCGCCTGAAAGCGCTCGACGCACAGCTCGGCAACGAAGCTGAAGTTCAAGGCCTCACCAAGCGTGAACGCCTCGGCCTGGAACGCGAGCTGGAGAAGCTTGAGCGTGCACTGGGCGGCATCAAGGAAATGGGCAACCTGCCGGACATCATCGTCGTCATCGATACGACGAAAGAATCAATCGCGGTTCAGGAAGCCAACAATCTGGGTATCCCGGTTGCTGCGGTTCTCGATTCAAACTCTGACCCGAACGGCATCACCTTCCCGATCCCGGGCAATGATGATGCGATGCGGGCGATCTCGCTCTATTGCGATCTGCTGGCTGGCGCCATCCTGGATGGTCTGCAAAGCTCGCTGACCAAAGCCGGTGTTGATGTCGGTGCCGCCGTTGAGCCGGTGATGGAAGCGATCCCGGAAGCGGTCAATGATCAGGCGCCGGAAGCAGCACCTGCGGCTGAAGAAGCCCCGGCTGCTGAAGCAGCGCCTGCGGCTGAAGCTGCGCCTGTGGCTGAAGAAGCTCCGGCGGAAGCGCCTGCAGCTGAAGAAGCACCGGCTGAGGAAGAAAAGAAAGACGCTTAAAAGAAGCGGTTGGGTACGATACTGGACGAATCGCGATGCCGCTCCTGAATGGGGCGGCATTCGCTGACTTTTGAGAAGGAATGTGGACGAGATGGCGATTACGGCAAGCGCGGTGAAGGAACTTCGGGAGAAGACCGGCGCCGGCATGATGGATTGCAAGAAAGCGCTCAACGAAACCGATGGCGACATGGATGCTGCGGTTGATTGGCTGCGTAAGAAAGGCCTTGCTGCGGCTGCTAAAAAGGCAGGCCGCGTTGCGGCTGACGGTCTTGTGGCGGCTGTTGCCGATGAGACGAAGGGCGCGCTGGTTGAGATCAACGCGGAAACCGATTTCGTCGCGCGGAACGATCAGTTCCAAGGCTTCGTGTCGGAAGTTGCAAAGATCGCTATTTCTGTTGATGGCGACGATGCAGCGATCCTCGCAGCGGATTATCCGGAAACAGGCCGGAATGTTGCTGACGAGCTAACCAACAAGATCGCAACCATCGGCGAGAACATGAGCTTCCGCCGCGCAGAGGCCCTGTCGGTGTCTGAAGGTGTCGTTGCTGCTTACGTTCACAGTGCAGTGGTACCGGGCCTTGGTAAGATCGGCGTTCTGGTTGGTCTCGAGTCCACCGGTGATGCGGCAGCGCTCCAGGCGCTCGGCAAGCAACTCGCGATGCATGTCGCGGCTGCTCAACCGCTCTTCACGACCAAAGATGATGTCGACCAGACCGCTTTGGATCGGGAACGCGATGTGTTGTCCGAACAGGCACGCGCTTCCGGCAAGCCGGAAGAGATCATTGCCAAGATGGTCGAAGGCCGTCTGCGCAAATACTACGAAGAAGTTGTTCTGAACGAGCAGATTTTCGTGATCGATGGTGAGACCAAGATCTCCAAGGTCATCGAAAACGCCGCGAAAGATGCCGGCGCACCGATCAAACTCACCGGTTTCGCCCGCTATGTGCTTGGCGAAGGCATCGAGAAGAAAGAAGACGACTTCGCTGCAGAAGTTGCAGCGGCAGTTCAGGGCTGATCGCCCACGAATCGGATAGGTAAGGCGGGACCGCAGCAATAAGGCGATAAACGATGAGCGACATGCCCTTGAAGTACAAACGCGTGCTTCTGAAGATCTCCGGTGAAGCCCTGATGGGAAGCGGGGACTTCGGGCTTGATCCTCAAATCGTTGATCGTCTGGCTGCGGAGATCGCCTCCGTCCGGGAACTTGGCGCGGAAGTTTGCCTCGTCATCGGCGGCGGTAACATCTTCCGCGGCGTTTCCGTTGCCGCTCAAGGGATGGAGCGGACGACCGCAGACTATATGGGCATGCTGGCGACCGTGATGAACGCGCTGGCCATGCAGTCTGCGCTGGAGAAATCCGGGATCCCAACGCGGGTTCAATCCGCAATCCCCATGCAGACGGTGTGTGAGCCCTATATCCGGCGCCGCGCCGTTCGGCATATGGAAAAAGGCCGGATCGTTATTTTTGCGGCGGGAACCGGGAACCCCTTCTTCACGACAGATACGGCAGCGGCTCTGCGGGCGTCCGAAATGGATTGCGACGCAATGCTGAAGGGCACCAAGGTGGATGGTGTCTATACCGCCGATCCGGTCAAGGACCCAAGTGCAGAGCGCTATGAGCGGCTCAGCTATCAGGATGTCCTGACCCGCGATCTCAAAGTCATGGATGCGTCTGCGATTACGCTTAGCCGCGATAAAGGCATCCCGATCCTAGTCTTCTCGATTTTTGCCGAAGGGGCCTTTGCTGATGTGCTGCGCGGCGAAGGCCGCTATACCGTCGTAGATGGTGGCGAAAGCTAAGCGTTGACGCTATAAGTCCGGCTGTATCAGAATCCCGGCATGTGCAGGCAGCCGGTCGTACCAGAGCTGCAATTGAGGTGGCTCACAGGAGAGAGAAATGTCCATAAGTATGAAGGATATTAAACGTCGGATGGACGGCGCGGTTGAAGTGCTTCAATCCGAGTTTGCGGGGCTCAGAACCGGGCGGGCATCGCCGAACCTGCTGGATCCGATCACGGCAGACGTCTATGGCGCCAGCATGCCGATTAATCAGGTGGCGAGCGTGAGCGTTCCGGAGCCGCGAATGATTTCAGTGACGGTCTGGGATCAGGCAAATGTGAAATCGGTCGAAAAGGCGATCCGGGAAAGCGATCTCGGTCTCAATCCGATGATCGAAGGCAATATGCTGCGCATCCCGATCCCGGAACTGAATGAAGAGCGTCGCCGTGATTTGGGCAAGATTGCGGGCAAATATGCCGAACAGGCCAAAATTGCTGTCCGAAATGTGCGCCGTGATGGCATGGACGGCCTTAAAAGGGCCGAAAAGGATGGCGACATTTCCCAAGACGAGATGCATCGTCAGCAAGATGACATTCAGAAAATGACGGACGAAACTGTCAAAGTCATTGATGAGGCGCTGGCGACCAAGGAAGAGGAAATCATGCAGGTCTAAGGCCTTTGGCTGACTGCAACAAAACTCATGGCGATACCGACCCCCCCATCCGAAAGTAAGGACACTGCGGTCCCGCGCCATGTCGCGGTGATCATGGATGGGAATGGGCGATGGGCGAAAGCGCGCGGTTTGCCGCGTGTTGCCGGGCATCGCAAAGGGGTCGAGGCAGTCCGTACGGCCGTTGAAACGGCGGCTGAGCTCGGAATTCAATATCTCACACTCTTCAGTTTCTCGTCGGAGAATTGGCGTCGCTCAGTTCAGGAAGTCGGCGACCTGATGGGATTGCTCCGCCGCTACCTCAAATCCGAAATTGCCGACCTTCATGCGAAGAATGTCCGTTTTCGCGTGATTGGGGAACGCGATCGGCTTGATCCCGACATTGGGCGGCTGATCGAAGATGCGGAAGCGACCACAGAACGGAATACCGGACTGACGCTCGTTCTTGCGCTCAGCTATGGCGGACGGTCGGAAATTGCCAGGGCGGCCCATAAGATGGCGCGCGCCGTAGAGCTGGGATTGCTGCGTGCGGATGCAGTCGATGAGGATCATTTTTCCGCCTATCTGGATACGGCCGGTATCCCCGATCCGGATTTGTTGATCCGAACAAGTGGGGAAATGCGCATCAGTAATTTCCTGCTTTGGCAATGTGCCTATACGGAGTTTGTCTTTGTCGACAAGCTCTGGCCAGAATTCGGGCGCGACGATCTCGAAAACGCAGTCTCCGATTTTTCCCGCCGTGATCGGCGTTTTGGGGCCACAGCGGATAGTGTCTAAAGGATCGGAACTCCAATTGCGGATCATCTCCGCTGCAGTCTTGTTGCCGGTCGGGATTGGCATTGTCTGGTGGGGAGGGCACGTCTTTGCGATCGCGATGAGTGCGGTTGCCGCCGGTCTTAGCCATGAATGGCTGAAGCTATCGATGCCGGAGCGTGATCAGCGGCTTGCGCTGATTGCCAGCCTTCTTGCCGGCTTGTCTGTCGGTGGTTTGGCATTGCAAGGCGTCTTGCCGGAAAGTTATCGACATATCCCGACTATGTTACCGGTTATTGCGATATTGGTCGCTTGGTTGTCCGCGCGCGGGAATAGGGGCGGGTACCCCATCGCCGTTATTGGCCTGTGCTATATCATGCTGTCGGTGCTTGGCCTTACTTTGATCCGCGCGAGCGAGGGTGGGCTCTTGGCAGTGTTGTCGGTCTTCGCCGTCGTCATTGCGACTGATATAGGCGCGTTCTTCGTTGGTCGGGCAATCGGGGGGCCAAAACTGGCGCCGCGGATCAGTCCCGGCAAAACCTGGAGTGGCGCCATTGGTGGCGTTGTCGCTGCAGAAGTTGTGCTTATCTGCGTGCGCTATGGTTTTGCAGATGCGATGCCCGATGCACTTACCCTTGGCGTTGGCGCCCTGTTGTCGGCTGCGTCCCAGATAGGCGACTTGGCGGAGAGTGCGCTGAAACGCAGAGCGGGCGCGAAGGATTCAGGATCGCTTATTCCAGGGCATGGCGGGTTGCTGGATCGGTTCGATGGCTTCTTGGCGGCGGCCTTGGTCCTGTTTCTTCTGAAGTTAAGCGGGATGCCGGCATTGGGGCAGGCGGCGGGATGAGCGATACCCCGCGCGGTGTGACAATCCTTGGTGCGACCGGGTCAATCGGTGCGAGCACCCTTGACCTGATTGGCCGCCATACGGACCGGTTCAAGCTGCGGGCGGTGACGGCGCATCGGAATGCGGAACAACTGGCCGAGATTGCCCGTCGCTTTCAAGTCGAACTCGCGGTGATATCGGATGAAAACCAATTGCCGATCCTGCGGGAAGCGTTAGCCGGCAGCGGTATTTCTATCGCGGCGGGGTGTGACGGTCTCAATGAAGCGGCAGCTCTGGATAGTGACATTGTCGTCGCCGGCATTGTGGGGGTCGCAGGACTTTCCTCTGTATTGACGGCTGTGCGTCGCGGGGCGGCGGTCGCTTTTGCCAACAAGGAATGCCTGGTCTCTGCCGGGGATTTGATGATGCGGGAGGTCGCCGCGCATGGCGCGACACTCTTGCCGACGGATTCAGAGCATAACGCGATCTTCCAGGTCTTCGAGGAGCGGAACCGCAGCGCAATTGCCAGGTTGATCCTGACGGCGTCTGGCGGACCGTTTCGCGATTGGTCGATGGAGAAGATGGCTCAAGCGACACCTGCACAAGCCGTCGCCCATCCGAACTGGGACATGGGCGCGAAGATCTCGGTCGATTCTGCAACCATGATGAATAAAGGTCTGGAGGTTATAGAGGCACGATACCTCTTTGATATGCCCCAGGATCGGATTGATGTGTTGATCCACCCGCAATCGGTGGTTCATTCGATGGTTGAGTACCGGGATGGTTCGACATTGGCGCAATTCGGTCCGCCGGATATGCGGGTACCGATTGCAAGCGCGTTAGCCTGGCCGGAACGGATTGAAGGTCCTGCAGAAAAGCTGGATCTTGTGGCCATTGGAGAACTCAGCTTTTCTGAACCTGATGTAACGCGGTTTCCATCGCTTCGACTGGCGAGAGAGGCCTTGAATGCTGGTGCCTGGGCGCCACCTATACTAAATGCTGCGAATGAAGTTGCGGTGGCGGCCTTTCTTGATGGCAAGATCGGTTTCCTGGATATTGCGGCGATGGTGGAGGGCGTATTGTCAAAGACGGATGCCCCGGTGCCGCAATCGCTGGACGATGTTTTCGCACTTGATGCTCTGGGGCGGCGGCAGGCAGAGGCGTTTCTGTCACCATCCACGCGGGCTATTGGTTAGCCCGGTTGGCGTAGCTTATAACCCGGTCTGACTTTAGAACCGGGTCTTTAGAGAAAGGAACCCCGATGGACGGGTTTTTCGGGTCAATCGGATACTTTAACGCTGTCATTATTTTTTGCGCGTTGGTGTTTATTCACGAGCTTGGCCATTACATGGTCGCGCGGTGGTGCGGTGTGCGGATTGAAGTCTTTTCCATCGGTTTCTGGAAGGAAATCTACGGTTGGACCGATAAGCATGGGACACGGTGGAAAATTGGACTGATTCCACTTGGTGGCTACGTGAAGATGTTCGGCGAACACTCGATTGAAACCGCACCGGATGGGACCCCGGATCGTGTGATGTCGTCTGAAGAACGCGCGGTTTCCTTTTCTCATAAGACGCTGGGTCAACGCGCCGCGATTGTCGCAGCCGGACCGGCAGCGAATTTCCTCTTTGCAGCCGTCGTTCTAGCCCTATTGTTCGGTGGAATTGGGCGTCCGCAGGATCGACCTTTTGCAGAGTATGGGATCGGGGAGGTGCGCGAAGGGTCTGCAGCGCATGCGGCCGGGCTTAAGGCCAGTGACCGTATCCTTTCCGTCGACGGTACCGCCCTCTCGAATTTTGAAGACCTTCGTCAGGCCGTCCTCGGTAGTGATGGGCGGGAACTTTTGTTGGCCATTGACCGGGCCGGCGCCCGTTTGGACATCGCAGTCGCGCCGGATCGAGCAGAAAACGCCGCCGGAGAACCCATCTATCTTTTGGGCGTTACGCGACCACTGCCTGAGTATGTGCGTGAAGCGCCGCACACCGCCTTGATTTCTGGTGTCGTCGAGACCGGGCGCATGACGTGGATGACCCTGTCCGCTGTCGGTGAAATCATCTCTGGCTCCAGAAGCGTTGACGAAATGGGCGGGCCGGTGAAAATCGTCCAAATGTCCAAGGAGGTTGGACAAATAGGGTGGGTGTCGGTCATCACCTTTATGGCAATTCTTTCAATCAACCTCGGTCTTCTCAATCTTTTTCCCATCCCAATGTTGGATGGGGGGCATTTGCTGTTCTATGGGAT
>SPJL01024057.1_pt1 | contig 22128 bp, 20 predicted proteins | sample 3741751 | NCBI WGS metagenome assembly SPJL01 (sample SAMN10925998, study PRJNA522277) | cold seep metagenome | isolation source: Elba SIP-enriched marine methane seep metagenome, extraction at timepoint T3 | place: Italy: coast of Elba, Mediterranean Sea | reverse complement strand
GGTTACATGCTATGGTCGGGAGCAATCCTGATACCTTTGTTCTTGCTGACAACCTTCGTATTTTTCCTGTAGAACGTGTCAGCGATTGTTTAAATTTGCCAGGACGAGGGATATTTTACCGCTATGAAGCCTATCCTCGGATTTGCTGATCTATGGTGGGCGCGCTTCGGTGTGCGTCCTCCCACTTTGCCGAATATGACCGGTACTCCGCTTGTTGGTGGGATGCTGCGGCGTGCAAGCTGCCGTAGTTTCAAGCCGGAACCGGTTTCAGAAGCATTGATCAATCTGGTGCTCGGCGTCGCGCAATCAGCGCCATCCAAGTCGGATCTGCAACAATACTCGATCATCGTCGTTGAGGACCCTGCCAAGCGGAAGGAAATCGCCCGATGGTCCTCCATTCCGGATTGGGCGGGCAAGGCGCCGCATCTATTTATCTTCTGCGCCGATATCCGTCGGCAACAAGCGATCAGCCATTTCCGGGATAAGAAACATAGAAACAATACCTTGGACCATTATACGAATGCGGTGACCGACACCTCTCTCGCGCTTGGCTTTGCAATCTCGGCGGCTGAGGCGACAGGGCTGGGATGTTGCCCTTTGAGTGTCGTTCGCAATCATATTGAAGAGGCAACAGCGTTGTTCGAGTTGCCTGATGGGGTATTTCCACTTGCCGGCCTTGCGCTAGGGATGCGGGACGAACGCGATCCACGGACATTGCGTTTACCGCCGAATGTGGTGGTGCACCGGGACCGTTACGAGGACACCGGTCTTAAGGCCGAGATCGATCGCTATGATGATCGGCGGCACGCGCGGAAACCAATCCCCCGGAACAAGCAAATTGAACCCGACAGACATGGCACTTCAGATCGTTATACCTGGTCTGAAAATGCGGCGCGGCGACTATCCGTGACCGAGCGTGAAGAGTTTCTGTCTTTCCTTAAGGGCCATGGCTTTAACCTGGATTAAGGTCCGCGTCTGACATCATGGTTCATCTGGAATGGGGGGCATGGAGGCGAAGCCACCGTGTTTTTTTGCTTCTGCGATCAGCCAATCCATTTCCTTGAAGGCCGCATCAATGCTTGGCCAGCGTTGCTCTCCGAGGGGGAGGCGAAGTACCGCTGCGGTTAGACCAAGAAGTCCGAAATCTCGTTTTTCTCCGTTAAAGTCTTGTGCGAAAACCTTGTTTTCCTCTTGCTCCTTGGCGCTGTGTAGGCAACGGCAATCGCGGGTGCCGCTTGTCACTATGTTTTTCACGTCATCATCAAGCGTTTCGTAATCCTCAATGCCTGACAGGATGGCGGTAAAACTGCCGCTACCCAAGTAGCCGAGGAAAGCCTTTCTGGGAAGGAAGTAGCGACGCAAAGAATCGGCGACCACCTGAATTGCGCGGTCTCCTTGCCGGAACCCGTGGGCTGTGTTGAATGACGCGAGGTTGGATATGTCGAAGCTTATGATGGCCGACGGGCTTTGCGCGTTATCTAGGGTGCGTGAGATTTGTTCGACGATTGCATTGACGCTGGGCAGCGCGGTCAGAGGGCTGCTTTCTTGATCCTGCGACATCAATTTCTCGTTGGCCAGACGCAAAAGCGTATCCGAATCCAGGAACCCGATATAATCAAAATTTTCGGTAATGATCAGCCCAAGTGATGCTTCTGCCGATGCGTATACCTTCAGGAGATGTTCGATTGATGTATCGATCTCAGCACCGGGGCAGGGCGCGACATGGTCCTGGAAACGGCGAAAAGCAGCACCGTCATCCAGATTGGTATGACCTTCCTGCAAATAGATAAATCTCTTTAGATCGGGCTCTCTCAAGATACCGACGGGAGCACCATTGTCGTCCAGGACCGGAAAAACGCTTGAGTTCCGGTTCTTCCGAAACGTCTCGGTCAGCGCGGACTGGCTGTCACGAACACCAATCGTCGGCGGCTTTAGCAATCGACTGCGTATCGAATCCGCATCCGTGATCCGGCGGCGCCTGTCGCGACGGTTCGTCTCAAGGACAATTGTGTAGACCGGCTCCATTTCGCGCGGACTCATTGTCGGCTTTGCGACGTAATATCCTTGGGCGAGGTTGCATCCGATTGCCTTACAAGCCAGGAACTCGCGCTCTGTCTCGATCCCCTCGGCGATGATCGTTGTCCCAACCGAATGGGCAAGGTTGACGATTGCGGAAACGAAAAGACGCCTTCTAGAGTCCCGATCGATATCGGTAATGAAGTATCTGTCTATTTTGATGAAATCGGGCTGATGCTCAAACAGCATCTTCATTTCGGAAAAGCCCTGGCCATAGTCGTCGATAGCAAGTTTATAATCGTGCTGTCGGCACATACCCAATGTGTCGGAGACATGCATGGCAGACGCGTTGTCATATTGCTCTGACAACTCCAGCACCAGATTCTCGGGGCGTATGCCGAACCTATTGAGCACCCCACCGGTCAGATGCGGATGGTAGTCGCGGCTCTCAAAAATCCGACCGTCCAGATTATAGAAGAGATGCGCGTCACGCCCGGCGTTTGAGTTCGCAAACTGACGAATAGCGATCTCCCGCAATACCATATCAGCTTGATGGAGCACGCCTTGCTGCCAGGCGCGATCAAAGACTTCTGAGATGCTATTAAACCCGGCCTTATCATGACCGCGTAGAAGGGCTTCAAAGCCAAAGGTCGCACCGGTCTGAATGTGGACGATCGGCTGCATTGCGAAATGAATATTGTCTTCTAATGCTTTGAGCGTTTTATCGCTTTCGGCTTCGCTTTTGTCGTCATCGAACAGTAGATGAGCCATTGCTTCACATTCCTCGCCGACGCCGGTTCGTTGGGTAGACCAGCTATCAGGCAAGGTTAATGGCAGACTCGTTAAATAAGTCTTACCCTTGAGAAGATTTTGAGCGGTGGGCGAGCGGTGAGAAGATAGTGAACGCGGTCACCGGATGGCCCGATAGGGAAGCAAGGGAACAGGGGGCTCCGTTTCCTCGATCAGGCATTGGACGAGCTCTGCGGTGATCGCGCTGAGGGTTAAGCCATAATGGTTATGACCGAAGGCAAGCAAGACGCGCGGATCTTTCTCTGATGCGCCGATGACCGGGCGAGAATCCGGCAGGCTTGGCCTGCAACCCATCCATTTCTCTCGTGGTTCTGCATCGCCCAGGGACGGCAGCATTGCGCGTGCCATTGCCGCCTTCCGTTCAATCAATTGATAGTTCGGCGGCGAATCCGGATGGCTGAGCTCAACCATCGACGTTACCCGTAGACCGGCCTCCATCGGGCAGATAACGACGTCAGTTTCACCCCAGACGATAGGGGCGTGCGGTTGTTCTGAAGGCGTGTCGAACATCAGGTGATAACCGCGTTCGGCCCGCAACGGAACATCCGTGCCCAATTTGCGTGATAAGCGATTGGAGAGGACGCCTGCCGCAACCACGACTCGATCCGCGTTGATTGCCCGCCCATCGGCAAGGATGACGCGTGGGCCGTCCTCAGACGTTTCGATGTCAGCAACTTCCGCTTGTTCGAATGTCGCACCGCGTGCCGTCGCCTCGGCAACCATGGTTTCTGTTAGGCGGCGAGGGTTTACGCAACAGATCCCATCCGGTTGCAGAAAGCCGTGGGTGAACCGGGTCGATAAGGAGGGCTCATATTGGCGCAAGGCGTCCTGATCCAGGATATCATAGGGGCCACCGCGGCGGTCCAACACATCGCGAAGTTCCGCGGTGCCGGTGATTAAGTTTTGCTCGCTCTCAAAAACTTTAAGCCAGCCACGGGGCCGGAAAAGTGTTTCTGCAGCGGTCCCGCGTGATAACTCCCGCCACGCTTCGGGAGAGCGTGAGGTCAGAGCGTAGAGCGCGATGGAATTTGCTTCCGCACGCGATGGCGTACATTGCCCAATGAAGCGCGCCAACCAAGGCAGGAGATGCGGAAAATCCCCCCAACGAATTGCCAGGGCGCTATTCGGATCCATCAGACGGCGCGGTAAACTCTTCAATGCGGACACCGTGCCGAGCGGCATGGCCCCCGGCACAATGCCGCCCGCATTGCCGTGACTAGTGCCGCTGCCCGGTGTTCCCTTATCGATGATCGTGACCTGATAGCCTGCGCGGGCCAGGCGATAGCCTGTCGCAGCGCCGACGATACCTGCGCCGATAACGACGACCGAGGACGGTTTTTCCATGATAAGACCTTGAAGGGTGACGGTTGCAGAGTGCGTGAGTATGCCGCCCTCTTTGTCGGATTGCCAGCAGTCTGTTTTGTTCAAGCGCCCTTATTGCTGTTGGAAGTGCTTGATTAGACTGGTGAAGTTTTCGTCACCCAAACCACCGGAAATTGCTTCATCAAGGGTCTGATTCATGCGGGTCGTCATTGGTAGGGACTGCCCTGCTTTAGACGCAATTTCAGTAACATAGCCGCCATCTTTCCTGAGTAGGTCAATCGGAAACATGGGGGGAACATTGCCGGCGATCATGCCCCTGGAGGCCATCGCCGCAAAGCCGCTCAAGATGGGGGAGGCTTCCAGGATTGCGATGCATCGTTCGAGGTCCAGCCCGGACTTCCGCATCATGGGAAGCAGTTCCGCCATTGCGGCGACTTGAATGCCCAGCAAGGCATTATTGGCAAGCTTAAGGGCCGCCGCATGCCCACTGGGGCCGACCGGGACCGCTTTTGATCCGATCGTTTCAAGGACGGGTGTGGCCCGTGCCATCGCGTCATCTGTTCCGCTGATCAAGAAAACAAGCTGTCCCGCTTCCGCTTGGGGGCGAGATCCGGCGATTGGCGCATCAACCAGACTGACCCCAGCCGTCTCCATCGTGGTGCTCAGCATTGCAATATGATCCGGTGTAACCGTGGAACACTCAATCGCAAGAGCTCCCTTATCCATTCCGGCCAGCGCGCCGGTTTCCGGGTTCAGCCAGACATGTTCGGAGGCGTCGTTATCGCGGACAACCGCGATGGCTATGTCCGCGCCTTTCGCTGCCTCCCGCGGCGTTTCCGCCCGGCGTGCCCCTGCATCTATCAGGGGGGCTGCTGTTGATGCCGTGCGGTTCCAGACGGCAATATCATGGCCTGCGTCGATCAGGTGTTTCGCCATCCGGATACCCATCGCACCCAGGCCTAAGAAAGCGATTGTCGTCATGTCCTGCACTCCTTCATGTGGCGGGCCGGAATAAGGACCGGCTTGTGGACTTAGCTATAGCGGCTCTGCTTGAAACGATACAGCTGGTGGGGAACAAAACATTCATGTAAATTCTGCAATAATGGATATAGATGATCTTAAAATATTGCTGGATGTACAGCGCTTTGGAAGCCTTTCTCAGGCTGCACGGGCGCGCGATCTTGATCCTTCAAAGCTGTCGCGCGTGCTGTCGAATGCGGAGAAGGAGCTGGGATTTCGCCTATTTCAGCGGACCACGAGGCAACTGTCTGCGACGGAGGAAGGACGCAGATACCTGGACCGAATTGCGCCTCTGGTCGATGAATTAACGGATGCGGCAACGGCGGGACAGGAAGCCCAGGGCGATCCGCAAGGGGCGCTGCGTATCACGGCCTCTGTTGCATTTGGCGAGGTGTGGCTGCTGCCCCGCATTGACGCAATGCTTCGGCGTTACCCAGGACTTTCTATCGACCTGCGATTGAGTGATGCGCAGTTGGATTTGGTTGGGGAGGGGATTGATCTCGCCGTTAGAATGGGGCCTCAGGCGGATTCAAGTTTAATCGCGACCAAGCTCATGGAGACACGATACCGTGTCTTGGCGCATCCGGATTGGGTTGAAGCGATGGGGTCGCCATCGGTGCCGTCAGACCTTTCTGAATGCGACTGCGTTCTTATGACCCTTGGCGCTTATGGAGCGCGTTGGCAATTTCGCTGTGGGGAGGGAGAGGCGCAAGAGATCCGCGTTTCGGGACGTCTCAGAGTTTCCAATGCCTTAACGCAGCGAAGTGCCGTGCGTCGTGCTCTCGGGCCCGGATTGTTGGCGGATTGGCTGACAGAGGCTGACCGTGCTTCAGGTTCTCTGGTCGATTTGTTTCCAGATTGGACCGTGGGCGCCGGCGATTTCGAATCGGCAGTTTGGCTGCTCTACCCATCCCGGGCCTATATGCCCAGAAAAACCGCGTTGTTTATAGAAGCGCTCAAGCAATCGGTCGTCTGAAGAACACGACGGCCTTCGTGCCGCCATCCGTTTCGCGTTCCCCCACGGATTCAAATCCCATGCGTTGATGAAAAGCCATGGAGATCGGATTCGCTGGTTTAGAATTTACCTCGCAGGTGACAGCGGTGGTGTGTCCGGCCGCAGCAGCGAAAAGGTCGTCATAGAAGGCGCGGCCGACACCCATCCCTCGGGCTCCCTCACTAACCATGATGCGATCCACATACCAGAAATCATCATACCGTTCACCGAACCAGGCGTAGTTCAAGCTGGGGTAGTCGGCACCCGGCGCATAGACCAGCAGCGCGCCGACCGGTGTGCCGTCCGCCGCAATTGCAGCCCGTGCATGAGCGCATTGTGGGATGTAGTACTGGAAACGCTCCGCCGGGACGGAGTTTACTTCCGGTACATTGGCTTCATTCAATGTATGAAACCAATCCATATCGGCGATTGGATCGATGGAGCGGAGGGTCAGGCCGCTCATCGCGCTTCCCTCCGCGCCATGAAGGCAAGGCGCTCAAACAGATGCACATCCTGTTCATTCTTTAACAGCGCGCCATGCAGTGGTGGGATCGCTTTCGTTGGATCGGATTCCCGAAGCACCTCTGCTGGAATATCATCGGCGACCAGCAGCTTGATCCAGTCCAAGAGTTCCGATGTCGAGGGGCGTTTTTTTAGGCCCCGTACATCGCGCACTTCAAAGAACAGCGTAAGCGCTTCTTTTAGAAGGCGTTTCTTGATGTCCGGAAAATGAACCTCGACGATCTGCTCCATCGTTTCCAGATCGGGGAAGGAGATATAGTGGAAGAAACAACGGCGCAGAAAGGCGTCCGGCAGTTCTTTTTCATTATTGGAGGTGATGATCACGATGGGACGTTGCTCGGCCCGGATGACTTCCTTGGTCTCATAGACATGGAATTCCATCTTATCGAGCTCAAGTAACAGATCGTTGGGAAATTCGATATCCGCTTTATCGATTTCATCGATCAGCAGGACGGGGGCGGGGTCGGAGGTAAAGGCCTCCCACAGCTTTCCGCGCACAATATAGTTCCCAATATCATGAACCCGGTCATCGCCGAGCTGGCTGTCACGCAGGCGGCTTACAGCATCATATTCATAAAGGCCCTGCTGAGCCTTTGTAGTCGACTTGATATGCCATTCGATGAACGGGCGACCGAGTGATTGGGCAACCTGGCGGGCGAGCTCCGTCTTACCGGTACCAGGCTCACCCTTTACCAATAAGGGACGCTCCAACGTGACTGCTGCATTGACCGCAATCGACAGATCGTCAGAGGCGATATAGCTATCCGTTCCCGTAAACCGCATGTAAGGATATCTCCTGAAAATTTGGGTGCGCCCGGACCCTATGACGCGACGGTTTCGCGATCAAGCGGGATGCCAATCAATCATGTTTTTCTAGTCCGAGGGTGATGCATTACTCGCCGGCGGATGTTGGCTGGGCCTTGCGGTCGATTGCTTTCCATCCATCTGTGCCAAAGGCCTCCAGAGGCTCAAATCGGCGCTTGTAGTCCATTTTCGGACTGCCCGGCACCCAGAAGCCGAGATAGATATAATCTTGCTCCGCCGCTGCCGCGACGCGGGAGAGAGACAGAATGATATAGGTGCCGAGGCTCCGGCCCGCATCGATGGTAGGATCAAAGAAGCTATAGACTGCTGAGAGGCCATCCTTCAGCCGGTCAGAGATACAAGCACCGATCAGTTTTCCACTTGGATCACGCCATTCGAAGATTGTTGTATCGACTGGGCTCGCAACAACCAAATTTGAAAAATCCGTATAGGACATCTGCGCCATATCGCCATCACTATGCCGGGCCTTCACATAGGCGCGGAAGAGGGCGTATTGCTCCGCCGTTGCATGGGCCCCGACTTCGCTGACCGAAACCTCGGCATTTCGGTTCAAAATGCGCCGGAATGCCTTACCCTCCCGAAGCTCTTTTACGGGGAAACGGACAGGAATGCATTTCTCACAGCCGGGGCAGGCGGGGCGATAGACGATGTGATGAGACCGGCGAAAACCATTCGCACTCAAGTGATCAAAAACATCCTGGGAATCAGGGCCATTCAGCTCATGGAAAAGCTGCTGCTCCACCCGGTCCGGCAGATAGGGGCAAACCATCGGTCCGCTGCGATGGAAGGTCAGGATATAGGGGGGCTTACGGTGTGCGGTCATGGGGTGTGGCTCGCCTATTTCCCGTCGTCATTATGAAAATAGGCCGATGCCATGGCGCTTGAAATGGACGCAACGTCCCGCTGTACCCGGTCCAGATACTCATGCATCCCAAAGTCGATGATATCGTCGATACTGAATTCCTCCAGCTCGTGCCGTGCGCCATCGATAAGAACGGCAACGTCTTCGCCGCGGGATAGTCGGAAACTGACGATCAATTGGGTCACCAGATTCGCCAACTCGCCAATGCAGCATCGAACTGAGCGGGGGAACTGATTATTTCGGATCATGAATTCAGCGACAATGCGGGGTGTCATTGTGCGTGGATGTACCCGCCGGAATGCGTGATAGCCGGCAGCAGAGCGCAATAAGGCGTTCCATTGTGAGATATCTTGCGGCGAACCGACATCATCGACACGCGGCAGGAGCGCATGATACTTCACATCCAGCAGCCGTGTTACCTGATCAGCACGTTCCAGGAACTTTCCGATCTGGTAGAAATACCACCCCTGATCACGGTAGAAGGTGCCTTCCGTGATTCCGGCATGGGCCTGGCAGCCCAGCTTTACGATCTCGCAGTACTTCGCGACATCCAGAGTGTGATCCGGCCCTGCGGGCATGTCCTTCAAGCGATTATGGAGCATATTGATATGCGTCCACATTTCGGTCGAGATCAGCGGCCGTAGCGCGCGTGCGTTTTCTCGTGCGGATGCGATGGAGGAAATGATGGAGGTCGGGTTCTCGGCATCAAGGGTGTAGAAATAGACGACAGCGCGTGGGGTTGCGCGTGGATACCGCTCAGAAAACTGTTCTTCATCCGCATTCAGACGCACGATGGCGTCCCAATTATGCCCTCCAGTCAGATCATCCCGGGCGAAGGATGCGTTAACATCAATCAGCCGCGCGAGATTTTCCGCCCGCTCAATATAGCGCGCCATCCAGAAAATTGATTCAGCATATCGGGCGAGTAGCAGCATCGTCATTCACTCAGCACCCAGGTGTCCTTGGAGCCCCCGCCTTGCGAGGAGTTAACCACGATGGACCCCCGTTTCAGGGCAACCCGGGTCAATCCACCGGGTAGGACCCAGCTATCCTTCCCCGTCAGACAGAAGGGGCGTAGGTCCACATGCCGGGGTTCCAGGGCGCCATCAATCAGGGTTGGGCAGACAGAGAGGCTGACCATCGGTTGGCTGATGAAATTGGCCGGGTCATCCTTCAGCTTGGCGCGAATGTCGTCCAGTTCGTCCTGGCTCGCCTTCGGTCCAATGACGATTCCGTAGCCCCCGGATTCGCCTACCGGCTTCACCACGAGGTCCTTTAGATTGTCGAGCGTGTATTGAAGGCCTTCAGGCTCTCCACAGATATTGGTTTCGACATTCGGGATAATCGCTTCTTCATCGAAATAATATTTAATCAGGCGTGGCATATAGGCATAGATCGCCTTGTCGTCGGCAACGCCGGTCCCGATGGCATTGGCGAGTGTAACATTGCCTTTTGCATAGGCCTGCATGATTCCCGGTACGCCCAGAAGGCTGTCTTCGCGGAAGGCGAGGGGGTCCAGGAAATCATCATCAATCCGTCGGTAGATGACGTGCACGGGGGCAAGGCCGCGCGTCGTGCGCATATAGACCTTGTCTTCCTCGATCACCAAATCCCGCCCTTCGACCAGGGGGACGCCCATTTCACGCGCAATGAAGATATGCTCGAAATAGGCTGAATTGAATACGCCCGGTGACAGCAGTACGACCTGCGGGTCGTCGACACCTTCCGGCGCGACGTCATGAAGGGCCGCGTGAAGCTTTGCGCCATAATCATCGACCGGGCGGATGCCGATGTCTTCCGCCATGTCTGAGAAAGCGCGCATCATCATATGGCGGTTCTCAACCACGTATGAGACCCCCGATGGGGTTCGCGCATTGTCTTCCAGCACACGCAAGATGCCGTCTGAACCACGGACCAGATCTGTCCCGCAAATATGGACATAAACACCGCCCGGTGGGTCCAGCCCGATCATGCTTTCGCGATAGTTCTTATTCCCCAGAACCAAATGCGCGGGAATGATGCCGTCCTTTATGCACCGCCGTTCATGGTAGATATCGTGAATAAAGGTGTTCAGAACCGCGACACGCTGCTTAATCCCCGCTTCCAACAGATCCCATTCTTTGGCCGAGATGACCCGCGGGATGACGTCAAAGGGCAGGATACGGTCTATCGCTGTTTTTTCAGTATAGACAGTGAAGGTGATGCCAAGATTATAGAGCTCTTGTTCAGCCGCTTTGGACCGCGCCATAAGGTCGGTTTCTTGAAGCTGACGAATGCGTTTCTGAACCGCTTTGGAGGGGGCCGGCAGGTCTGGTCCACCGCCAACAATCTCACAGTAAAATCCGCTTGGATCATATCCGTTGATCCCATCGGTATCGTCAGCCATGTCGTCCCATCCGGAAGTCTCCCCAAGGGTGCGCTGCACCATAGCCTTAAGTATGAGACAAACAGGTCATATGACAACTGTTTTACGGAATTTCCGTGAATTTTACCGATGGGCTCGCCAAGACAGAGCCGTTTGGTGCTTACAGGACGTCCTGGCGATCAGCACGGATGACGATACTGCCGGTTAGGATATCGTGAAGGCATCGGCTTCGATCATCAAACAGCGCCCATAACAACAACAACCCACCTGTGAAGGCCAATGTGACATAGAACAGGGCGAATAGAATAACCGCCTGAACCAAGGTAAGCCGTCCGCCCCAGTTGGAAACAACCTTCAACCCCATGATCCGTTGACCAATAGTGGCTTGCGTTGGGGAGGAGACAAGAAAAGCATGATACGCGATGGGGAGCAGAGCCAAGAACGGCAATAGGAAGGCAAAGAGACCCAATGTTATGAAGACGAAGACGTAAACGGCACCTGATATGGCGAGAAGTATCGCTGCATCGATCAGATAGGCCGCGACGCGACGCCCGATTGTTCCTTCAAAAAGGCTGGGATTATCGAGGGAGAGAGCACTTTGAAACCCTGCATCGTCATTTTTGTGCTGCTCAACAGGCATCGGATCCAAGCGCATACTTCTACCTTCCGTCTTTTGTCTTTGTTAGAGGCTTATGTGGGAAGGCCGGGGGATATTCGCAAGCTTTGCCGTATTTTTGATCGCTCTATGCGTTTCGAAGAACGTTACTTGTTAACAACCGATGGGGGTGGTTGTCCGCGTCCCTTCGGTGCTTGCCGGAGCAGGATCACGGTCATCCGTCTGTTCGAGGGGGAAGCCGGGTTTTCAATATAGAGCGGTTCTGAGTCTGCTTTCCCGATGACCGTGGCAAAACGCTGGGCGGGTAGTGCAACTCTCTGCAGTTCGCGCCGCGCAGCATTTGATCGGTTAAGTGAAAGTTGCCAGTTTCCGGTTTCTCCTGGCGTGCGGGCCGTATGGCCCGTGATCGAGATTTTGTTGGGCAGTCTCGCCATGTACTCGCCAATGAACTGAAGCGCCAGGCGCCCATGTTTTGTTAATTTGTCAGAGCTTGGGTCAAATGACGCTTCGTCCCGGTTGTCGACAATTTGAACACGCAACCCATCCTCAGTCACATCTACCCGTATGGACTGATTTAATGTTTGAAGTTCAGGCGGCAACTCATCGAGTGATTTTTCGAGCAGTTTCTTTTGGGTATTGAACCGTTTCTCTTCGGCTTCGGCATTAACAGGACCGGCGCTGCCCGTACTTTCTTCGTCATTGATGCCGCTCTTATTCTCGTCGGTTATTAACTCACCATCAGCGCTCGTCTCGCTATCGCTGCTGGAGGCCGCCAGCCTGTCATCTGTTGGGCCGGGGTCATTTGTTGTGACCCCCCCAAACAAGCCATCAGACCCTGAATTTCCGGCGGAGGTTTGCGTGGTCGGTGTGAAGAAGTTTGAAATACCGTCCAGAACTTCCTGCTCGGTGGCATTCAGCAGCCAAAGAAGTAGGAAAAACGCCATCATCGCGGTTACGAAATCCGCATAGGCAACTTTCCAAGCCCCACCGTGATGTTCGTCAGCGGGGACTTTTACTTTCTTCACCAGGATCGGTTTGTCGGACATGTCGATTATTCGTCCGGCAGGGGTGGTGGGGCGTCAAAGCCGAGTTCGGGCGGGGCACTTTCGTCGTCGGCAACTTCACCATCGTGCGTCGGCTCCGGCGGCAATGGAATATTCCGGGTGATCACGATACTCACGCGACTGTTTTTTGCAGCGTCCGGGTCTTTCTTAGAAATAGGGTCGGTGTCCGCGACGCCGGAAACTTCAATAATGCGCTCAGATGGTAGGCCGACCCCAACCAACCATTGTCGGACATTCGCCGCACGATCTGAAGAAATCTCCCACTTCCCGTAATCTGAACCATCGCTGCTGATCTCGGCGCGGGTGTGACCGGTAATCGTTATACTGTTATCGAGGCTTGCGACAATTGTCCCGACGAGCGCCAAAAGCCGTCTTGCGCGAGACGCCAGCTCCGCCCCGTCGTCGACGAACATGCTCTTCTTATCTTGATCGAGCAGCTGCAGACGCAGGCCTTCCGGCGTTTGTTCGATTTGCAGACTTGAGAGCAGATCCTGTGAATCCGGGCTTTGTGTGATTGACTGCCGAAGCTTGGTCATCGCCTCGTCGAGCAATTCCTGCTCTTCTTTCTGCGCAGCCGCGTCGCCTTTGTTTACCTCCGTCGAATGAGGGTCATCCCGTTTCTGACCGGTTTGGTCACCGGCCTCTTCTTGTCCTGAAGTTGGCAGCGGGATCGCCGCGGCGGGACGGGAGGTCAGGCTGCGAAGCGCCCCTTCCATTGAAGCGATACTCTGCCCTGCCAAAGTGCCGCCGGAACCTTGCGCTTCCGCGGCAATGTTCGCCGGGGCGAAATAGTCGGAAAGACCGGTCATCTGATCTTCTGTTGATGCGTTCAGCAACCAGAGCAACAGAAAGAAGGCCATCATCGCGGTTACGAAATCGGCATAGGCGACCTTCCAGGCCCCGCCATGGGCACCAGCCGGCAGCTTGATCTTCTTCTTGATGATTGTGAACTCTTCGAGTTCACCATCCAATGCGTCAGCCATGATAGAGCCTTCGCGGTTGCTTGTTTTGCAGGTTCATCAAAGAGGCGGCAGGCTTGATGTCGCGTCTTCGACTTCCTTAAAGGTTGGCCGATTGTGTTCTGCCAAGGCCTTCCGCGCGAATTCTACAGAGACCTGAGGGGCATAGCCCGACATATGCGCCAGCAAACCAACCTTAAGGCAGGTCATATAGGTCGCTTCTTCTTCCATTAGCTGCTTCGCACTACTGGCGAAGGGGGAGAACCAACCATAGCACAGAAGGATACCAAGGAAGGTACCGACCAGCGCACCACCAATCAGTCGACCCAGGATTTCCGGCGGCTCGTTAATCGAGCTCATGGTTTTAATAACCCCCAGAACGGCGGCAACGATCCCGAGTGCCGGGAAACTTTCCGCCAGGCCAGTCAGGGAGTGACCGATAGCATGTTCATATGAGTGGAGCGCTTCGAGATCTTGTTCCATCAGCGCTTCAATTTCATGCGGGTTATCGGTGCCGAGTGTCAGAAGCCGGAGATAATCACAGAAGAACTCCAACGCATGGTGATCATGGTGGAACTTAGGGAATTGCTGAAACACAGCGCTGTCATGCGCATTTTCTACATGCTGCTCGACCGCCAGCGCGCCTTTTTGTTTCATAAGCTTGAAGACCTGATACTGCATGGTTAGCAGCTCCAGATAATCTTCTTTCTTGTATTTCGGGCCTTTGAAGATCGCGCCCAATTTACCGAAGGAGCCTTTGACGACACGCATCGGGTTTCCGACGATAAATGCGGATATCCCGGCGCCGAAGATGATGACGACTTCGAAGGGCTGATTAAGGATGCCGAGTTTACCACCCATGGCCACAAAGGAGCCAATAACGCAGCCGACAACCGCGATCATTCCGATCAGTACGAACATACGACCCTAAAACCCCTTACGCGTCTTTAGCCGCTTGAATACAGCGGATATCTTCCCACCCGTAACAATATGCCTGTTCGGGCCAATAAGTCCAACCAGAACCGCAAATAAAGTGGATATCTGTTCCTAACTTCACTTAGCTGAGCCTTTGGATGGTGGCCCGCGCCAAATATGAAGGACTGTTTTCCTTCTGTCCTCCAGGTGATTCTGTTCAGGCGCCGGGCGTTCCGGATCCTCAAAACTGTTGGATATCAGGACGGCCTCTTCCCGCATTTCTCGTTGCGCCTTGTCGAGCAGATCCGGCATCGGCGCAGGACTTAAGAAGGCATAGATAAGGCTGTGATCCTTTAGGTCGACGTCCCAGATGGACTTCAATTCTATTTGAATACGGGGGTCACCAGTCAGGAAAGCGCGAAGGCGGCAAACTGCGAAAGGGAAAGGCGCCGTTTCAACGCCCCAAAAGGTTGAGTCCGGATGTTTGTTTGCTTTGGCGAGCGCGAATAATGTCCCCCCCAGCCCGCAACCAAGATCGATAAATCGCACGGGTTTGTCAGGTTCGCAAAACCTTGCGAGGGCGTGCCATACCGTTGCATTGGAGAGGTAGAGCGGAACCCGTTCTCCCGCCACATTGCTGAAGACAAGAAACAAAGCGGCGAACGCCAGTCCGAAGCTCCAGCCAGGCAAGCCACTTGCAATCCCAAGATAGACGAGAGGGGGAAGTGCTGCCTGGATGATGATCCACCACTTGGGCAGGCGAAACGCGATCGTCAGTCCAACGGCGATAGAGGAGACGAGCGCTATCTTTGGCCATAGCGAAAGCAAGGGGAAACCCAGGGCGACGCTGCCCTGAACATAGAGCAAAAGCGCCGCGACAGCCAAAGCCTGTGCCACAATGGCTCGCAACACCGGCCGCTTCAGGACGTTCTTAAATCCGGTAAAGTCTCTCGCCCTTTCTGGCGTCATGCGCTACACCACATTTCTGTACCGCGCTTCTTTTGTTGTTACAGGTTGATACCGCGCCTCGGGATGGGCGTAAGCATAGGATGGTCAAGGCTAGCATGACGCAGGACAACTCCGAAACCGTTTCGGAATCAGACTTCCGCGCTTTATGCGGTCGGTTTGCAACCGGCGTCGCCGTGATCACCGCCCGCCGGCATGATGGGCGGCAGGAAGGGGTGACCGTAAACTCTTTTACCTCATTGTCGCTAAAGCCGCCGCTGGTGCTGTTTTGCCTGGACTATGATGCAGGCACTTTCCCTGCTTTCGACAAGACGCGGCATTTTGCTGTGAACATTCTTGGTGTGGATCAGCAGGGCATTTCTGATCGCTTTGCCGGTGTCGGGCTTGAGGATCGGTTCGATGGTGTCGATTTGGTAACGGATCGTGATGAGACGCTTCCGCCTTTGATCGCCGGATGTTTGGGCTATCTGACCTGCGAGGTTGAGGCCCGCCACCCAGGTGGTGATCATCGGATTATCGTTGGCCGGGTCCAGGAGATCATGTTTGGGGAGGACGCGGATCCCTTACTGTATTTCGGCGGCTACAGAAAAATCGCGAAAAACTAGTCTCAGACTGGTTTCTACAGCGGCGTCAGCAGGCGACCACATTCACGGCCAGCCCACCCTGACTGGTTTCCTTATATTTGGTATGCATATCTTCGCCGGTCTCGCGCATCGTCCGCACAGCGGCATCCAACGGCACGAAATGGGTGCCATCCCCCTTCATCGCCAGAGAGCAGGCATTGACGGCCTTCACGGCGCCCATTGCGTTTCTTTCGATACATGGAATTTGGACAAGCCCACCGATTGGATCGCAGGTCATGCCGAGATGATGCTCAAGGGCGATTTCTGCGGCATTCTCAATCTGAGCGTTGCTTGCGCCAAGGGCTGAGGCGAGCCCGGCGGCAGCCATCGCTGAGGCAGAACCAACCTCTCCCTGACAGCCAACCTCTGCGCCGGAAATGGAGGCGTTGAATTTAATGATGCCGCCAATCGCCGCTGCCGTAAGCAAGAAATTGCGAACCCCATCGCGGTTAGCGTCCGGACAGAATTTCTCATAGTAGCGGACCGTTGCGGGAATAATTCCCGCGGCCCCGTTGGTCGGCGCAGTAACGACTTTGCCGCCGGCCGCATTTTCCTCGTTCACCGCGATGGCGTAGAGACTGATCCAGTCCATGATGTCGTGGTAATAGTGACGATTGCTTTGTCGATTCTTTTCAAGTTCTTCCAGGATCGACTTCGCACGCCGCTTTACATCCAAACCGCCCGGCAAGCGCCCGTCCTGGGCCAGACCGCGCTGGATACAGCTGCGCATTGTCTCCCAGACTTTGTCGATCCCTCCGATCACCTCTTCGCGCGGGCGGGCGGCGCATTCATTCGCCAGCTTCATCTGGGCGATGGATAGTCCGGTCGCCTCGCCCATCTGCAGCATTTCTTCTGCGGTGTTGAACGGGTGCGGTACGTCAATCGGTTCGCGGGCGCCATCGCCACCGGCAGCATGTTCCGCTTCGGTCACGACAAATCCGCCGCCGATGGAATAGTAGGTTTCTTCAGCCAGCAGTTGGCCATCTTCACCAAACGCCTTCAATTTCATCCCGTTTGCGTGCCCTTCAAGCGGGGCCCCATAGTCGAAAAGCAGGTCGTTCTCGGTAACGAAGGGGATATCCTTACGTCCGCCTAGCGGCAGGGTTTGTTCTGCATCGACTTGGTGGACCAGGGTAAAGGCTTCATCAGGATCAATACTTGCTGGTTCACGCCCGCAAAGGCCAAGAATAACCGCCCGGTCGCTCGCGTGGCCTTTCCCTGTGAAGGCGAGGGAGCCGTGCAGACTGGCTTCCACCCGCATAACCGCATCAAACTTCCCTGCCTCTTCTAGCGCCGATACAAACAGCGAGCCGGCGACCATCGGGCCAACCGTGTGGGAACTAGAGGGACCAATGCCGATCTTGAACAGGTCAAAAATACTGAGAAACATAGTACAGGGCTCCAAAGACCGGCTCTTTCGCGAGAGCTAGGGTGATGGAAGCAGGGATAAGTGCGCCACCGACTTTTTCCTATCTTCGCCGCGTCCCGGAATCCGGAAATAGCGACCGTCGGCCCAATCATCGACCAGATTGCCATAGAAGGGTGATGCGGGGTTGCCCGAAATGCCGCCAGCGATGGCAAAGACACTGTTATCCAGGTTACTCAAATCATAGACGGCGCGCAGACCGGCACCATGGACATGGGCAAAGGGATCGTCGCTTCCTAGCCCCGACATCTGGCCGCGGTTCAGTGTGTGATCCCCCCCTGGTGTCGTGACGGGCCGGGCAGTCAGGTCACCGAGCAGGGGGATTGCCCCCATGATTCTGTGTCTCATGGGGGCCCGATGCAGCTTGGACCAGCGCCAGTCTTGCGGATCGTCTCCAAGCCGTTCTGTCAGCAGGTCTAGCGCGGATCTGAGAGAGGATCCAAGAATCTCCGCACAGCTTTCGCGACGATCCGTTCCCTTATTATCGCACCATTCACCCTCTCCGGTGAGTGCGTTTTCCAGAAAGCTTGGATCAATCGGAATGCCACCGGTTGCCTGATCACCAATGTCATCACGGACCAGAGCATTGAAAACCGCGTTGTGCCAGGCCGCATAAAGTGCCGGAGCGGCGGAGTCGGGATTCATGCGGAAATCCCAGTCCGTGAAGATTTGGCGTGCCTGAGTTGTTTCGGCGCTTTCTTCAAGGCCAGCAAGAAACACAGGCACCAGTCGCTTTGCAGCGTAGGAAAGCGTGTCGGTTTGTAAGTCCGTCTGCCCGGCGATGTCCCTCGGTGGCGTTGGGAATAGCGCGTCGCGCAGTCTCAAAGCGCGTTCCGGCGGCTGGAATCGCTGGGCGACAGCAGGGGGGCGGTCCGGCGGCACAACCCGGTTATTGGCATTGTAGATACGGCCTGCTTCGGGATTCAGGAGCGCATGAGTGGGTGAACGCCGGAGGATACCGCGCCATGCGGCCTTTGGATCCGTGCTGATTAGGGGCAAGCCCCCTGAATGGCCCGGTGCTCTGATAGGCAGCAATCCCGGCACGGCAACGCCGACGTTTCCGTCCCGATCCGCATAGAAAAGGTTTTGGATCGGCGCGCCGAAACTCTGCAGCGCCCTCAGGAAATCATCCCAATCCTGCGCCCTGTTCAGGGCCCGCAGAGCAAGCGGGGTTTGGTCGGAAGAATCAAACCCGGTCCACTGGAGCGCCATCAGGGGAGAGCCCGGGTCTCGACTTGGCAGGATGGGGCCGAAAACAGTCTCGCGAACTGTAATGGTTTCAGGCTCACCGCCACTGCGGCTTATGACTTCTTCGCGGATTGTGAAATGCTGGGCGCCCCGTGCGGTTAGATAACGATCGGGGTCGGTGGGGTCTTCTTCGATGGCGACCAGATCCATGGTATCGGCATAGGTGGTGGTCATGCCCCAAGCGATATGACCATTGTGACCCAGGACCAGCATTGGCACACCTGCCGCCCCGACACCTGTCAGGGTTAGGTTCGGCGTTTCGATTCGGATCGGATACCATGTTCCCGGCAACTCGAGCCCCAGATGCGGGTCATTGGCCAGGATCGGAGCTCCTGTATCGGTTAAGCCTCCACGGATCACCCAGGCGTTGGAGGCTTCCCGCTTCTTAAGTGGCGACGGAACCGGGATCATAGCCTTGGCAGCAGCTTCAGCCTGAGGAGCCAAGGTGGCGGGACCGGGGGCATCATGGGGTGGTAGAAGTTGGTCGAGACGTTCCGGGCTCAACCGGGACAAAAGCTCCGCCCTTAGTCGTTCACTGCGGTAATCGCCTGAGAGTTGGAAGGCCATTAACTTGCCCCAGATCAGGCTATCGGCAATGCGCCAGGGTTCCGGTTCATGCCAGATCAGTTGGAAGGGAAGGGGGAGGTAACTCTCTCGCGTCTCCAGCCAGTGATTGACGCCATCCGCATAGGCCTGGAATTCTGCATGGGCCTCTTTCGGTAAGGCCGCTTCATCCGCCAGGGCTCTTTTCCCAATTCCCAGCGCGCGCATATAGCGGTCTATGCCGAGACCACGATCTCCGATCAACTCCGACAGCCGTCCCGTACCAATTCGCCGGGTCATCTCCATCTGGAACAAGCGGTCCCGTGCATGAAGGTAACCAAGCGCTCGATAGGCATCCGTCAGATTGGTTGCCCGGATTGTTGCAATTCCGGTTTCGGCCGTGTCGATGGCAACCGGCGCTGAAAGGCCTGGGAGCGTCCTCTCTCCCTCAAGGCTTGGAATGCTTCCATACCAAAGAATCGCTGCCGCGGTTCCTGTACCAAAGACCACGGCGAGAAGAATTCGACCGCACCATTTCATCAAGCTTCGCATAGGGTTGATCATGCCTTTCAGTGATGCTTGACGGCAACCCGATATCGGGCACTCTGGTCATGCATTCAGTCAACTAAATGGAGCGCCGAACATGACCGGCTTTGAAACCAAGTCAGTCTTATGTGCATCGACTTTCGGCTTCCATCGAATGGTTTATTCCGATTGGGGGCCACGGCAAGCGGCTGAAACGGTTGTCTGTGTCCATGGATTGACCCGAAATGGTCGGGACTTCGACTTTGTTGCCGCTAATTTGGCGCAGCAAGGCTACCGGGTTATCTGCCCCGATATTGTCGGCAGAGGACGCAGTGAGAACCTAGCACCGGGCGGGGTTTATGGCATTCCGCAATATGTCGCCGATATGACCGTATTGATGGCAGCGGAAGGTCTGGAAAGCGTTGCCTGGCTCGGTACCTCCATGGGGGGGCTGATTGGAATGGCTGTAGCCGCGATGGCTAATTCGCCAATTCAAAGTTTGATGCTGAATGATGTGGGGCCTTTTATCCCAAAGGCCTCTCTGGAGAGGATCGGGGACTATGTCGGCATTGCCTGGCGCTTCGACAGCTTTGACACCGCACTTGCTCATGTAAAGAAGGCCTATGAGCCCTTTGGTCTGACCAGAGAAGAGGATTGGGTTGAATTGGCGCAAAATAGCTTGCGGGAAGAAACCGATCCTGAGACGGGTGCGCGAAGCTGGGTCAACAATTACGACACGCGAATAGCGGACCCATTCAAGGATCAAGAAGTCGGGGATATCGATCTTTGGCTGGTCTGGGACACAATCGTCTGTCCGACTTGGGTGATACGAGGGGCGTTGTCTGATCTGCTGTTGCCGGACACGGCGGTTGAAATGCAGCAACGTGGACCGAAGGCCTCAGTGATTGAGGTTCCGAATACCGGCCATGCACCCGCCTTGATGGATGCGCAGCAAGCAGCCTCTGTCCGTGAATGGCTGACGAAGACGGTTGGGGGGCCGCAATGACCATGAAATGGATGTTTGGCGGGATTCTTCTTCTGCTGCTGGGCGGCGTATCTCCTGCCGGGGCGGATTCCCGGGATGATGAATATGAAAGACTGGCGGGCGCGGCCCGTCAGTTGGCCGCTATTGATCCGTCTAATGCGTCGGGTCTGCAGACCATGCGTGGTCACGCGGTTCGTGTCGCCCGGATGATCACGCTCTTCGCGGTGTCAGAAACGGAAATCCGCTCTGAAGAGAAAGTCGCCCCACCACCAAGCGGTCTTTTGACCCCGGCAGGGCAGGTTTCGGGCGGCGGATCGCTGTTGCCGGTTTCGGATGTACCGACATCCTGGTTCAATCATCGGATATCGGACGCCCGCGATTCTATTCGGGAACTGATCGCGCTGTTGGACAAGGGTGGAAATGAAACGGCGGCGCTTCGTGCCGTTGCCGCTCGGGCAAGCACAGCGCTCGACAGCCTGGCAAGGCCTTAGTTTTTCGTTCGCGACATCTTTATCCAGAAACAGAAATGGGGCGGCTGGTTGAGAGCACGCCCCTATTTCTTGCCTTAGGCTTCGCGCCGTATTCTGCGGTTAAACAATACCGCTGTTGTCATCAGTTCCGGTTCCCACAACATCGTTCAGGCTGAGGCCGGTAACACCCTGCAACACGGCGACATCGGTATAGGTTCCGGCATCACCATTTCCGTCCTGATTCACTTGAACGACCGTGTTGCCGCTTTCATCCTCGCTCAGCTTCACATAATCGGACAAGGCATCGCCGGAACCGATATTGACCAATTGAGAGATATCGAGCATGTCGCCTTCTGCGGTATCGAAGTCGGTGATGGTATCGACATCACTACCGTCCTTCACGATGAATGTATCAGCCCCATCGCCACCGGTCAGCGCATCATTACCTGCGCCACCATCAATAACGTTGTTTCCGGCGTCACCTTGGATCGTATCGGCGAAGTCGGACCCAATCACATTTTCGAAGTTGGAGATACTATCTCCGCCAGCGCCGGATACTGTGCCGGTCATGAAGTCTATGACAACACCACCATCGGAGTCTGCGTAGGAAAGGGTGTCTGTGCCGGCACCGCCATCCAACGTATCGGCCCCTTCGCCACCGGCTATGGTGTCGTCTTCGGCACCGCCGTCGATATCATCCGCGGCAGCACTGCCGGCGATCACATCCTCGCCGGATGTCCCATCGACATCGACACCGGTTTCACTACTGACATCCGGTACATCGACGTGAACAGACTGTGTCGTTGTCGCTGTGGTGCCGTTTGCGTCAGTCGCTGTAGCGGTAACGGTCAGATTGAAATCGGCCGAGACAGTACTGTCTGCGGTCAATGTCAGGCCGGAGAGGTCGTTGGTCGTCAGCGTCACGGACCCGTCCTGATTGACAGTGCCGGCTGACAGGGTCGCGCCGTTCGGCAGATTATCGACGGTGATCGTCAGACTATCGGAGGAGATGGCGTTGCTTGCCAGAGCCGCCGAGATATCAATCGGATAG
>SPJL01037893.1_pt1 | contig 22272 bp, 19 predicted proteins | sample 3741751 | NCBI WGS metagenome assembly SPJL01 (sample SAMN10925998, study PRJNA522277) | cold seep metagenome | isolation source: Elba SIP-enriched marine methane seep metagenome, extraction at timepoint T3 | place: Italy: coast of Elba, Mediterranean Sea | reverse complement strand
GACTGGAATCCGCGCCGAACAACTGATAAAAGGCGTTACCAGAATGGTGATAAGTCGTTCTTTGCGGTTATTGATCGTTCGGGCACTCATGATGGCAGGAATCGCACAAGCACCGCCGGAAATCAAGGCCACGGTACTCCGGCCATTCAGACCAAAGAATTGCATGAGTCGATCCCAGATATAAGCAGCTCTCGCCATATAGCCGACTTCCTCTAAAATTCCAATGAGAAAAAATAAAATCGCAATTTGAGGGATAAAGACGACTATTCCTCCCAAGCCAGCAATGATTCCATCGGTCAATAAGGCCGTCCACCAAACGTCGGGAAGCCAATTTTGTAAACCACTACTCAAGGCACCAAAGCTTCCTTCAATCCAGTTCATCGGATACTCTGCCCAAGAGAAAATGGCTTGAAACACCAAGGCCATCAAGAACAGAAAGATCAGAGGCCCACCAATGGGATGGGTCAACCAGCGATCTACTTTGGTGTCAAAGCTTTGGACTTCCTTTTGGGTAGATCGCACTGCACTTTGTAGGATGGGGCTAAATTGATCGTACCGCGCCATCGTTTCTTCCACTTGAGCCGGTAATTCCTTAAAACCAATATTTTCCCGTAGCGCAGCGATATGCTCTCGGGCCTTTTGATCCAGTTGAGGCAGCCAGTGATAATGATGCCCCACTAGCAACGATTGATAGGCATTGGAATAGCCCAATTCCTGACTAACGCCTTGCGCCAATTCTTTTTCCTCGGGTTTGAGTTGGTAAAAAGAATTGCTTTGGGGAGCGATCCATTGGGCAGGTTCTTGAAGATATTGCTTAAGGGTATCAATGCCTTGCCCAGTTTTGGTACTGACTTTGATCAGGGGTACCGGAAATTTTTTCCGTAGGATTTCTTCCACCACCACCAAGCCCTGTTGTTCTTCTTGATCTGCCATATTGAGAACCCAGAGAATGGGTAATTGCAAATCGAGCAATTGGCTGAGCAAGAGGGTTTGTTGTTCGAGTTTGGTAAGGTCCGCCACGTAGATGATGGCATCGGGATAATGTTTGGCCTTGGGGTCTACCAAATTTTCAATGACGATACGTTCGTCGAGCGAATTGGGGTAGAGGCTATAAGTGCCCGGAAGATCGGTAAGCTGAATGGACTGCGCCAAACCGAGGATCGGCCCTGATTTTTTTTCAACCGTTACGCCAGTAAAATTACCCACCTTCTGTTGTAGTCCAGTCAACAGGTTAAACAAAGAAGATTTACCACTATTGGGATTGCCGACTAGGGCGATATTATACTGCGCATTCATGCTATCTCGATCGCTGCCGCTTCGCGATTTCTCAGGGCAAGCGTCAAGGCTTCGGATTGTACGTAGCAGCTTCCACGAAAGAGACCTCGGCGGATGAGGGTGATGGAGGTACCAGGCAATAATCCCATAGCAAACAATCGCTTGGCAATGGCCAAGTCATGGATGCGAACGACACGAACGGTTTGGCCTAGAGGCACTTCATTCAGGCGTTGGGAGGCTACCGGCATAAGTTAATTTTGATTCAATCTTAAGAAGTAGCCAAAGGTACTAATTATCCCTTAAAAAGGGAAGGTTAGCCCCGCCAGAAGCCTTCTTGCCAATCCCAGGTTTTGCGCTTGAGTTTGTCGATGCCTTGTCGCACCCGCTCATCGATAGCTGCTTTTTCTACGCTTACGCGAGCCGTAGTTTCGTGTTTACCAACCTCTGTGGCATGTTGCAGTCGATTGCTCACGGCATTATGGCGCAGGGTGGTATTTTCCAGACTTTCCATTTCGTAGACCTGCTCGTGGTTGTAGAGCAAATAATCATAAGGACTTCGGGAGGAGATGAGTTTGACAAAAATCGGGGCGGTTTCGATGGAGACAAATAAGAGCATGATAAAGATGCTAGCGAAGTAAATAGCTTCGCTTTCGGTGGCCAGTCGGTCGAGGGCTTCCATCCGGGCGGCCAGGCCGCCATAGCCATCGCGTTGGAGGGCAGTGATTTCGCTACGTACTTGTTCTTGTGTTCCTTGGATTTGTGCTTCCTTCTCTGCAATGATGGGGCGATAGTTGGCCACTAAGGCATCGAGTTCTCCTTGTGCCTCATCGGCTTTTTTCTTCTTGGCCCGGTAGATGGGGCCTAGGTTCTTATTTCCCGATCCTCCGGTGCCGTCTGCCTCTTGCAGCGCCATCAAGGCCAGTTCATCTCGGGCGACTATTTTTTCGTCGATCTCTGCCTTCAAACCTTTTACCTCTACTTGCAAGTTGCTTATGTCTTGCGCATAACGCAGCTTGATTTGATCCTCTTGGCTTTTAAAAACTTCTTGTTCCATCACCAATAACTCTGCGTTGATTTCCTTTTCAAAAATCTTGAGTTCTAGTGGTTTGGAAATGACGAGGGCCAATAAGATGGCCATGAGTAGACGGGGCAGGGCTACACTAAAGTTTTGCCAGCGCGAGCCTCGGCTTTTCATACTCGATACGATGTAGCGGTCGAGGTTAAAAATCATGGCTCCCCAAATTAAACCAAAGAATAGGGCGCCCCAGTAAGTATCAAAAACGGTATAGAGGGCATAGCCCGCAGAGCAAAAGGCGAGGACTCCGGTAAAGAAGACCGTAGCGCCAATGCCGATGTATTTGTTTTCGTCGGAAGGGCATTGCGCGAGAATAGAGCGATCGATACCGGCACAGAATAGAAAAAAGTCTTTTGGTGTATTGGCCATATTTCTACATTTTTTTTGCGAGCGAGCATTTCGTCACAAAAAGCGAGAAGTGGCGGGGAAAAGAAATTTTTATAGATAAATAAGGATGAGATAAAGACGAGTTAGGGCAGGGAGTAGCACTAAATAAAATGAAAAAGGCTTCATCAAACGATGAAGCCCTTTTTCGTGGTGCCTCCAGGAATCGAACCAGGGACACATGGATTTTCAGTCCATTGCTCTACCAACTGAGCTAAGGCACCAGCTGTGGATTTTGTTCCAATAGCGGGGCAAATGTAGAACCTTTTTTTGTAATCCACAATAGGAAGCCCCAATTTTTTTATGCATTTTCTTCAATCACCTGTTGTAGCTGATAAGCGGACTGCATTCCTGACTGCCGCCAAACAATTTTTCCTTGTTTGTAAAGCACAAAAGTAGGAACACCTCTTACCTTCAATTGCTCCGCAATTTTGGGGTTTTTATCAACATCTACCTTGATGATGGTCCCTTTAGTACCAATATTTTCACTGACTTCTTTCAACACCGGGGCCATAGCTTTGCACGGCCCACACCAAGTAGCATAAAAATCTACTAGTACAGGTTTATCTCCATTGATCAATTCGCGAAAAGAAGGACGACTCATGAATTTAAAGTTTGATTAGGGGGTGTCTGAAAAATGTTTTTGCTTCCAGCTTCGTTCAGAACCAAAAGATGTCTAAGATGGTCCGAAGGATAATTTTCAGACACACCCTAGATAACAGAACAAAATTAAGAAGTTTAAACGACATGGGCTAGCCCAAAAAAAAGACCAGCAGCGATTTGAGAGATCCACTGCTGGCGTAAAGTAAAAACCATTGATACATTTAATCTTATTCTGTACGCACCCTAAGGTGCGGGACAAAGTCTAGTCGACTAGGGTTTCGGCAACCGGGTACCGCACGTTAATCTTCTTTTTAAGCTCTTTACGAGCAAAGAAAATTCTACTCTTCACTGTGCCTAAAGGCAATTCCATCTGTTCTGCAATTTCGTGGTATTTATATCCTTGATAGTGCATGAGGAAAGGAATCTTGAAACCATCATCAAGCTCTTCTATCATCGTAGTCAATTCCTCAATCAACATATTGGAACTGCCTCGATTGACTACCGTACGACTACCAGAGTTAATGAAATAATTATTATCAGTCGCATCCATAATGGTATTGCGCTTGATGCGTTTGCGATAGTCATTGATGAAAATATTTTTCATAATCGTCATCAACCATGCTTTGAAATTAGTACCAGGAATAAACTTTTCCTTGTTCTTAATGGCGCGGAAAGCAGTTTCTTGATATAAATCTTGGGCATCATCCCTATTCTTTGTCAGGTTGAACGCGAAAGCATGCAAAAGAGAAGTTACACTGTTGAAACGGTCGTAAAATTCTATCGTAGACATGAGAACTAGGATTTTGTTGAATGTTTTGGAGCAATTTGCCCTCGATTGTTAAACAAATTTACATTTTTGTTTAACTATTTACAAGTAAAACTTAAACAAAATACCAAGTGCTAATCATTTTTACATGTTTGGGAAAATAATAGAATGTGTTAAAGTGTTGAATTTCAGCACTTTAAATAAATTTATAGAATGTTGAACCTTTCAAGGAAAAATGAAAGAAAGGAGGCTATTTGGGGCTAAAACCCATCACAATCCGCAGTTTTTGATAGATTTCGGTGTTGTCATACACCCCTGAGAAGTAAGAAGACCCCGGCCCATAGGCAAATACGGGGACCATCTGAGCAGTATGGGCATTGGAGGCAAATTGTACCTCCAGCTGCTCCGCCGTCGACTTAGGATCGATGGTCATTCCTCCCGTTTCATGATCAGCAGTGACGAGCAAGAGCGTTTCGCCATCTTCTTCAGCAAAGGTTATCATCTTTTCCACGGCCTTTTCAAAATCCGCCATTTCGGCTAGCAATTCCTCTCCATTACGGGCATGGCCTGACCAATCGATCTGTGCTCCCTCGATGACTAAGAAAAATTGCCCCCCATCACGTTTACTGAGGTAACGTGTGGCAGCCTGACTAGCTTGAGGCAAATAATCACGGCCTTGACTTGCGGGCAGGGGTTCGGAGTCGGCCGTAAAAAAGATCATCTTTTGTTTAGGGTTGAGTACCAAGTTGCGGATACTGGTACTGAGGAAATCCCGGATGGTATAGCCTTGGTTGCGTAAGTCGGTGACGAGGTCGCGTTCGTCCTTACGACGGTCAAAATACTTTTTCCCTCCACCAATAGCCAAGTCCACTTGGCTCACTCCTAATTCTTCGGCAATATTTTCATATTGGTATCGCTGGCTTTCGTGGGCATAAAAAGCGGCGGGAGTGGCATGTACGATACTAGAGGTGGTGACGATACCGGTAGCCCAATCTTTTTTTTCCGCCTCCACTAGGATGCTGGTTTGTGCTACCGTATCAGCATCAACACCAATGGCGCTATTAAAGGTTTTGACCCCACAGGCCATTGCGGTGGCCGCGGCCGCGGAATCAGTGGCGAGAGCATCGGTAGAGTGGCATTTTTGTAATCCCACTACTGGGAACTGTTCCAATGGCGTTTGATTTCCATTGCGATACATGGCCGCTGTAATCTGAGCTAGCCCCATGCCATCACCAATCATCAGGATAACTCGCTGGGGCTTTTTTTGAGCATCAATTTGGGAAATAGGACGGTAAATGGTTTCGTATTGTACGACACGGCAGTTGGTCAGGCCAAGGCTCAACAGTAGCAAAAAAACATAACGGAATAACATAGTATCTATCTGTCTCATTCAAATTGGGCACACTCCCAATTGGAAAGTTACTAAAAAGCGAGGACTTGAAAATTTTTAACAAAAAAATAATGCAATTAAATACCTTGGATGAGAAATGGATCGGAATTTAATTCTGCTGAATCCTGCTTCAGAGCAATTTGTCGATTATCATTTGGTTTTCGTCGTATTTAGCAAATCATCTTTGGTGAACCCTCCTTATCTTTGTAGCGTTATCCCCCGAAGAATAGTTGAAAACTCAATATGCGATTATACTTATACCTTTGCTTAATTTGTCAATTTGCCTTTCAAAACCTGATCGCACAGACGGCTTTTGAAAGTGCTCCCCTCTGGACTGGGATACCCCCGTCATCAGAGCAAAGCCTGTTTGACTCCTGGAGTGAGGATGATATACTCTCCCTACGTCTAGAAGCAAATTTTACCGAATTAATTGCCCGTAAAAATCAGGGGGAGTACCAGGCCGCTAGTTTGGTACTCCATTCCAAAGAAGACCGCGAAGTCCATACGCCCGTAAAAATCAAAGCCCGAGGTAAATACCGTCGCCGGATTTGCGATTTCCCTCCACTCAAAATTAAGATAGGAGCAAAACACCTCTCCGGGATCGAATTGAAGAATTATAAAACGTTTAAACTGGTAACGCACTGTGCCAATGAAGGCCCAACTCGTAGTACCATCTTGCGCGAATACCTGGCCTATCAAATTTATGCCACACTGACCGAGCAAAGCTACCGCGTTCAGTTGGTAGAGATCACCTATGTCGATGAAGGCAAAGAATTGCCTCGACTCAAACGCTACGGAATTTTATTAGAAGATACCGACGAATTGGAAGACCGCCTCGGTGGAGAGAATTGTGATTGCGCCTTTACCGCTACGGATTCCCAAAGCCAAGAAGGAGCAGCCTTGGTAGCACTATTCCAATTTATGATTGGCAATAATGACTGGCATTTTAAATTGCCTCGTAACCTCAAAGTCATCAACGTTGATCAGGGTGATCAACAAATCGTAGTACCATACGACTTTGACTTTTCAGCCCTAGTAGATGCTCCCTATGCTTTTCCCAATATCGATTACCAATTAGCTGACCTACGCGACCGCGTTCTACTCATCGAAGGCCTCGAAGCAGAAGCACTCGATCGGGCCGCAGCGATTATGAAAAGCAAACGCAATGCCTTGGAAGAGCTAATCTCTAATCAGGAAGGGCTTTCCCGAAGTACGCGCAAAGAATTGCTCCAATACTTAGAAAGTTTTTATACTTTACTGGACCAAAGCTTCGATTGGACTCACGAAATGGTCGTACCTTTCGAGGCAAAGGAAAAGTAAAATATGCCTCCACTACATGTAGACCTAGCCATCGTGGGCGCGGGAATTGTAGGCCTCGCTACGGCCTTACAATTGCATCAGCGCCATCCTCAGCTGAGCATCGCCATTTTGGATAAGGAAAAAAGCCCTGCCCAGCATCAGACTGGTCACAACAGCGGGGTCATCCACTCCGGGATTTATTATCGGCCGGGCAGTTTACGCGCTACCAATTGCCAACGCGGTTATCAGCAGTTACTAGCGTTTTGTGAAACCCAAGCTATTCCCTACGATGTTTGTGGCAAATTGATCGTCGCTACTCAAGCGGAGGAATTGCCTCATATGGAAAAAGTATTCCAGCATGGAATCGCTAATGGCTTGGAGGGGATAGAAAAAATTGGTCCGGAAGAGGTTCGCGAGGTGGAACCTCATATTAAAGCCATTGCTGCAATTCGTGTTCCTCAATCGGGCATCGTCGATTATCAACAGGTGGCCTTGCGGTATGCCGAATTGTTGGAGGTGGCAGGTATCCAATTTTGTATGGGAAATGCAGTCGAACAAATTGCTCGGCGAGGTAAAACAACCATTGTTACCGCAGGCGAGGCTGAAGTACATTGTAGTTTGTTGCTAAACTGTGCAGGTTTGTATTCGGATAAAATAGCGGAGATGGCTGGGCAGCAGAGCGACCTACAAATTTTACCCTTCCGGGGAGAGTATTACGAATTAAAACCAGAGGCAGAACACTATATCAATCACTTGGTGTATCCCGTGCCTAATCCAGCCTTTCCCTTTTTAGGCGTCCACTTTACCCGGATGATTGGCGGCGGAATCGAAGCCGGACCAAATGCCGTATTGGCCTTTCGACGCGAAGGTTATAGCCGTTGGGATTTTGACCGGGCAGAACTATGGGAAACCATTAGTTATCCCGGTTTCCGACGCTTGGCGGCCAAGCATTGGCAAACGGGGATCAATGAATTATATCGCTCCTATTCCAAAAGCGCCTTTGTCCGCACGCTTCAACGTTTGTTACCTGCTCTCCAGTCGGCCGACCTACAAGAAGGTAAAGCTGGAGTAAGGGCCATGGCCTGTGGTCCGCAAGGCGAATTACTCGATGATTACTACATTCTCGAAACACCTGGGGTTATTAGCATCTGTAATGCCCCTTCTCCCGCCGCTACTTCCAGCCTATCGATTGGTCAAACCCTAGCCGAGCGAGTCTTTAAGCACCTGGCATAAAAAAAGCCGTCCCAACAGGAGTTAGGACGGCTCTTGGCGGCATGGAGAAGTCTTATTGAACCAAGAGTTTTCCACTATACCATTTTCCAGCTGCATTTTGCAAGCGATAGAAATACATCCCGCTTTGCAAGTCTTGCCGCTCAATTTTCAATTGATTATTATTGATCCCGGTATAACTGCGCATCAACTGGCCATTAGCCGAAAAGAGATCAACTTGCTGAAGCTGTCCTTCTTCGATGCTTAGGATACTAAAGTCGTGAATGGGGTTTGGAGATAATTGAATACCCACCTCAGGACTGGCCACTTCATAAGTGGAAGTAGGCACTCCTTCATAGAAGGTTTCGATAAGATCGGCATCATTGAAAAAGTCGGTAAGGTCGGGACAAGGATGTTCCACATCATCACGGAGAAAAACCGCAAAGGTGAGTTGATTCGTACCACCAGGTAGGATATTAAAAGGGCCTGAATTAAGAAGGGCCCTACGATCCCCAAAGCCTAAATTTTCTGAGCACATGGACCAGGCATTGATTTCTCTAGGGTTACCAGGAAAGGCGTATTGGACGAAGGGAACTCCAATGGGATTGTACCCCGAGCCGCCTTCAGTCAGTAAAGTACCGTCGCGCCAACTACCCGTAAGGTAATTATAAAACTCTACTGGCGTCTGTGGATCATTCATCGCCGCAATGGGGTTGTAGGAAGGGCTGTCGTAATAAGTCAATGAAGATAGGCCGTTATCGACTAACTCTCCCGTGTTGGTATCCAGTCGGGTACTTCCTTTGAGGATTTTGATGCCTACCACTGGGATGTTCTCACAAAAACCATTTACTTGATTACAACCTTGGCTACAACTTACGTCGTCATCAAGGGCATCTTCATTATAGGCGTAAAATAAATCTTGATCAGGATTACAGCCGATATAATCATCGCGGAAGCAGCCCAGGTCAGCATCGGCCCATAAACCAATATAGGTAGAATCCAATGGTTCTAAACTTCGGTTGACGATGGTATAGTCATAAAAGGTAGCACGGTTGATGGGGGCTTCGGCACTATTATAGGTGTAAGCCATGGCCCGGATTTCCATCTGCATAGGATCGCTACCGGTAGATTGAGTATGTACACCCCCGGCATCGTTAAAGACCCACCATACCGCTTGGTCTGCCCCTTTGATCTGTGGATAATCTCCTTTGGAAGGATCATAAAGGCCATCGCCATCTTGGTCGAAAAAGGGCGCTAGTCCCTGTGGCGTATTGGGTAGGGCAAAGCCCAAGAGGTTTTCGAAAAAAGGATTGCCTTTAGCTGGCCACTCCTGTAAGTCGGTCGGGATGGGGTCGTCAATGATGCCATTATCCTCAAAATCATCCAATAAGGCATCAATATTGGTACGGCTTACCTTCCAAAAGCGGTCATAATTACTACAATTATCAGGAGTAGTATTTCCTTGTTCATCCAAGGGGCCTGACCAGAAGTCGACTCGGCCACTGAAAAGACCATAAGTACTCGCTCCTAGCTTAAGGTTAGCCCCAGCATCGAAGCCACCGAGCCACAAACCGCCCGCAAAGAGCAATCCAACCTGACGATTGGGATCTTGTGGGTCATCGACCAAATAACCAGCGCCAGATCCATTCCACCACAGACCACCCGCGCCGGGAAGCATGACCTCGATATCACTGGTGCTAATGGTGGTTCGAGCTGAATTGATCGTACAATCATTCTGAGCAGAGAGGGCCATTGGCATTAATAGCGCTAGGCTGTAAAAAAGAAATGTTAGTTTCAAGTTTTTCATCTTTAAATATTCTATGGAAGTAAAATTATTTTTGATTTAAATAATTCGCACTTAGCGTTTTGAAACAGCGTTACTATCATTAGTAACCTTATATTGATTAATGTAATAGAAGCAAAGATAAAAAAAGCCGCCCTAACGAGCGTTAAGACGGCTAAGAGAGAGTTTAAGAATATTATTGAATCAACAGTTTTCCACTATACCATTTTCCAGCTGCACTTTGCAAACGATAGAAATACATTCCACTTTGCAAATCTCGCCGTTCAATCTTCAACTGGCTATTATTGATTTCATTATAACTGCGCATCAATTGGCCATTGGCCGAGAAGAGGTCGACTTGTTGCAACTGCCCTTCTTCGATACTCAGGATACTATAATCCCGGAGGGGGTTAGGGGAAAATTGAATGCCGAGGGCAGGGCTAGCCACTTCGTAGGTAGAAGTAGGCACTCCTTCGTAAAAGGTTTCGATAAGGTCTCCGTCATCGAAAAAGTCACCAAGGTCTGGGCAAGGATGCATTACCGCATCACGGATGTAAACGGCGAAGGTAAAGCTGTTGATTTCGCCAGGCCGCATCAAGAAAGGACCTGAGCCTAAGATAGCTCGCGCGTCAGAGCCAGGAGCATCGATCGCACACATGGACCAACCATTAGGATCGCTAGGATTGTCTGGGAAAGCATAGGATGTAACATCAGTACTACCAGGGTTGTAACCTGTACCACCAGTGGTGAGCGGAGTACCATCTCGCCAGGTGCCGGTAAGCAGGTTATAGAATTCAATGGCTGAGGTAGGGTCCGTTTGCCCAGGGTTAGGAGCGAGGGATCCATTATTATAATACATGAGCGAAGAAAGGCCATTATCTACAATGTTACCAGTACTTTGATCCATGTGGGTAGTACCTTTCAAAATTTTTACCCCAACCACTGGAATTTCGTCACAGAAGCCATTTACCCCCTCGCAAGATGAACTACAAGCATTATCGTCATCAAGGGCATCTTGATTGTAAACGTAAAAGAGGTTTTTATCAGGATTACAACCAACATAATCATCGAGGTAGCAGCCTAAGTCGGGATCAATCCAGAGACCGATATAGGTAGAGTCAATGTCTTCAACCGCGCGGTTGATCACCGTATAGTCATAAAAAGTGGTGCGATTGACCGGGGGCATGGCATTGTCGTACGTATAGGCCATGGCATGGATTTCTGCTTGGATAGCATCACCAGTTGATTCCGTGTGAATCCCACCTCCATCATTGAAGATCCACCAGACAGCTTGTTCGGCTCCTTTGATGAGCGGATAATCTCCTTTAGAAGGATCGTAGAGGCCATCACCATTTTGATCAAAAAATGGCGCCAATTGACGATAGCCATTTGTTGGGTTAGGAAGGTCAAATCCATTGATATCAAAAAAGAAAGGATTTCCGAGTGCAGGCCAGTCGCGTAAGGCTAAAGGAATAGGATTGTCTACAGTACCATTATCGTTGAAGTCATCGAGTAAGGCGTTGATATCGGTACGAGTGACTTTCCAAAAGCGGTCGTAATTACTGCAAACATCTGCCTCTGTTTGACCTTGATCGGTAAGTGGGCCAGCCCAGAAATCGACATTGCCACCAGTAGCACCATAGGTGCTAGCGGCAAATTTGAGGTTGTTCCCAGGATCAAGGCCACCTAGCCATATTCCACCTGCAAAAATACCTGCGATTTGACGCGTGCTTTGAGGGTCATCAATTAAATAACCACCATCTTGGCGATTCCACCAAAGGCCTCCAGTGCCGGGAAGGATCACTTCAATATCGTTTGTTCTAAGGCTTGTTTGAGCCGTATTAACCCCACAATCGATTTGTGCTTTTAGATCAGGTGTCACCATTATGCTACTTATCATAAAGCAGCATAAGAGTAGGAGGTTGTTAATGTTTTTCATAATAAATTTTTAAAAGGGTAAAGAAATAAAATGTGTTCACCTGGTCTAATGAATCAACAACTTACCGGATGTGCTGCGCCCTTGGTTGGTCCATCCTCGATAGAGGTACATTCCGACGGGAAGATTTTGGCGTTCAATCCGTAATTGATCATCAGTTAGATTGGTGTAGCGGCGGATTATTTGACCGTCAAGGCTAAGTAATTCCACCTCGTTCAGACCCTGTATATTGCTTGTAAGTATCGTATAATCGTGAAAAGGATTTGGAGCAAATTGTATGTTGAAATCTGCTTTAGGTAAATCTTGAGTAGCGGTTGGTAGGTTTTGGAAATGTTGCTCAATCAAAACGCAATTGTCCAAAACTTGATCTAAGGCGGGGCAAGGTAGGGCAACATCTTCTGTAAGGAAAACGGCAAAGGAGATGGAGTTGACCCTGCCCGGATCGGCGTGGTATGGCCCCGAATTAATAAGGTTAGAAAAGTCCAAATCGGGAAAGTCTTCGGTACACAGCGACCAGCCATTGGGATCGTTGGGAGCATCCGGGAAAGCGTAACTACTTCGTTCGCTACTTCCAGGGTTATAGCCATAGCCTCCACGTGTCAAGGGGCTACCATCACGCCACCTGCCTTTGAGGTAATTATAGGTTTCCTCGGGCCTCATACGGTTTGGAAGGTGAGTAGCTTCGTTAAAAAAATTATTAGCTGTCCAGATTGGCATTACAGAAGAGACTCCATTGTCAACAAGTTCACTGGTCACTGGATCAATCCGCTTAGTGCCTTCCAAAATTTTAATGCCGATTACTGGCGCCTGATCACAAAAGCCAAAGTTGCAATTTCCCAAACTATCTACCACGCCATCTAGCGTATCTTTGTTGTAGCAATAGTACAATTGATGCTCTTGGTTAAAGCCAAAAAAATCATCATCTCCGCTTCCTAACTGTGGGTCTACCCAAAAGCCAACGTAAACGGAATCGAGCGGCTCCACCTTGCGTGAAATAAAACGGAAGTCGTAAAAGGTAGCCCGATCGACAGGCGCTGGGGCGCTGGGGTAAGTATAGGCCATGGCCTGCACCTCCATGTTAATTGGTGAACCGCCAGACTGGGTGTGGATACCCCCCGCATCATTAAAAATCCACCAGATGGCTTCTTCAGCGTCACGAATCAAAGGGTAATCTCCTTGTGCGGGATCATAATTTCCATCGCCATCTTGATCAAAAAATGGGGCAAGGCCTTGGGGGGTATTGGGGAGTTGAAAGCCAAAAATATCGAAGAAATAGGGATTGCCCCGGCCCGGCCATTCTTGTAAAGTAGTAGGAATAGGTTCATCTACGGACCCATCGGTAAAGTCATCAAGTAGGCTTTGGATATCCTTGCGCTTGACCTTCCAAAAGCGGTTGTAGTTTTCACAGACGCTGGCCTCGATTTGGCCTTGTTCGTCGAGTGGCCCCGGCCAAAAATCTGTGTTACCAGTAAAAAAGCCATAGGTATTGGCAGCCGTAAACTGGTTCGCTCCAAGGCCCTTAGCACCGAGCCACAAACCACTGGCGAAGAATAGTCCTGCTTTTTCACCCGGCAAAGCAGGGTTATCAATCTCGTAAACTTTTTTGAGGGAAGGCCCCGGGCCCCAAATCGTTCCTCCACCATAGAGGTTAGCTTCCACATCATTGGTCTGTAAAGAAGCGCGGTTCCAATTCGGAATAGGACAATTACTTTGTCCCCAAATTTGGCTGGGGCTTATCACTTGAAAAACAAGCGTAAAAAGGGCCAGTATAGGCAAAGCAATTGGCTCAATTTTTAGGTTTGATGGAAGTGGCATTTCGAGCTTGTTATTTTTCGCAAGTTTCAAATACGATCACAACATAGAATAAAAAAAAGCGGTGGGCAATGATAAAAGAAGGGATAAGTCAGGTTTCTAAAACTCCTTATATATTCTCTTGGAGTCCTTTCACAAGCGGATAAGTTTTCTTAGTTTCGTTGGGTATTTGGTCTCAAAAATTAATTACTCATCAACCAATTGGAAGTACAATAATATGGAAATTGCCCTCATTGCTCACGACGGTAAAAAAGCCGAAATGGTATCCTTTGTTTTACAAAATAAAACCCTTTTTGATGGAGCCACGCTTTTTGCTACCGGTACTACGGGAACCCATTTGGAGGATGCGGGGTTTACCGTTCATCGCTTTCTTTCTGGGCCAGTTGGAGGGGATGCGCAAATTGCTTCTAAGGTGGCGACCAAAGAAATGGACATGGTTATTTTTTTTCGTGACCCTATGGGTAAACATCCGCACGAACCTGACGTTCAAATGCTAATGAGACTCTGCGATGTCCATAATGTGCCCTTGGCCACTAACCCAGCAGCCGCACGTTTGTTGCTCGCGGGCATACAGCAGCTAGGCGTTAATTAGGGTGTGTCTGAAAATTATCCTTCGGCCCACCTTAGACATCTTTTGAACCTGTACCTCAGCTATTTATCCAGCCGTAGCGACGGCTATGGCTGAATAAAGGAGCTTCGTTCAGAACCAAAATCTGAATAAGCTGGAATCAAAAACATTTTTCAGACACCCCCTAATTTCACCAAATTACCGAACGATGGAAAAAGACTATAAGGTTGATTTTTTACCGACGAATTACGAACATAAATACAGTCTCGGTAAGATCATGCGCCCCCAACAAGGGCTGGACTTCGCCAAAAACCTGGAGGCACTCTTACTGGAGCGTGCTAAGGAAGGGTTTCGCTTGCGGGAAATGGTTAAATACCAATATACAGATCCCATCAATGCCAAAACTATTGATGGTTTTATGATCGTTTTTGAAGCACGTGACTTATGATAACCTTATTTAAGGAGAACCCACTTTTATTACTGTTTATCGTTATTGCGGTAGGTTATATCGTCGGCACCATCCGCGTTCGGGGCACCAGTCTGGGAGTGGCTGCCGTACTTTTTGTGGGCTTGGGCTTTGGTGGGCTCGACCCCGATTTACAGATTCCTGATATCGTCTTTCTACTCGGCCTGAGCGTCTTTGTCTATACGATTGGCTTAAATAATGGCCCCGCCTTTTTTAAAAACTTTCGCCGTAGCGGCTTTCGCGACATTAGCTTTATCCTTTTTATGCTAACCATCTCGGCGGCTATTACCGTTGGGCTTCATTTCCTCTTTGGTTTTGAAGCTTCAACCACCGCAGGTTTGTTTGCCGGAAGTACCACCAATACGCCTGCTTTAGCGGGTTTGCTGGATACGATTGGCAAAAGCAATTGGGGCGATGCCATCAATCAAATGATTCAACAATCGGTGGTTGGGTATTCGCTTTCTTATCCCATGGGGGTGCTTGGCGTAATGATCGGCATTGCCATCATGCAGCGATTGCTAAAGGTGGATTTCCGCAAAGAAGAAATGGCCTTGAGTAAGGATTATCCATTGGGCGAAGGGCTGATGAATGCCTCTATCGAAATTACGAATTCCGAAGTGGTAGGTCGTACGATCCGCGAACTATTACAGCAATATGGTTGGCGCGTAGTTTTTGGTCGAATACAAAGAGGCGACGAAATTCAGTTGACAAATTGGGATACCCGTTTGAAGTTGGGCGATCGCATCAGTTTGGTGGGTAGCCGGGAGGAAGCAGAATCGGTGATTTTGGTGGCCGGAGAAGTACTACCTTTTCAGCTTTCTGATGACCGCCGAGAGTATGATGTAAACCGGATTTTTGTTTCTAACCCTAAAATTGCGGGACAAAGTTTGGCTTCTCTGAATCTGGGCGAACGCTTTTCTGCAATTGTTACCCGAGTTCGACGAGGGGATGTGGATTTGTTGGCGAATGGTAAAACGATCTTGGAATTGGGCGATAGAGTACGATTTGTAGCATTGCGAAAGGACCATAGTGGTTTAGCGAACTTGTTCGGAGATTCTTATGAGGCCTTGAGTCGGATCAATCTATTTTCTTTTGGTTTTGGAATGGCATTGGGCTTGTTGGTAGGAATGGTGACCTTAACTTTGCCGGGAGGCATTGCTTTTAACCTCGGTTTTGCCGGAGGCCCATTGATCATCGGCCTGATGTTAGGATCACTCCGCCGCTCTGGACCAATCGTTTGGACGCTGCCTTATGGCGCCGCGCGTACCCTCCAACAGTTTGGTCTGATGCTACTCTTGGCCTGTATCGGTATCCGATCAGGACACACCTTTTTCAATACCATCACCCAAGGAGGTGCAGGAATGATCTTCTTGGCCAGTGGTATAATTAGCACCGGGACCGCTCTGATTACCCTTTGGGTTGGTTATCGTTGGGTGAAAATTCCGTTTAGCTTTTTGATGGGCATGGTGAGTAGTCAACCCGCCATTTTGCAATACTCCGTCGAACGTTCGGGAAATCGCTTACCAGATGTTGGGTACACTTTGATGTTTCCCATCGCCTTGATCATCAAGATCGTTTATGTCCAGGTGCTTTTTGCACTGTTGAGTTAAGGAATTGAAAATACCATTTTATGGAAACCTATATCGCTCTACTACGTGGAATAAATGTAAGTGGGCAAAAGAAAATTAAAATGGCTGAACTGCGCGAGCAGTTGACAAACCTGGGCCTAGCAGATTTACGGACCTATATCCAAAGCGGGAATATTATTTTTAAATCCCCCGCTACTGATGCCAAGAGCCTGGCCCAAAAAATCAAAAATCAAATCCAGGAGGACTATGGCTTTGAGGTTCCTACCCTGGTGTTGCGCCCCGCAGATCTAGCCTATGTTCTCCAACACAATCCTTTTGCCAAAGACCCCGACAAAGATCCCTCGCGCTGGTACCTTACCTTTTTGGCGGAAGTGCCTGCGGAAGAAAAAGTGGCGGCCCTGTCAGGAGTAAGTTACGAACCAGAGGCCTATGTAATTGATGGGAAAAATGTTTTTTTCTATTCGCCCAAGGGCTATGGCCGGGCCAAGATGAACAATAACTTTTTTGAAAAGAAATTAAAGGTGGCGGCGACTACCCGCAACTGGCGTACGGTGAATAAATTGTGGGAAATGTGTGAGGAAAAATAAAAAAGGCCGTCTACGTAGTAGACGACCTCTAGCCCTAACCATAGCCCCGATAAATTATCGGGACTAAACCAAAATCTTTGCGTTCTAGTTAGAACTCATTTCTTATGATAAACTGCTCTACTTATTGAGCAGGTACAGCTGCACCACTGACGGTCTTGATGATTCTTGCTGCTACCTTATAAGGATTAGCATTAGAAGCAGGACGACGATCTTCGAGGTAACCTTTCCAATTTTTAGGAACAGATATTGGGATACGGATTGACGCACCACGGTCACTTACTCCGTAACTGAATTCATTGATTGATTGAGTTTCGTGTAATCCAGTCAAACGCTCTTCATTGGAAGAACCGTAAACTGCGATGTGTTCGTCGTGTAATGGACGGAAAGCTTCGCAAATAGCAGTAAAGAGTGCTTCACCACCAACTTCACGCATCTCTTTGTTGGAGAAGTTACAGTGCATTCCTGAACCGTTCCAGTCTCCTTTGACTGGCTTAGGATTGATGTCTACCACGAGTTGGTACTTCTCACAGATTCTGTGGAGGAGGTAACGCGAAACAAACATATCGTCTGCAGCTTTTTTACCCCCTTTACCAAAGCACTGGTATTCCCACTGCCCGATCATCACCTCGGCATTGATACCAGTGATGCTCAATCCTGCATCGAGGCAAGCATCTAAATGCTCCTCTACAATTTCACGACCTACTACACGGCTATGACCTACGGCACAGTAGTAAGGGCCTTGTGGTTCAGGATAACCCATTTCTGGGAAACCAAGTGGCTTACCATTCTCTTGAGTCAATACATATTCTTGCTCAAAACCAAACCAGAAGTCTGGATCGTCTACGATATTAACGCGGTCGTTAGAAACGTGTGGCGTTCCATCCGCATTATAAACCTCGCAAACAACGATAAAGGCATTGCGACGAGCGCTATCAGGATATACCGCTACTGGCTGGAGGAGGCAGTCGGAAGAGTGCCCTTCTGCTTGTTGGGTAGAGCTACCATCAAAAGACCATTCCGGGAGAACATCGAGCTCACCATTGTAAGCATCGAGATCCAATACTTTGGTTTTACCTCGAAAGTTGGCTTCAGGCTGGTGGCCATCCATCCAGATATACTCGAATTTGAATTTTGCCATTGTGATATAATTTTTTTTATGGTTAAGGATAGTGGAAATTCACAAATGATAGTTCAAATTTAAGTCGACTAGCTTTCTCGCAGCAATTAAATATTGCTGTTGATGTGTCTTTCAAAAGTCATCGTTTTGGGTTAAGTAATTGATTATGAATAGGTTGGGTGTTAGTGAGATGTTACCCCCACAGCCTGTTTTGTGACCATTTATTAGTAAAAAAAGCCATCAAACACTGTTGTATTGATGGCTTTGAGGTATCTCTTCCTATTCCTGTACTTAATCGATAGCCAAATCGTAGGCGGAGACTTGTTCGATTTCTTGATAGGCATTAGCGTCGTGTTCAGCTATATCAAGCCCAACCACTTCCTCTTCGGTAGAGACTCTAATACCAATGGTTTTTTTCAAAATGTAAATAGCTCCGAAGGCAAAAGCAAAGGTAAATGCGCCAATCGCGAAGGTGCCGATGAGTTGGTAGAGTAATTGTTCCAAACCAGCCTTGGCCCCTAAAAGGCCAACGGCAGAAGTTCCCCAAATACCACAAACCAAATGTACAGAAGTAGCTCCGACCGGATCATCAAGCTGAAGTCGATCGAAGGAGACAATGGCAAAAGGAATTAGTGCTCCCGCTATCCCACCAATAAAAATCGCCTCTCCGGGACTCATCAGGTCGGCTCCGGCGGTGATACGCACCAGGCCTCCCAAGACCCCATTGAGCACCATGGAGAGATCATGTGTTTTAAAAAGTAGGTAGGAAGTGAAAAAAGTAGCTATGGCTCCGGCGGCAGCCGCAAGGGCCGTGGTCACAAAGACTAAGGATACTGCCATTGGATCGGCGGAGAGCACGGAGCCTCCATTAAAACCAAACCAACCGAACCACAATAAAAAAACACCGATGGCAGCCAAGGGTAAGTTGTGTCCCGGAATAGGTTTGATGCCTCGTTTGGTATATTTACCCCGTCGTGCACCAAGTAGAATGATAGCGGCCAAAGCTCCCCAGCCTCCTACGGCATGAACGAGCGTAGACCCTGCAAAATCGTGAAAGCCCAAGGTTTCCAACCAACCACCGCCCCATTTCCACATGCCTGTGATGGGATAGCTAATGGCTACAAAGAGTGTAGCGAAGATTAAAAAGCTGTTGAGTTTCATGCGTTCCGCAACCGCTCCGGAAACGATGGTGCAACAGGTGGCGGCAAACATTCCTTGAAAGATAAAATCGGTCCAGTAAGTATAAGCTCCTTCAGCGTAATCGATAGCAGGGGCGCTTGGTGGGGTTAGACCAAAGCCCGCAAAGCCAATAAAGCCCCCAGCGTTGGTGCCGGGGTACATGAGGCTGAAACCCATGAGATAGTAAGTGATCAGGCCAATGGCGATGATCATGACATTTTTGAATAGAATATTAACCGTATTTTTTTTGCGTACCAAACCCGCCTCTAAGGCGGCAAATCCTAGGTGCATAATAAATACCAAAACGGTAGCTACTAAAAGCCATAAATTGTTGGCAGTAAATAATGCTTCATTCATCTTCTTGGATCAATTAATGTCAGTTGCGACCAAATATTGTTTGTAGGGGTGATCAGCAACTTGGGTGAATTAAAGTAAATAAATAACTGTCCAACGGTCCTGTTACATAAACCGTGGAAAATGCTAGAATTTGGTTATCTTGTAATAATGGTTCTGCTGGAGAACCGAAATTTGGTTGGCCCCGATTATTTCGGGTAGTGGGCTATTTTAAATTGCCTTGGCATTTAATTCTCCAGTACGGATTCGAACGATGCGATCGACATCCAGTACCACGATTTTTCCATCTCCAACCTCGCCGGTAGACCCGGCTTGGAGAATCATATCGATGATTTGTTCGACTTTGTCCTCTTCGGTGAGGATGTCGATTTGGAGTCGGGGAATGAAGTCAGCATCATAAACACTGCCTCGATAAACCAAGGTTTTTCCTTTTTGTAAACCAAAGCCTTTGACCTCTTGCAAGGTGAAAAATTTGACGCCGATCTGAGCAAGGGCATCCCGAATTTTATCAAAACAGGAAAGACGAACGATGGCTTCAATTTTTTTCATAAGACCAGTGGATTTAGGAATATGGAAAACGTTTTTGTTGGAGTAGTGATTCAAACATAAGCGGCTCGCCGTTTTTATGATAATTAAATAATGCCCTGTGATGTGATTGTCAAATAAGGGTTTTTGTTTTTCAAATGATTAGTTGTCAGTGACTTATGAAGTTAAAGGATGTTACCCCCACGGCGCCAAAAGATCAGCTCGTTACTTTGATAAATTCGATGACCAAGGCCGAGAAACGCAATTTTAAGCTCTATGCCCAGCGCACCCAGAATAGTAGCCAATTGCGTTTTATCCAACTTTTCGATGTTTTGGATAAGCAGGATACTTATGAGGAGGCCGCTATTTTTAAAAAAATTCCCCGCCTCAGTAAAAGCCAATTGGCAAACCTCAAACGCCATTTGTACAAGCAAATTCTGACCAGCCTCCGAATGATCCACATCCAGAAAAATATCGACATTGAAATTCGCGAGCAAATTGATTTTGCGCGTATCCTCTATGGCAAGGGCCTCTATCTACAAAGTTTACGACTACTCGATCGGATCAAACTACTGGCCATCGAAAACAATCAAAACCTACTGCACTTAGAGATCATCGAGTTTCAAAAATTAATCGAAGAACGACATATCACGCGAAGCCGGACAGTGAAAAATAAAGTGGAAGATTTGATCGACGAGGCCGCCGAACTGAGTGGTATTATCAACAACCGCTGTCGACTGTCGAATTTGAAAATTAAAATTCATGGTTTATACATCCAGGTTGGGCATGTTAAAAACGAAAAGGACCTGATCATCGTCAAGGAGTTTTTTAAGTCCAATTTGCAAGGAATAGAACGCAAAGGCCTTTCTTTTTTCGAACGCGTTTACCTCAACCAATCCTACGTTTGGTATTACTATATTCTCCTCGATTTTCAAAAGTGCTGTAAGTATGCCATCGAATGGGTAAAGCTATTTGAGAAGCATCCCAACATGATTGATAAGGACCCCGACCTTTACATGCGGGGCTTACATTATGTGCTTACCTCTCTGTTTAACCTTCGCAACTACAAAAGTTTTACCGCCTACCTCGATCGCTTTGAAACCTTAGTGGAAGAGCGAGCGAAGAACTCCAATGAGGTTTCCAAAACCATTGCCTTTATTTACCTCTATACCGCGAGGATCAACAAACATTACCTAGAGGGTTCTTTTGAAGAAGGTTTGGAGCTCGTGCCCGCAATGCGCAAATACATTCGCCGTTACCAACAAAAACTTGACCTGCACCGCGTCATGGTTTTTTACTTTAAAATGGCCTACCTCTATTTTGCCAGCGGTGATTCTGAAACGGCCTTAGATTATCTCAATGATATTATCGATGTAAAGGCCGGACACCTGCGCGAAGACATCCAATGCTATGCGCGTTTGCTACATCTAATTTGCCATTTTGAATTGGGCAATTACGAGCTGCTACCTTATCTGGCCGATTCCACTCAGCGCTTTTTAGAGAAAATGAAAGAGTTGAATAAAGCCCAGCAGGAGACGCTACGTTTTTTAAGAGCCATCATTAATAAAGCGCCCAGCGAACATCCGGCAGCCTTTCGCAGCTTCCAAAAGAACTTGAAAAAAATCAGTCGGGATCGTTTTGAAAAACGAACCTTCCTTTATCTAGATACGCTGACTTGGATAGAGAGTAAAGTCAGTGGTCGGACGGTGATGGAAGTGGCCAAGGCAGAGTTTAAACCTTCTTAGTGAACGACCAGTTTTGTAAGCATCGAATGAGTAGCGGTTTGGGTTTGGATAAAATAAAGGCCCTTGGCCAAGTCGGACAACTGCCATTGTAAGGAGGCCTTTGGCTGGAAGCTCTTGCGGAGTACCTGTCCTTGTTGGTTGAGTAAACGCAGCTGTTCTAATTGGTGAGTGTCGTCCCACTCGATCAGCACTTGGTTGGTGGCGGGGTTGGGAGAAAGTTTTAAGTCAATAAAGTTTTCTGTAGTAGGGCTAAGGTGTAGAATGGTGGCATCCGCTTCGAAAAAATAAACGGCCCCGGCATTGGGAAAATAATCATCTGGATCTTGGGTGGTTTGATCTCGCTTGGGCATTCCTACGATGGCTCGTGCTTGGTCGATGGCTACGCTAGTACCAAATTCATCGGCATCCATGGGGTCACTAGCCTCTAGTCGTTGCCGAAGTTCCCAACGATCTTGATCGGTATTGCGTTGAAAAACATAGACGGCACCCCAGTCTTCGTCATAATAAGGTAGTGGCTCTTCGGCGTTTTCCCGGGGAGCGCTAACTAAGATCAGGTTGGCACTGATACTAACCGAAGCACCAAATTCGTCGTAGTCTTGTGGGGCGGGAG
>SPJL01022116.1_pt1 | contig 22371 bp, 23 predicted proteins | sample 3741751 | NCBI WGS metagenome assembly SPJL01 (sample SAMN10925998, study PRJNA522277) | cold seep metagenome | isolation source: Elba SIP-enriched marine methane seep metagenome, extraction at timepoint T3 | place: Italy: coast of Elba, Mediterranean Sea | reverse complement strand
TTACCGATGACCCCAACATCTGTACCTACGCTGCTTTCTGCGTTAATCCAGGCAACCATTGTAAACTCTGTAGCGCCATCAAGAATCGTGAGATCGCCATAATTAATGGCTTGTGAGCTGCTAGCTTCTAAATCCCAACTGGCTGTCATAGATTACGCCTGGGGTATCAGGATGTTAAACGATATCACATCGTAGTCGCCAGAGAGGTTGTTCGTCGTAGCGGCAGACCGATATAGCCTGTAGTAGATCATATTACCAGCTGTCCAGCCGAGGTTGGTGATTGTCTCGGTGTTACTAATGATGTCCTGATCATCTTGTGTAGCGCTAATAGACTGATCATCCCAAACTTCAGCGTCTGCGTAGGCACCCGTCATCAAGCCACCATCCGCAACCTCTACGAAATCAAAGGTGAACTTTACGTTCTTGGATGCAGCAGCAGTAGCCGCGGAACCCACAATCTCAAACGTGACATTTGATGCACCGGCTCCTAGGTCATCAGGGACCCTGAAGAAGCTTTGCATGTACTCAGGGCCTGTGTCATCGAATCCCCTGACATTGATTTCGATATTTGTGAAGTCTCGGTATTTAATCGGGGGAAAGGCTGTGGTTGTATTAACCTGGTGAGCAGCAGCGGTCTTACCGACATTGATGGATGGCATCACAAGGTCAGATGTTAAAGCAATGGTGCCGGAAGCATCTGGAACAGTTAGAGTGCGGGTGGTAGAGGTCGTGATTCCAGAACACTGGAAGGCTAAAACTTTGGTATTGTCACCGTCGTCTACAATCTGGAAAGCGTTATCAACAAACTCACTTCCGCTTCCAGCTGATCCACCAGCTGCAACGGCAGGGAGCAATCCCCTAAGGTCTATCTCTTCTATTGAAGTCCATGTTCCAGACGCAGCGGCTTGGTGGCGCAGCTTCCATTCAGATATCAGAAACCCTGTGCCAGTGAAATTAGCCGGTATCGTGTAATTGGAATACGATTCTAAATCTTCTTCCACACCGGTTTGGTTGTTATATGAACCGCTGGGAAGGTTACAGAATAGCTTACAGTCGCCAGTGTCTTCAGATACGCACCCCCAGATTACTAGGGAAAAGTATCTGCCCGACATTGAAGCGCCAGTTGAATCAGTGAGTAGCGCATTCAGGTCGGTTACTTTGTCATAGGGTGTGACACTATCATTGACTACGTAAACATCTGGAGTGCCTGCAAATGCTGGAAAAGTGTGGTCATGTAACTGGAGCGCTACACCAGCTGCTGTGGTTAGGATAACGTTATCCGCAGCACCACCATTAGTTGTGATCGTGTAGGTCTGGGCAACTCCAGAAACCCAAGTAGCTGCCTGCTGCCGAATCCAAAAGTTCAGGTGTCCCACATGACCCTGATTATTAGATGAGGTTACATGGTCAGTCCAGGCATGAAATTTGTAAGCCCCATCAGTTTGGAACGATGCTGCGCTCTGACACAACACAGTAGCCAGTGGAGCGTGTTCAGTTGCTGGCCACCCGGCTGTTGAAGCCGTAAGCGTCTTGGTGCTCTGAAGAAAATAAACGTAGTTTAGCGTTGGGCTCGTATCAGATCCAGCTGTTAGAGAAACAGTGTCTGCGGGGGTGGTGTCCCAGTCGTAGATTCCATCACTGAAAATGACCTGGAGATCTCCGCCACCGTCCTGTTCCACAGAGAACGTAATAGTGACTCCATCCGAAGAAGCAGAAACAGATGTTGTTTCGACAATAGAGCCATTCCACCCGCCCTTTGCCACTGTTCCAGTATCGACATAGGTTTTAACTGCCTGTTCCGTAGGAAGAGCGGTATCAGAATTTCCAGCTAAAGTGCCATCAATGGAAAATTCATCAATAGTAGCCCCAGCATCAAGAGTGATGCTAGCGACAGCCGTAATATCATCGGTATCTGAAACCAATACCCCAGAATCCTGGATCAGAAGGCCTGTTGTGCCATTAAATCTAACAACGGCATTATCTGTTGATGACCCTGGGCCAACTACGTCACCACTACCCGCACCAGCGCCCTGGATGAACTGGAGTTTGCCAGTAAAAGGATTGAAGGTTACTTCTTTAGCCATTTGTCAAATCCTTTTTATGCGTACGTATAGCTGGCTCTTTCGTCATATTCGAAGTTAAACCCTCTTGAACCATTAGCGAATTGGACGTCGGTCAAATCGGATCCAGAATAAGTGAACTTCTGTATCTGCCATCCCAGCTCACTGCTAAGAGTACCCGGCTGTGCTTGACCGAGATAGATAATCTGACCGCCAGAATATTCCATCTTCTTGGTCAATCCAGCACCTAGGTCAACTGTAAGATCAGGCGTGGCGTTATTGGGAAGTCTTGGGGGATCGGCTACCATGATTAATCCTCTAGTAGAAGCTTGGCTTCATCTTCAGTAATTTTGAGTTTCTTGAGAAGTGACATCTTAGCGTCTCGCTTGGCTTCTTTCGCTAGCTTCTTGGCCACTATTTCTTTATCAGCTTCCTTCCACTCTTTCTTGACCTTGGCCACTTCACGAGGCTTAAGGTCTAAGCGCTTTCCGCCTTTGAGATCTGCAATAACTCTATGTGTTGGTTCAGTCATAATTAGCTCGGGTTTGAAACTCCGTACATACGAATGGATCCAGCCGTCAGGTTGCCGCTAGTCATACTAAATTGGACAGCATCAACGTCAGCTGCTGAAACACGTACACCGCCGCCGCTGATTCCCTGGTAAAGAGTACCATCATCAATCATCGAAAGCTGATAATTGAAGTATGTATACCCGGTGCCTGATGGATTATACAACCAGACTAGGCCGCTAGCTGTTTCGGTAGTAGCTGTTCCAAAATTACTGCCGGCTGAAAGCTGAATTTGGCCGGCAGATGATGAGTTGACCGAAGTCTGGCTTCCCGCCTGATCAACAGCGAGTCCTCCATACTTATAGTCACTTCCACCAGAGTCGTATGTTGAACCGCCATCTGTGCTGGTGCGTAGTCTTAATTCTTGTACCGCTGACGCTGCATATAGACCGTCAAGAATGAAAACATATAGGTTGTAGGTGCTGTCTATGCTGGAATCGAAATCTAGTGATGCAGAAGCAGAGGCAGTAGCAGTAGAAAGAAGAACCCAAGGACCTGAAACACCTGATACAGCGGCCCACTCAACACCAGAGGCCTCCCCCGATGCAGCAGTCAACACCTGACCGTTACTGCCTACCGGCAACTCTGTCGGAGCTCCAGCACCATCGCCAACCAAAACAGTACCCTTAGTGAGTACACCAGTATCGGTAACAGCATTAGAAGCACCAGCGAGCAAGACACCACCCTCGGTAACGGTGCTTCCGGAAAAAGCTCCAGCACCATCATGAGTAATAATCCCAGTATCAGAGATGTTAAGAGCATTGTTCACTGCCATTATACTATCACCCAGCTTCCTTGACTGCTAAGAACAGCCCAATCTGTATTTGCTGTCGTACATACTAATTCTAAAGAGTCCCACTGATTGCTCGATGTGACAGATCCACCGGCACCAGCAGTTGAATCGCTATTACCAAAATGAACCGTTTGCCCAGCATTCTGTGCTATTGCTACAGCGCCGGCACCTTTCTGAACAAAGCGCACTTTATCACCTAGAGACGCTACAGCCGGAAGCGTCATGGTGATTGTAGCCGCATTATTACCGATGACACCTTCATTGACACTAAGAGCTCTAGAAGTTGTGGTCTCTTCCACCCATTCCGTAATACCCGCTACCATCACAGTAACAGTATCGCCGCTTCCAGATGTCGAAACCGCCCCTGCTCCAGCAATGGTAAACCCGTGGGAACTAGGCGTTGCACTGCCAGAGTCAGTGGCGACAGTCTTTACGACGGTGTCAACTAATGAAACGGCGCCAGAGGAAACAGAGAAGTCTGCTGCAACAAACGATGCAATCCCCTTATTAGCATCAGTAGCATCTTCACCGGCAACCGTAACCGTATCAGTAGCGGCCGTTACATCGATACCTTCACCACCAACGATATTGACTGTAGATCCAGTTGCAGTCCCACTGTCACCGGCCAGTACATCAATTCCACCGGAAGCATTGGCAACAAGTTCAAATTCATCGTTGGTGGCGTTGTATGCGGGGACGTAACCGTCCGTTGGTGATGTGAATTGTGCGATCGGCATCGCTACAGCGCCGAGAACCTCAGTGCCGTCATGATAAAGAAATAAACCAGTAAGATCAGTGACAGTTGTATCAACAGCAATCTCACCAGCTGCATTGACAGTAGGAGCAGCACCATTTGGAACCTCAAACGAGGTGTGGTCTCCAAGATCAACCGTATCAGAAAGCGTAAGTGTGATGGATCCCGCGCCATTGGTGACATCTATCTCATTAGCTGTACCCGTTAAGGTAGCTAATACAGGATCTACACCTGTGCTACCAATAAGAAGTTGGCCGTTGGTAGGCTGCGCGGTGACAGTGACAGCACCAGCACCACTACCCAGAATAATACCACCATCAGTAAGGCTGGAAGCACCAGTCCCGCCGCTGGCAACCGGGAGAATACCAGAAAAATTGACCGTAACTGAACCCGCAGCCGAAACGGTACTAATGTTCGTACCACCAGCAATAGTAATCGTCGCATTGGTAGCCCCTACGCCAGAGTCACCATCGAGCTGATTTATGCCTCCACCGGCACCCCCACCGAGCTGGATAATATCTAGCTGACCATTGATTGCGTTATAGCGGTAGGGCATCGTTTATCCGTAAGTGTAGTTTACAACATCGGCATCAGAGACCGTGCCCCCACTGCTATAAGCAGTGAAAGCCGTGGTATCCGTTCCAGACAACTCAAACGTAGTCGCAGCAACATTGGCAACGGTGTAGATATTGTCCGTTCCGTCGAAATTGACTTCCGTCATACCTACAACGTCCTGAAAATATACCTTATCACCGTTAGTGAAATTGTGAGCAGCACTAGTAGTAACCACACCAGGATTGGCGTTGGTAATTCCCGTAACAGTCGCTGAATTCTCATTGTTCCAAAAGAATTCGAAGTTTTCGCTATTGGCGCCCCTAGAATTCTCCGGCCACTCCACCCGTGTAACTCCTTGATTGGAGTCATAGGTAATTTTCCTAATCTGCCACTTTTCTTCATCCAAACCGGTCCCAGTCTTGGCGCGACCAAGAAAAACCGGGTTTCCATTGGAGTCATTAAGGGCAACTAATGAAACTTCGCTTGTCTGATAGTTGAGGGTCCGCTGGTTATCGGGTCCCCAACCATCTGGACGATTTACCTGTGCTGTGTCAGCCGTCATATGATTTGCCTATTAAAGCTGGTGAATTCTGTATGCTACTCCAACCGCCATCGTTGCATCATTAGACGCATTACCGGCGTATTCTCCAGAGCCCGTGTTGTCCAAAACAAGTGCTTTGTTCTCACACCCGGTAGCTGCTGCAATGGCATCAATCTTAGGCAGAGAATTTGTATATGTATCAGCTGCCTGATCAATAAATCCTGTAGCTTCAATTGCCTGAGAGACAATGACGCCAGATCCATCCGTGTAACGTATGGCCATGTTGTCTGAAGATTCAGTCAGAACCTCAGAACCGGCGTTTAGCTTTAGAAGAGCCGACACGAACTCTAGGCAGTATCCTGCACCTGGAGCTGCTACCAATTCTTTAGGAGCGGCAAAAATACCTTTGATCTCGGCATTAGTTAGTGCGACTTCCACGTACTGAATAGTATCATCAGCAAGCTTAGCGCTTGTTACGGCGTCATCAGCTAAATCAGCTGTAGCAACGCTTCCAGCTTTTACAGACAGCTTACCTGCTGCGCTGACGGTGAAGTCATTGGAATCAATCTGTACAAGACCCGCTTCCGAGGTGCTTGCATAACGTGTGCCTGTGTAGGCCAATGGATTTAGGTTTGACATGGTGAGGATGTTCCTATCTTCAAGGTTGTGTAAACTCTTCAAACGGAAGCTTGTCAAACGCTTCCATGTATTCTTTTAACGCATTCACTCTTTCTTTAGCGCCTGTCGCTTTAGCAAATCTTTCCATAGCGGAAATAGTAGATTTGTCAGCCAGGACTCGGCGTAATTGCGCCCTAGTGAAGGCCCTTTTTCCAGCAACTGCACCAAGTGGTATGAGTGACGCTCCAGATGTAAATGGGGCCAATCCCGTGAGTATTTTCACGCTGCTTTTATCCAGGGCGCTTTCGAAGAACGATTGAACCGAAGGCGACGTTTCGTTGGATAACGCCTTGAGGTTATCGGTGATGTTCTTGCCGAATACGTCAATCTGTTGGAGGAACTTTTCGCCTTTTTCACCGTATGCGTCACGCAGAATGCGCCTTACGTGTGGATCAGATGTGAAGTTCTTGGCCTTTTTGAAGTTAACACCCGAGTCATCAATCACAGCATCAACGATTTCTCTAGCCGATTCATCAACCAGAGTTTTCCAAATCTTTTTACCATTTGGAGACTGCTTGAGATTAGATCTTACTAAGTCGTAACCCTTAGGATTCTTCATGTTGTTGAGGGTTTGCGTCGGCTTCTTACCAACTTCAACCGCCTCGTTAATTTCACGAAGCATGGTTTTAGTCGCGGCCTCGACCGCGCCAGCCTTCGTGATTCTGTCACCGCTATCAATAAGATCCGTAAGGACGTCATTAGCGTTTTTGCTGATGGCCTTTTTAACCTGCTTTTGCGCTTGTCTAGCAGCGTCTGTTGATTTCCCCGCTATCTCTTCGACAACAACACGATCAATCATATCCTGGAATTCAGGCGCATCGCCAACCGCTTCTTTCACGCGATTGAGCTGAGATTCTTTAGTGAGACCATTCAAAATGCTTTCAGGGTCATCAGTGCTTCTAAGCTTGACCATTTGAGGTGATCTGTATGTTTCGGCGGTCTCACCGAATAGCTGCTCTGCGGATTGAAAAGCGTCTAAGCCTTCTTTATTCGATCCAAAACCCTCTATGATATCCTCTTTCAAAGCTGCAATTGGCTTTTCTAGCAGCTTTTTAACGCTTGGCTCGATGCTTTCAGAATCTCTAAGCGCCGCAAGGCTTCGTTTGGTGGCTGTAAGCCTATCCAGTTTCAGACTTGTTTTGCCTTTAGGCGGCTGTGTCCATACCTGCTTGGTTTGGCCCAACTGTCCTGCCAGGCCGTCAGCCTTAACGGTTTTCAGCTCTGGAACGAATTTTGCTGCTGCTTCTTTGTTTTTAGTAATTTCTTGCAGTGTATCAACCACATTTTTCAGCGGCTTTCTAACGGCAGCCTCTGGAGGAGTTTCTAAAAGAGTCTTGTTAAGACTTTTTAGCAGAGGATTCGTGGTTTCGACAAACCGACCAGGAGTCACATTAATCTTAGACGCGATCTGATCAGCTATACCATATAATTGATCGTACTGGTCTTTGTATGCCTGGAAATTTTCATTTACGATCTGCTGAATTTCAGCCCCCGCCTCTGCCTTCGTGAATTCACGAGGGTAAATTGATTCGGCCTTCGCTTTCTTTGCGGATCCTATCAAGCTTTCTTCGGCTGCTAGCGCGTCGAATTCCAATTTGTCATTGAATGAGCGCTTTCCCCTTCCCGCTGACACTTCCTGAAAATCGTCTATCAGCTTATCACTAAACTTGGCGAGCGTCTTCTTAGGGTTCTTATCAAGCTTAACAGACGCTAGACCCTTTTCCCCAACATCGACCGCAAACCCTGGTGTAACTGTTTTAATGGGAGGCTTTCCCATTAACGACCGCACGAAGTTCAGGTTTTCTGCCTTTTTTAATAGAGTTTGACCACCCCTGATACCGGCCCCTGTGCCTAGGATACCAGCTATGCCAGCCACAAATTGACCCACTTGGCCAAAGTCACGAGCTTTTGCTAGTTGACTTCCCAGTGAAAATCCCACTCCATGTTGAGCTGCCGTTAAAGCCTGCTGTCCGCTTGCTCCACCTGGAAGCAAAAGCGATCCTGCTACAAATTCGCCTGCTGTGCTGGCGGCTTCCTGTACACTTTCTTGAAACGGCGTCTTAGGGTCTAGACCCCCTTCAAATTGCTCACTGATGACATCAAACGGTGTTTGTGGGTCGGATGGGTCAGCGCCTAGGAATTCGGGCACCTCTTCAGGTGTGACACCAGACTCAAGAAGCTGCTCGGCTCTGGCTGCAAACTCGGCGGGTTCTAAAGTCGCTTTCTCTACAGCTGGGGCGCCGCTAAGTGCAGAACTTGCTGTGTCTAAAGCACCAGAAACAAATTGAGCTGCTGGACCGAGAATATTGCGGCGGTTCTCTTCCTTTTGCTGGGGAGAAGTGGCTTGCATCTGCTCCCTAAGGAACTGAGTCAATGGGTCTTGATCTTGGGCTGTCTCTGGAGTTGAAACCGCCGGCTCTGCAACCTCAGTCTCTGGGAAGTCTAGACCCGCTAATTCGTCGTCTGACAACCCAGTAAGATCTGATACCATTCGATTGCTTTGTGCGGTCATTCGTCAACTTCCCAGCGTCTTAATGTTTGTGAGTCTGGTCTGTACCACCCTTTATCGGCCATAATCTTGTTGAGGGCTTCGCGTTTCTTATCCAGATCCTTTATTTGACTTGTGTGCTCCATATTGATCTTTTGCAAAGTCTTTTTTGTGATAGGTGAGCCTTTAGGTATGGTCTTAAGATCGATTTTATTGAATGGAATTTCTAGCTGTTCGTTTCTTTGAATGTCATAGGCTAGAGCGTTCCTTGCATCCTCGACGGCAGCTTTCTTTTCCTTTTCAATCTGAGGCGCTAAACGACGAGGCGTTTGAAGACCGCCTGCATCCAAATATTGCTGCTCAAGTCGGTCGGCGGCATCTGTTTCAGCAATTTTAACCCGATTAGAAAAACGCTTAGCAGCAAACCAGTTAAGGTTGGACACCTTATCTGCACCCACTCGCGCCAGGCTATTTGCGACCTTTTTTTCGATGAACTGGTTTAGCCCTTTACCAGAGATTCCACTGAAACCAGCAATGAGCTGATTTTTTAACAGATTCTCTGCCTCATTTCTCTGGCCCGATCTGATCAAACGCGCTGCCGACTCAGGTAAAAAGTCCGCCCATGAATCCAGCGAGGTAGGTCCGAAATCATTCTCTTTGAAAAGCTGTTCAGCTCTAGCCAGTTCAACTGTGTCTAGATCTATCTTTGATCGAATATCATCCACCCTGGCAAACAAATCTTTATTGATTTGATAAAATAACTTATTGTTTGAGCTTTTCTGTTTCGATTCTTCTCTAGCGTCTTCGCGTTGAATCTGTATCTGCTTTTGTTCCTGATCAAGTACAGCCTTAGCCGTCTCTCTTGTACCAGGGTTCTTTGACCCCAAACCAGCTACCACTCGCGGGTCAAATATTGCGCTGGAGCCGCTGCGCTTGCTCGTTTGCTGTCCGGGCTGCGGGGTTGGGACTTGAACCGGTTGCGCTTGTGCGCTTTCTGAAACAAGCGTGTCAGATGGTAGCCGAGGGTCAATTCCCTGGATGGGCTGATCGGTAACCGCTACCGGTTGACCAAAACCACTAAATCCCCCTGTCTCCCCAATTCCAGCTAGCGTCTGGTCAAAGAAGCTTCCGTCTCCTGCACCTGCTCCCGGAGCAGTCTCCTCAAGTACAGAGGCTAGGGTTGTTTCTCTGGGTTGTGGTTGTGCTTGCTGATCACCTGATAGAACGTCAAGTAGTCCGCTTTGAATTGTGCGCTCCCTGCCCTCTTGCGCAAATTTAAGGGCGTCCGAGGCGGTAAATCCAGGACCAACGGCATTGACCAATTCGGTAATCTGATTTTCTGGAAGATCGAGTTGGCTTCTCAACACATTGGCTAGATTAGTTCGTTGACCAGTCAAGATCCTCGATTTTTCTAGCCGCTCATTACGCTTTTCGAGGCCCTTTCCTACCGCTTGACCTAAAGCGGTGATACCTTGTGCTAATCCCGATGTGTCGCCAACAAGAATAGCCATTATCTTACACCCCCTCCAAGCGATGATCCCGCTGCCGCTCCAGCGGGTCCAGCTAACAGACCTCCACCGATTGCACCAGCTGCCCCAATTAGTGGCCCTAGAATACCTTGCTTTTGCTGAACGATCGGCTCAAAGGCTTTCTGTGACCCTAGCTGCCCCACAAGGCCTACACCCTGAAGCTGTCGGCCAAGTTCCTGATTCCTGAAGCCTATACGCTGCTGACCAAGAATACTTTGTAGGTCTGTGGCTGATCGGGCTAACGCTTGGTTAAGCGCTGAAGAGCTTCCAGCATTCTGGCCGCCAAAAGCTTGTTGAATCGATGGGATTACGTCGCGCTGAAACTCTCTGACGGATGGATCGACCACGGATTGCTGAAAAAGAGTGTCTAGACCCGCCTGATCAAGAGGCGCTGACAAGTTCGTTAGGGACTGGATCGCCCCCGGTCCCGCTTGCGTCAATATCTGGCTCAGGAAGTTCTTTTGCTCCGGTGTCAGCAGCTCCGCTTGACCCGTCTGCTTTGTGCTCCCCGTCAGTAGCTTTCCCATCGTCAACGCTCCATTCCATTATGACAGTTTTCGATCTCTTGAACCCGTGCTTTTCCCCGTGCCTTGGGTAATTCGTCATCCAAAAGATTGTCCTCAGACTACAGCCTTTAACAATTTCTTTGGCATATTTTGCTAAAAAATCTACAGCGCCGCCCTTGACCCAGTAATCTTTGTCCATCGAGTAATTTTGTATGACTAGGGCTTTCTCTAAAGGACTCACCACAGCCCATAAAAACCCTACTACATGATACGCATCGTCCGAGATGGCATATAGCAGATTTAGGGGATTCAAGGCAGGCCCTTCTTTCCCTTCAACGACGCAAGCGGCTTTCTGCATCTTGTACCAGTCGTCCACATCCCATGGGCGATTTTTGATCTGCTCCACTAGGTATTTAGGTATGTGCCTAGGATCAAATATCCTCATGAACTGAAGCTTATCAAACGACTTCTCAGTCTTGTCGCTTTCCAATGTATCTGACATATCCAATAATCTGTCCCGTTGACGGCAATGCTACATTTGCCGTTGCAGCGGCGGTGGTACAGCTCCACACCTCAGCCCTTAGCGTATCCGGTATCGCATTAAGGACTAAGTAAGTGGCTGAACCGCCAAAGGCTATGCTGCTGGCCTGTATGACGCCTGTAAATGGTTTCTCGTTGCTAATTGCTACCGTGTAAGGAAGCTGTACATACATGTTTCCAGATCCGGTATGTCCCGTCCAAGTGATATCAAACCAGACGTCCGTCATCAGTCCCTGTCGAAACGCCCAGCCGATCTGCTTATCAGCTGAATAGGTTCCAGCACCTGGCGTTGTGGCTCCAAATACCGCCGGTTCCCACTTGGTCTGGTTATTGCCATAGTTCCAGAGAGTATCACCGTTTCCATGCTCAGAAAGATCTTTATAAGCCTTCTTGAACTCTGTCCCCAGCTCTCTAAGGTACTTGGTGGAAGCCTGGGGATTGTTCTCTAAATCTCTTGGAGGGTCTGGAACTCTGCTATCGACCTCAAGCGTCATTGCGACTGCCTCCCGCGTATTCCCTTAAACGAGAACTGCAGGGCATGAATGACAAGCTGGAAATTGTCGTCGCAAGAGAGCTTGATACGGTGGGAATTTCCGATATTACCGCAGTAGAAGCGTTTCCATACGCGGCCTTGATCTACGAATTCTTTAGTGGCTATGCCTTGGCCTTCATAAGCCGATAAGCTCGTTGCATCCACGCCGTCCAGAGTAAAAGTATTCTCCGACACGACCGTTACAACATAACTCTTGTTGTTCAAGGTGTCATCTGTAGCTGTCGCACCCTCAATGCTGTAGAGGTAAACGACATCACCCGTTGCTAACCCATGGCTATCGATGTAGATCGTACAGGGATTTGTTAGGCCAATGTCAAAGATTTCACCGATAAAGTTGGTCTCTGGAAGAGGGTATATCAATGAGGTGGCGTAAGGCTCGGGGTCGTCATTGATGAAGGCTTCAGCGGTGAACTTGCCGTTAGTATCGAGGTCAACAAGTATGTCCACCCAACCAAGCCTAGACTCAAAACCCTGATCTTTAAACGGGTTGAGGTCGCCAGTGGTAATCTCTCCCGATACGGCAGAACCATTGTCTGTGATCCCGTTATTCAGCAGGAAGATGTTGCCCGATAGGTCACCGCCAACAAACCTAGGCCCAATCTCTGCTGCGAAGTCTATCAGCCTCATACCCCCTATATCGGGATCCTCGAGAACCTTATCGCCAAACGATTGAAGTGTGGGGTTTTCGTTGTCTTCTAGTACACCAAGAACAGTCAACGGTAGCTGGTACTTGCTCCATATGCCGTCTTCTTCGTTAAGCACCAATACAGCGTCGTTGGTCTCCGCTGTGCTCTCAAAGCTGGTGTACGTCCACCACGATTGGTCATAATCCTGATCCCTTCCACCATACATGCGGCGAAACTCCGACCTGATGACCTCTTGGCCAAAGTCGGGGATAGCGGGAGCAGAGATTTGAACCTGCGATGTGTTGGCATCAATCACACCAGGACGGCCAATGCCTCGAATGCGGTCATCATAGGAAATAGCGCTATAAGGGCCGTCAATGTTCCTCGTGGAATTCACCCGTTCCCAACGAAAAGGTAACGCTGGGTTGGGAGTTGGAGCCAAAATCCACACGGATTGGGTAAATGAAACAATAATGGCATTGGCCAACCTTCCTGCCGCCACGATTCTCTCGGTTGTAGGAGCATCGACAAACCATCCTTTACCCGGGGTATCTTGGTCCCAATCGGCTGCCGTCGATACGTCAGCATCAAATGAAGACCCTCGAGCTCTCTGCGGATAGTTAGCCGTACCGCCCGAATCGCTTTCAGTGGTATTGAGTAGAATCAAACGGTGATTCAGAGCAAAGATAAACTGCGCGGTATCGACAACATCGCTGGCATTGGCGGTGTACTGAGGCTTATTGAATGTCGGTGTGGTCGTTGTGCCATCAAAGGAGTGAATCTGATCGACGTTATTCGTCAGGTAAAGAGTCCCCGTCAGCGAAGCGGTACCAATATTGTTAAAGCCGTCACCATGGAAATACTCAAAGTTTTCTCCGGTGAAGACGTCAACAGTTCCAACGGGATTAAAAACCCTTGTCGCTGTATCGAAAAACGCCAGTCTCTTGGTATCAGCCGCCACAAGCAAGCGGTCACCAGCATTATTGACCCATTCTAGCAGTCCCACTATCGCATTGCCAGGATAGATGGAGACTTCTCCTCCAGAAACATAGGCCCCGGTAGTGTTGACTTGGTTACCGCTAGAATCCAGCAGTTCAAAGGTGTGCGGCGGACCCGCGCCAATGTTGGTAATGGTATAGGGACCGCCATTAATTCCGGTTATGCCACTAACACCAGTAATCTGTATTTCTGTGCCGTTTGCTAGACCAGCGATTGTGGAAACCGTGACAACAGCCGGAGAAGCAGCTGAACAATCGGTAACGTCGATGTGATAATGCGGGAACTTCGCAAGAAGCTGACTACCCTCACGCTTACGGATCTGACCACGGTAGGTGTAGAAGTTGTTAACCTCAGAAAATGCTTCAGCTGGCAAAAGCCAAGGATCTAGCGCCTCGTTTAGCCCAGTACGAAAGTTGGAAACTAAAAAAGGCTGATAGCCCATTAAACAACACTCCCGAATATTGCTAGGAAGTAGGTATCGTTTTGGCCGCCAGTAATAGTAAATCCGCTGGTTGTGCGGGATGTCGGGTCGACATATACATTACCCAAGCTGTTAACGCCCGCTCGCTGCAGGAACACATGGTAAGTGGCTGCTGCTAGAGCTGTATCGAATGTTATATCTAGATCCTGCCCAGATCCTGCGGCGGCGGTAATATTATAGCCCTCTGAGAGTGTTCCCGTAGTCATCATACCGCCTCCAACCCTAAAACCTCTCTGGTCAATAGCAATCGTGCTTCCAGGCCCAATGTTAGCGTTTAGAGCTTTGAGCGTTGTAATATCCGCCCCCAAAGCTCCAGCCGATGTCAGCTGAACCTCGTTAGGGCTGGCGTCGTCATCCTGGTAAAACAACTCTTGCTGCCCAGAATCAGGACCCACAAGAGAGTAAACCTGACCAGCACCGCTGATCGATGTTGGTGTAGCCGTCGCATCAGCAAGATTGATCTTTGTCGGCTGAAAGGCTGATCCGCCGCTTTCAATGGCCGAAAAGTTGGCATTAAGCGGAACATTGAGCGTTTTAAGCTGCTGAGTAGACGCAATAACAGTCAGTGCCATTTAGAAACTCGGGATTGTGCGGGTTTTCATAAGGTTTCTCATCGTCCTAGCGGAGATAAGGTCAATCTGTTCGTCATGTAGCAGCGTTAATTCACCGTATAGGTCCATTTCACCGTTATCGCTAACGATGCGCCTAGACGCTCCCAAAGCAAAGGCCGGTCCCCACTCATCAAGCCTTGGTCTATCAGTACCAAGAGTAAACTCACCCTGATCATTACCCGAGGCGTCTACAACAATCCTATTCGAATAGGCTTGCATCTCGATACGGTAAACTCTGTCGGGGATCGGGAACAGACGAAACATGCTATCGAACATCAGTACTGAATACGGCTTATTGGCGGTATAGGCAATAAAGCTGAGCTCTATCGTCTGCCCATCAGTCGGAGCGGTATTGAAGGTTAAGGAAACTGCACCCGTCGTATAATCGACGGTGCCAGAGCCCCCAGCACTCCCAGTCAGCACGCCAGCACCATCATCGGTGAACGTTTCTACGGTATCCTCGACAATCATGCTGCCTGGAAGTATGGGAACATAGCTTGTCAGGGTATCAGAAAACGCAGTGGTGGCACCGTCACCCGTCCATGGGGTTAGACGGGATACCTGATCTTCATTGGCTAGTCTGAAGCTGTCGGGGTCCTGGTAGAACGTGCCACGCAGACGGTCAATCCACACTTGAGGGGAAAAGTCGGTGTAGTTAGCCGAAAACGTGTAGTCCTGCTGGTCTTTAACAGTATTGAAGCTGTAGCGGGTCTTCTGCTTCTCAAGCTTCACACGCAAAGGAAATTCATATTGCGCGTAACGATTGATATATAAATCAATTGTGTCATTCGACAGGTTGGAAGCGCTGACACGCCCGGTAAGATTCCTTACCTTACCCCTAATCTCTGCTAAATCCCATTGGGCCATTGTTACGCCACTTTAGTTGTACTACGACTCGGAGCAACCTCTCGGCACATGAAACGGTGTTCATCGCGAATCTTCTTTTTAACAAGTCGCCCCGTCCCGTCCGGAATCCAGTCATACACGGGGTAAGACAAGCCCTCAAGATGTTCTTTCAGACGACGGGGATAAGTGTATGTACCGCCATCAAACATACTGTAACGCTTATATTCTTTGGTTCCACCGAAATGGAAATCCATTTTTAGGCCAGGGTTCTCCACATTATGAAACGTGAATGTCACCTCTTCGTTTAGCCACTTCTCTTCTCTCTCGTGCTCACTATCGATTGGCTTCGCCATCATATTTCCTCATTAAAAACGGGGTGACCAAAAGGCCACCCCAAAAACCCTTAAAGAACAGACTCAGAACTCTTGCAAACGGCATTCATTACAGCACTGTTAGCGCCAACAGCTGAAGTGCCAAGCGTAACGCCACGAATAGCGTCGTTGTTGACAGCGATAGCGTCGCCAGCTGCATTGGTCTTGCGTCCTGCGTAACCACCCGAAACCCATACACCGTAAGCCGATGTATCAGTACCCGTGGTTAGAGCATTCCCAGAGATCGAAGCAATAACATACTCAGCGTTAAGCGAAGTGCCAGAGCCTGACTCAGCAATACCAACAACCTTAATGGTGTCTCCGGCGACATATCCGGCGGTAACCGCATCGGCAACCGTCAAAACGCCCGGGTTGGCATTGGTAAACGCTGAAATGGCAGAGCCAAATAGAGCGTTTTGCGCTAGCGGCGTTACGCCGTTAGTCGTAGCAATTGTTCCCGCGTCAACGTCCAATACAGACGCGTCGTCCATCTGGTCATTCCAATAGAATGAACCGCCATTGGTCTCGTCAACCACAGTGACCTCAGAGACCTTGAAACCACAATCAACGTTGCGTGCAACAGCAGATGCGGCGTTAGTCCAAGTAAATGATTTAGCTTGTGACATGTATCAACTCCTTATGCTGCTGTAGACAATAGGTTTGTCATGTAGTTGTCGTTTAGAATCCTTGCAGCGAATGGGTGCTTCCATCCTTCGCTCGCTCTCTGGTGGAGGGGATCTCCCTGGCCGCCTTTCGGTGTGATATAAAATTCACAGTTTCTAGCGCCAAAGTTTATCACTCCATACGCCTGCTTACCAACAATAATGTTAGAATAGACAGGTGTAGCTGCTGAAGACTTAGTTGCCACAGAGCTGTAAAGGAAACGGATATTATCGACCGCGCCCCACTCGAACGGCATAGCCGCTTCTTGACCTGGGTAGTTTGCAGACGATTGGAATCGTGAGCAAGCCTGTAGGTCGTTGAGTAGGTCAGTGTGCACAATCCCGTAGAATCCAGGACGTACAGCAGCTGTTGAAAATTTAGGCCCAGCCTCAATCAGATTGCTGATAAACTTAGCTTCATTGCCAAGCATTGCCTGAGTAACACGACCAAAATCGGTGGTATTAATCTCTGTTGGCGTTCCGCCATTAGCTCCGTTCTGACAGCTAAGAACAGACGATGTAGACGCTAGTACATCCCTAACAACTTCATCGATTGTTTCACCACAGTTATGACCCAGAAGGTCAGCACCGCTATTTAGCGCGTCATCTTCAATCGTTAGCTCAACCTGATCGGTGAAAGTAACATAGTTACCATACCACTGGACTGTAGCTTTAATGATCTCTGTATCAATTGTTGCTCCAGGAGGCGTCACCCCATCATTTAGAGGGATAGGCACTGTTGCTAGTCGGTTCCATCGTCTAAAGTTGGCGATGTTTCCGTTGTTCTTCGGCATCATAACCTTGTCGGCTAGGGATGCGTGAACTTGAGGTAAATAAGCTGTCTCCAAGACAACTCTCATGTAGTAGTCGCGTACTACAGGTGCTAGATTCGACGTGTCGTTAATAGCCACGTGTTAACTCCTTAAGAATAGACATTCTCGAAGCGTCTACGGTCAAATTCTGCCTTAGGCATATTGAGCCAGTCCGGTTGTCCGTTTCCAGATGCCGCACCACCAACGCTTGATAGAGAGCCGGAACGTTGAGAGTTAGCCACCATCTTTTCAGCATCAGCATTACGCTTACGCTTTCCGTGGTCTTTCTTATACGCTTCCGACTTCTTCGCCAGTGAGTACGCTTGTGCAAAGCTGGATGGAGTCAATACCGTTGACCAATAAGGCTCTTCCTTGAGCGCCTCAGGTAGATATTTCTGTATCACTTCATTGTAGTCTGGGTGTTTAGATGCAAATTCGAGCTCAGAAACACGACTTTGAAAATCCTGCTCGATCTTAGCCATGCCCTTGCGAGCTTGGCCAACCGTCAAAATATCGTCGTCGTCTTCACTAAGCGTTTGTTCAGCCTGGGGTTTTTGCTGCCCGGCGGCTAGCAAATTCATATGGTTCTTTAGTAACTCAACTTGGCCAGCCAATTCCTGGCGCTTGTGACGCTCATCCTCAAGAGCCTCCAAAGGTACAACCTTCGAATCCTCTTGTGCCTGAGTTTCATCAACCATTGACTCGTTACTTTCTGGAGCGGCGGCCTCCATCTCTTCGCCCGAATTCATCTCTTCCATATCCACTCTCAATAATTGTAAAGATAGGCTTGCGCCTTTTTCTCATTAGTCTCAACGGCCATAGACTCTTCAAGTCCGGCATGTTTTAAGACTGATTCCCAGTCAATCGGTGCATCGGGTAGGCTAACATCGGTATCAACTATTTCACCGTTCTTCACCTCATGGACGATCGTTCCAATCAGCTCGGGCGGCTTCGTGTTGTAAACCTTGATAGCGCGGTTTAAGATGCGCTCCCCACTGGGCATAAACAATTCGTTACTCTTGTAATGCAATAGGATCCAGTAATTGCCAGTTGGACGCTTATTCAGAATAGCCTCAATAGCTTTCTGATCCTCCGCCTCCATGGCCTCGGCTGTTTCTCCTAACTGCTGCATTACTTCATTACCTTACCGTCTTTCTGCTGCGGATCAACGTTACGCTTGCCATCGGCAGCCATTGGGCCTTTGGGCATAAACATTTTAACCATTCCGGCATCGCCAAATGATTTGGGCATTCCCTTAGGTCGTGATTCTGCGTTCATCGCCGCAGCGCTTTTACCATCTTTAGCCATGATAAAATCTCCTTTTCTTCATTCTGTTAATCTAGTTTAGAATTGTCAACACCATTCGACGCTATCGCAGCATTTTTTAGCTTGATCTCGTCTTCCTCAACCTCGCTTTTTTCTATTAGCGAGTTTGTGATCTCAAGTCCAGCACGGATATTTTCAAGCTCCATGCCCTGGATCTCTTTCGCTGCCTTGACCTGATCTAGCGCGGCATTAGACCGTGATTCTACAGCCTCTGCAGCTCTGGAGTCTTCAAGACCCATGTTGCTTTGCGCCCTAGCCTCTTTCTCCTTGGCGGAGGAGACGTTAAGCAGCGTCTGGCTAACAGCTAAATCTTTCTGAGCCTGCAACAGTTCAGACTCAAGGGCCGCTTGCTGCTGCTCTGCCTGGGTCTGGGCCTCTTGAGCTTCCTTGATCTTACGCTTATGAGCGGGCTTGCCTTGCAACGGTGCGGCGTCGGTAAGCTCTCCAGGAGCAATAGGCTCGCCAAGGTTCTTGAGGTCGATAAGCTGCCTAAAGTGCATCTGCCGTTGAGTGTCTGTAAGCACGCCTTCTTGTATAGAGATGTCCCATTTGGTAACTTCACGGTCGAAAAGCTCTGGCGCTGGGGGTTCTCCCAGAATTCTCTCGATCTTCTCGGGCGTCCACTGCTGCATCAGCTTGATCTCTTTGACAACCAAGATCTTTTGGGCCTCTCTCAAGTTGTCGAGAAGGTTTTGCTGAGACGTGAGAGCTGCTGACTGACGCAACATCGTCGTAATGCCCGTTTCGTTGCCGCTCTCTGCGATACCGAAGGCTGCATCGTTCAGACCCCCTAGCTCTTTGAGATCTTGGCTTAGAACCTCCGTATTCACGAAATACGATTGAGGGATATCCTCCGTCCGTAACTGCTGGATAGCGCCAAGCTTGCCCTTCCTGGCAAAGATCACCTTTCCCTGGCCAGTCTGGTAGAGGGAATCGTTATCAATCGCAGCGTCTTCCTCGGCTATCATTCCAGAATTTATTTTACTATCAGCAAAGTCGATAATTTGACAACGGCGCCTATTATATTCATTTTGAGGATCCCTCATAGACCGAATAACGCCCTGCAAACGACGTGAATTGTCGTCACAGTCTGGTTGGTAGTATCCGAGCACGGGGTTAAACGGATAGTCGTTAAGCCCGTCGGGATCGGTAACAGTGTCTAGCTCTTCGTTGTTGACGATGACGGTTCGGTCAACGTGCTGGACCTGTCTTTCGATCAGCTCATGTTCGGGATAAATGTCCTGGAAAGCCTTGAACTCTTGACGCGTGCCCTTCCATTCTTGGAATTCACCGGTTTCCATGTTCAAAAGTGTGGGCTGCTTCTTCCAATACTTTTTCCAGTATTCTGTGTAAGCAACCATATCGTTGTCTTGATAGTTGCGGGAGTACGGCAGCCAAGTAAACTTGTCATCGATTGACCCTTTGAGATCCACCAACCGCTCAACTTCCTGCTTGTGCTTCGGAAGCAGCGACATAGCCAGATCTTTGCCAATGTAGCGCCTACGCATCAGATACGCAGCGTCTGAGAGATCAAGCTTAGTAAACCATGGGTCTACAATCCAGCCATTCCACGGGTCCCTCGAATAGCGTATATCGCCATTGACCATGTCGTTGCGGTAATCAACCCACACACCTGGCAAATCAGCACCGACCTTCAGGGCTCCAGAGTAAGACTCACTAAGCACTCGATAACGGCTACTCATCCGCTCACCGTGCATGATCAATCGTGTGATCTGATCACTTACAACGTCGTCTCCTTCCTCGACACCAACAGCTATCGAGCTTAAGCGGTGCTGCCGCTGGTAACCCTCCAGCTGATGGATAGCTTGCCGTGTCTTATTGAAGACTAGGGCGCTTCTACTCTGCTCCCTAAGATAGCGCTTTTCCTCCTCGGTCCACTGGTCGCCAACGTAGTACGCTAGATCCTCTTGAGCTTCGGCAAACCACGACTGCCAAACCCTGTAAGCTGCCTGATAGGAATCATCGAAGTCTTGCAGTACGCTCATTAAATTATTCTCCGGTGGCGTTGTGCTAGCGCCTTTGCTGACTCAGCTGTCATCGTGTTCTGTTGGCAAAGATACTGCACTATCGCTAGATATCTGTACGCGTCTGCCGCGTGACTCGTCCAGTCGTGACAAGGCTTATTTGTATAGATATTTTCCGTTTTATTGTAGTGCCGATGATACATTTCTAGTGCGCGTATGAGGCGGTGACACTTTTTCTCATCAATAAAAACTCTCGGGAACATGCCGCGTCCAAGCTCAATACCTTCGAGGATTGGATAATTCGGCACCACCTCGAAATCGATACCAACGTCTTTCGCTATGTCCAACCTAGTGCGCAGTTGCGCGAACTGCTGGCGTTGCTTGATGTCGTGTGGCGCCCAATGCTTGCCATACCGGTAACCATGCTCTTGACGCTTGTCTTCTAGCATCGTCGCAAAGTGGCCTATGTCTTCATCGGATCGCTCGTAATAGTCGATGATACGTATCTCATTGCCGATCGTCTGAGCAAAGATGATGGCGGTAGCGTCTGCCACGCCCAAGTCCCAGTACGTATCGACCATCGCGTATGGCTCCATCGGACTGTAACCGATGCGCCCTTCGTTTCGGGCAGTCGTTATGTAACGCAGGTAGTAGCAACCATCAGCACCACGGTCAAATGAGCAATAGTACTCTTGGGCGATCATCTCTTCTGACATGCCCTCTCTGCGATCGTCGTCAAGGTCGGACTCTTGCAAGACTCCGGTATCGTCAATTGTGAGCATAGACGAATACCAATCGTCATTGCCCTGCGCCATCTGCCACAGCTCATGCGCGTGATTGTGGCCGCGTGGAGTGAAATTGAAGATTGCCCAACCGCCGTTTTCACGAAGGATTGGGCGGGTGAAGTTCCACGCGTCCGGGTTCTGCAAGCTGTACTCTGAAAACACTACACCTAGAGGATTTGTACCGACTTGAATAGAGCCGTCTGTCCCCAGCACCTGAATCTGTGAGCCGTTGGTTAGGCGTATCGACATGCGTTGCTTGTCTGGCTTGCCCACAATGAGCTCTGGAGGAATGTAGTCGAGAAAGCGCTTGCCGTCTTTGTTAGCGCCTTCCCAGATGATGTCACGCCCCAGCCGGTAGGTAGGAAACGTGTACCAGTAGGTGCCTACACGTAACAGTGCTTGCTTAATGAGCGCCTGCCAACAAGTCATCTCCTTGCCAGCCCGTCTATGCCAGCAGAGTGCCGCTCGCTTGGTGCCGTTGTCGATTGCCTGGAGTATTGGGAGTTGATAGTCACGTGCAATAAAGCCAGCCGGAAACTGAGTAACGTTAGGCCTCATCAGTCTTACCGCGCGTAGTCCAGTCTTGTACTTCCAAGACGTGCTTTGTCTCGATTGTCTCTTGTTGCCCTAAATAGACCTGGCCGAGCCACTTTTGCATTGACGCATTACCCTGCCGCGAGTTCGCAATTTGATCCCGCCGAAGAGACGCTTTGAGCTGAGCGCGTCCCTCTTCGATTCGGCTACCACACCATCGATATATTTCTGCAAACGGCTTCCCGATGATCCACTCGATTTCATCTTCGCTGCAGTGCAACGACGCGAGCTTATAGATCTTTTCTTCATTCTCAATTACCCACTTCGGTCGTTTCTTCTCTTTGGCCATAGGCTGATAATATTTTTCGTGTGTTACCTAGTTGTAGGCTGATAATATTTCAGGCATGTTACCTAAAATTCATTCTATTGCTATTTTTGGTATAACACCATCAAAGATTTACACAACTCATGGCTAATTTTTGGGATTAGAAAGTTTCGACGAATATATAGAGAGACGAGACAAAGCCACCAAAGCTCTACACACAAAACACCCAGAGCTTTCCCCGTCTGACTGTGTGCCTCTCCGTCATTATCACAATTACTACGCTCGCCCTGGTCTTGACAAGTTACGTGAGTTGCGTCGGAATCCCGACATGTCACGGTTTTTCGTTGTGATCAAGCGTCGCGTCTATATCTACGCCGATCGGTTTGCCGAGTGGTACGCTTGGCAGAAAGATAAATCCCGCTAAGCCATTGTTTTTTTGATA
>SPJL01005023.1_pt1 | contig 22637 bp, 30 predicted proteins | sample 3741751 | NCBI WGS metagenome assembly SPJL01 (sample SAMN10925998, study PRJNA522277) | cold seep metagenome | isolation source: Elba SIP-enriched marine methane seep metagenome, extraction at timepoint T3 | place: Italy: coast of Elba, Mediterranean Sea | reverse complement strand
GGTGACCAAGCTGCCTTGATCAACAACGTAGCTAGGCAAGCTGGTAACGCGGCTGTCAAGATTCTTAAAAAAAAGAAAGGAGCAATCAAAGCGGCCATGCCTCGAGCTAGAAAGACTCCAGCAGTCAAAGCCGTTATTTACGTCGGAAACAGAAAGAGAGCCACGGTTAGTGGTAAGGCTTCGAGCCAAGCTTTTTAAATGAAAAAAATAAATTGTTTTTTTTTATTCTTTATGTTTGGCATATTCAATTTCATTTCCGGTAACTCCCATAGGGATAAATTCCAAAAAGTTTCGGTTCCATCCGTAGACAATAACATCATAAGTTCCAGTGGTGAAACCTCGAACGGCAGCAGTGGAGGCAGTCAAGCTAACCTTCAAAGGAGCAGTGGCAGCCAATCCGAAGGCAGGCAGAACTTCAAATTCGGCATCGGTGATTGCGACACCAGAGTAATGACCGGCAAAGTCGAATTGAACCGCACCAGCATCAAATGTACCAGTAACGTTCAAGACACCCATCCAGTTGCTAAGTCTGTACACGGCAGCTTGGATCTGAGCAGTGGTGGCGTTGTAAGCAATGGCGGCAGTGGTTTCAGACTTTCGAGAGACAGGATCAGTAAATCGAATCTTGAAAGAACCGTTGTCCGGGTTGGCAGCAACTCCAGTTTGAGAGTTTTGAGGAGTGTAAGTAAGAGAGGCGTTGACAGGGGCGGCAGCAGGTGGAGTGAGAGTAAGTTGTTCTTTACCCTTCATGATATGGGAACCAGTGGCGACACCCTGTTGGACATCAGCGTTAGGATCCTCGGCGAAGAAGATGGCTCCAATGTTGTACCGTTTGATAAACTTAGGAGCGTTAGGGAACATACGCGGGAACCAGTAGTTCTTGAAGTCATGCCAGTTGATGTCGGTACCTCCGAGCATTTTTTGACCACCAGGTTCAGAAAGGCCAATTCGGTCCCATGGGTAGTAGTAAGTGAAAGCGTTCCGGAAGGGAGAAGAACCAGTGGCTCCGACAGGCTTAATCAAAACAAACAAGTAAGAGAACTTTCCAACGATACCGGACAACTCAAAGGTTGCCTCGGAACCAGCGGTAAGAGTAAGAGTCTTTTTGGAGATGGAGTAATCACTGTAGCGGATGTGCTTGCCTCGGCTAGGCTTGCTGCTAAACTGATCTCGGATGGTCTTGTCCACATTGTGGTAAAGCGAGACGATTTGCATTGAAGTTAACTGGACGTTAGCCGCAGTTCCTTCAACGACAGAGTCACTTCGGAAAGTCCATTCCCATCGGATTTCTTTCTTAAACTCAGCAGAAAAGAAAGAAGATCCCTGGGCAATCCACTGTCCGAGGATAGGGAAAGAAACTTCCCGAGGGGTAGTTGTGAGAGTGATTCCATGAACCCAATCTTCGTTGATTCCCATAGTTTCTCCGAGTTGGGCAATCTGATCAGGGTCGATGGTCAAGAGATTGAAGAAAAAGTTTTCTCCATAAGGCTTTCCAAGGGCTTGTTGTCCTTGGTTGGGTCGGATTTCAAGATAATTAAACAACAGAGGGATGGAGGGGATTCGAACTTCTCCGGCGGTAGTTTGAAGAGTCAATTTGACGAAAAACAAGTCAGGTTTTTGGATACCTTGAGGTTGTTGATCGATATCAAGTCGGATTCCGGAACTTAAGACGTTTGAGATAGTTCCTCCTTGATCCTTTTCGTAAAACTTGTACTGACGGGCTTGTGCTTGATCGAGTGCTTGGTGAGGTTGAACAGTAATTGGTTGACCAAGAGTTCCGACGTTAACAAGGTCGTTCTCACCTTGAACGCCTAAATGTGTTTTGATCGCCTTGGGACCGCGTCCCTGCGCGAGAGTGAGTAATTCAGAACCGACTTCCGTACTCATGATTTTCGGTTAACTTTTTTTTTTGGGTTTTTTAAAAATAAAAAAATCTAAACTTATGCAAACCACCTCCTTTTTTATCAAATATTGCCCACCGTCGGTTAACCACCACCGCGGTTACAAGGTTGGAAAGTCTGGAAAGGCTGTCCATTCTTTTCCTATGAAATCTACTACAACCTTCAAAAACGCGTTTACGCAAGCAATTCAAGAATACAAAGACAGATACAACAACCCTACTCCAATGAATTTTAAAGAGAAACCACCAAAAATTCCAGAGACCCCTTACAAAGGACGAGTAAAGGTTACTTTAGTCTTTATGTTTTCGGACAACAAAGAAAGAGACGTTGACAATTACGCCAAGGTCCCCATCGACTGTTTGAAGGGTGTCTTTATTGCGGATGACCGTCAAATTGCAAAGTTGGTTTTGGTGAAAAGAAAAGTTTTATTCAAAGACATGGCCGGAACCAAGTTTAGAATCGAGGAGTACAATGAATCCGAAGATGATGACAACAATAATTAATAAAAAAAATATAAAATAATTGTTTCAAACACACCGTAAAGAGTGTATCCTGATAGGGCATCTCTGAGGAACTCACAAAGACATAACATAGGGTTGTTATCTCGGTAAGGTTTCAAGTATTTGTCTGCCGGGCCACCCAATAAATGAGCAATGACTAGAGAAAAAACCATAAGAAAGAACATTTTTTGATGTTAATATATTTTTTTAGTTTTTTTTATTTTTTTGTGGTTTTCCTTCTAATTTAATTTTCTTGGAAGGTACTGTAGAGCCTTCGGATTGATAAAGGGTAGGCAATACTCCACCTTTCGTAGGGAAGTCTTTAAGTGCCGCGGCTTGTCCTTCTTTTTCCTTTTTTTCCGAATTTTGAGGTAAAGATAACATCTTCTCTTCTTCTTTCATTTGATTTTCAGTAAAGGCACCAGTAAGAGTGGCAAAGCATTCTAAGTACTGGTAAAACTTTTTAGAATCAACCTCTGGGATTTTGTCTGGGTCAATCTGCCAATAGCCTACGTTTTGAAACATAAGCCAATTGTACCAAGAAACATTTCCTCCTTTAGGGTCCACGGTCTTAGCCTTTTCTAAAGGGCAGTTGCCATCTTTAACTTTTAATGCCCAGGTACCTTGTTTTTTTTCGTAGCGATCGAACGCTGGCATCACCCACTCATCGATGTATGACTTAAATCTCACGTAACCAGGCATAGTCCCTCTTTGGGGATCTCTGAGTAAAAGTAAATCTTTCATCGTAGTTGCGGCTTGGCATGCCTTAGGTTCCTTGTTCACGTAATCACGACTTAGCAAGAAAATAAAAAAATTTCTAAGCTTTTCGTGAAGTACGTCGGTACGCGTCCTGATTTTTGGGACTTCGTAAGAAGTAGTATTTACCGTTTGCATTCTTTTCAAAAAAATTTTTTTGAAAGAAATGAACGACAATAACAATAACGCACAGCCTTCGGTCAGCGGTAATTTTTACGGCCAGCAACTTGTTGAATTAAAAAAATATACCACCATCTATCTCTTTTGGACTTACGTTGCGCCGGCAACCGGAGGTCAGACGGTCGAAGCAAAAATTCAATGGAACGACGTCATCGGTCAGGGTCCAGAAGTCATGGTCCCACAAATAACAAAGTTTATCTCGGAAAGAAGTAAGGATCCTGAGAACACCATTCAGGTTCTCACTTACGACTGGCATTTTGTTTTTCCTGGAGTTGCCTTGACACATTACTACGATAAAGTTCGGACGTACAATGAGACCTTGGAGCCGAATGTTACTATGTCAGAATAGTCAACAAAATAAATAAAAAATAAAGAAAAAACAATCAAAAAATTTTTATATCTTTTCTGTACCTCTTTTTATTATGCCTCCAACTAAAAAAACCAAGTTCGAAACTTTGCTCGAAAACGTAAAAGTTTACGAGAACCATAGAGCCAAGCAACAATTTGCTGCCACGGCAAGTCCCATAGCCCAAGTATGCTGTAAACGTGATTGTAATAAGTCTGGGGTTTACTTTTGCTCCGAATGTGACGACGGCTCTGTTTACTGTGAAGAATGCTGGGACATCGCTCACTACAACGAAAAAACAGGAGCGTGGTCTAGCCATTTGAAAGGCCCACTTCAATACTCTAAATTTGGTAAGGCTAACAAGTCTGCCGATAAAAACAACAACAACACTTCCGCAGACTCTGCAGTCAACCGTGCAAAAAAATACCGCGAGGGCTTAAAAATTGCCGAGCCTTTCAGAGTTACCCACACTCAAGTTGACGATGAGATCTGCCGATTGATGCCTGACGGAGATAACAATCCTTTGGTCTGGATCGTGCGCTGGATCCCTAACGGATTGGACGGCCAGCCACTTAACATCAATTATTTTATTGCCAACATTTTTTATGCTTGGTACGCTCAGCATCCCGACCATGCTGATTTTGCCTTTATCCTTTGGGAGAAATTTATTTCCCAACACAAGAAGTACGAGACCATTCTCTCCATGTGGCCTGAGGCTGACAAGTACTTGGACTTCAAAACGTGGACTGTTGGGACTGAGACTTTGAATGATCAACAAAGAAAAATTATTGTTAGTTCTCGGTTGAATGATCCTGCTCCTTTGATTGAAGCTGCCAAGGCTCAGATCTACACTGGACGGCTCATTTACGAAACAAAAACTGTTCAACATAACAATAATTTCTTTTTGAGTGAGATGAGAAATTCTTTAAAAACTGAAGTGAACGAGGAGACTAACCTTTACTACAAGCCCGGAGAAGCCGAGTTCCGCAGCCGTCTCTCTCCACCACCTTATGATTGTGCTGCTGTTTGTAAGACTCTTCCAAAAAAAGATAGAGTCCATAACGGCAAACCCTACTTCAAAAACTGTCAAGAGAACGACGTCGCAGCCGTTGCCTTTTTGAACCAAATTATGGCTAGATGTGGTGATAAAGTTATCTACAAGTCTCTAGTTGCTCACGCTCATTTTGATGGCCAGATCTCCTACGAAGTTGACAAGCCGGGGCGAATCCCGCTTGACGAAGGCTACCCTTATTTACAAGTTGGTGAAAAATCTAACGGAAAGAGAGGAGATGAACGGGAGGTTACACTTACGTATACTCCCAAGATCCGACGCTGGAAGGACATCATTAATGAAAACCCTAACTGGGTACTCAATTACTCGGCTACTGGAGGCTACGGTTGGTTCGACCCTTCTTCAAACTACACAAAAGAAACTTGGGGATTTAATTTTTTCCGAGGCTTTTACCATGACCCGGATGCGCCGTACTACAAGGTTACTCATAAAGACGTAGAGGACTACGACGTCAAGCCTATCATCAAATGGTTAAAAGAGTATGCTTGCCACGACGATGACCCAGACATTGCTAACCGATTATTTATTTTTCTTTGTGGCAGCTTACACAGAATGATCAACTTTCCTGGAGAAAGAATTACTATGGACTTTTGCTTTGAGGGTAAGAAGGGTGCCGGTAAATCTAGAATGGTTGAGATGTTTAAGATTATGCTTGGAGATGAATACTGTGAAACCTTTTTTGATCCTAACCAAATGACTGACCGGTTCAACAAGCACAGACTCTGTAACAAGTTGTTGGTTCATTGTGATGAGGCTGCTTCAAGCAACATCAAGGAAGGCTTCTCCAAAAAGCAAGAGACCAAGGCAATCACTACAGAATCATTTATTACCGTAGAAAAGAAGAACGTCAACACGTACGTAGCTGCCTTGACACATTGTACCTTTTACACCACGGACAGAAAAAATGCCCAATCGATGGAAGCAAATGACCGACGTACACAATGTTTCCGTTTCCGTGAGCCGCCTACACTTAAAGAGTTACTTGAAGTTTACACGAAAATGGTACAAGGCTGGGCTCACGACATGACTGTAAGAAAAAGGGCCAAGGCAATGGGTGCGGCTTTATTCAAATGGTTTAAGTATGGAATCTTAGAGACCAATTTCTTCAGAGATAAAATCAAGAAGTATCCTGAGATGTTTGACATCCCTGAGAGTGGAGAGTTTACTATTACTAATCTCAATACTCGTTACATCATTAAAAGTGCCAGAAGAAAGATATTGATCCTTGGATCTTTCCATCCCGCTGCTACTTGGGCATATCAAAAGTATCGGTTCGTTGCGTTGGAAAAGATGGAAGGAAAGGAAGTCGTCCCGGCATGGAGTCCTTACAAAAAGGGTACACTTGATAACGGCCACATCACCTTTCCTAAATCTAGCAAACCAGGGAAGCGTTTGATTAAAGCTAGGGATTTCTATGATCTCTTCAAGTACACTTTGGGTGAAAAGGAGAGAGGATCCTTTCACATTGAGTTATTCATTGCGATCGTTTCACGTACACTCAACTGGGATACGCCAGTGAGTTCTGACTTGGAAACTTTTTTCGAAGTCGAAGAAGATTTTGTTGGCTGGGAAAAATCTTCTTTTTAAAAAAATAAAAAAAAACATTTCAATGCCTACAATCAAGAAAGCCAAGAAAGAAGCAACCAAGAAAGAATGGTTTGCTAAAGGACAATGTTGTCGCGGTTGCGGAAAGGGCGTGTACCATTACAAGATAGAATATATCTGGAGAGACGGTACTAGTGTAAAATGTAATGAGTGCGGAACTCCGAACATTTTTTCATTGAATGATGTTGCTGCAGATTGTGACGACCACAGGGGCCGAGATAACTACTACAAATACGCCATCTCTGTCGATGAGTGGCATAAAAAAAAGCGTGACGACTAGGAGTCGAACCTAGATTTCATGCGTGACAGGCATGCGTACGAGCCGGTATACTATCATCACATAAACTAGGAGATACCACATGCGAGGTCTGCCGGATCGGAAAAAAATAAAATTTCGCTCCTTATATATAAGGAGACAAAAATTGGTTTTTTTTTATTCTATCGATATTTATTTAATTCGATTTTTCTGATTAATTCCTCTAAGTCTTCCTTGTCTGCTGCAACCTCAAAATACCCTGAGTTCATTAACCCAACACACGAAAGACAAACAACATCCCCGGCAACATCCTCTTTGTCGTAGAATCCAAAGACTCGCCTTTCATAGCAATTCTCGCATATCATTGTGTCGCATTTTCCACAGATTCTCCTCTCATGCCACATAAGTTGTATACATATACCACAGAGATCGAATTTTTCCAGAACTTTCTTTGTAAAATAACTAGCGTTACTTTTTACTTTATCTTCAATAGACATTTGATGTTTAATTTTTATTTAATTTTTTCTCAGGTAACGGGATATCAGGCGGCGCCAAAATATTAGCCATACGCTGGTCCTTGTAAATCTTACGGATACTCACATAAGGCTTATTGTCAGCTACGCCTCCGCTCCAAGAAAGAGCACACCTCCTACAAGCGTAACCCCCATTATTATTTGAGCTAGGTCTAGGATCGTCGTAATAACCACACCCATCACACATAGATTGACCGCAAACGACACAAGTACCCATGTACTCTCCTTCCTCGAAGCAAAGCTCGCACGTCTTACCGGTTCCCTTAAAGAACCAAGCTGATTTGTTAGACATTTGATGTTTAATTTTTATTTAATTTTTTTGAAATTTCTTCAGGAATCATTTTGTCTAGTTCGATAGTAGAGACGTTCCTCATAGCATAACAACCCACGCCGTGAACAATCTCTATGTTTTCAATAAAGTAGACGTAAACTTTCGATGCTTCAATCTTCAAGCCGTACTCGATTGCTTTCATCTCGGCATGTTCTTTGGACTGTAACCGCTCTTCTTGATGTTGGAGGTGCTTTCCTCCCTCGAAGTAAATGTAGTAGAGACCAGGCCCAGGGTCTCCTTCGCGAATAGTAAGCGCGTTCAAATACATTGCAGTACTGTAAATGGCTCCCATTAACCAAAAGTTAGATATTTATTTTTTTTTAATTTTTATTTTCGTAATCAACAAAAATAATCAAAGGGGTAAGTTTGTAGTCTCTTTCCATTCTTCTAAGAATTTCCAACTTAGTCAAGAACATAGTTTGGTCATCCTCGTTGTAGTAGTAGATTGCGTCGACCGTGGTACTCACTTGAAGGAAGTTGAATTTAGTGCCTTCGGGATCAGTCTTCAAGGATTTGCGAAGAAGTACAAGCACATCAGGGAGACGTACAGCGGCAGTTTTAGAAGAATACTCAATAGTAGTAGCAAGGGACATTTTTTGATGTTTAAATTTTTTAAAAAATTAAATGGGTAGATTTAAAATTAACCGTACCCCAGCCAACTCAAAAAAAGCTTACGTCGCTACTGGCAAGAATCCCGTAACGGGTAGACGTACTACTATTACTGGTGGGATAAAAAAAGTTATCCCTGGACCAAAAGCGCAGGGAAAACAAAAGGCTAAGAATTTCTTGAAACGTCATGGTGCGCCTACGTCGGCTAAGCAATACATAAACAAAGTAAGATGGCAGAAGGGACCTTTATTTGGAAAAACAATAAACATACCAAAACGGTTTTTTTCTTAAATCTGGTACATGATAGTCCAGTACATAATATGAGTGCTGATGCTAGTAGCAGAAATTCTCCAAGTAAAGGAAACCTGTGTACCACTTGCAGCAGAGACCGTAAAGACGCCTACTCCTGAACCTCCATTGATACCGCCTCCTCCTGTGACAGGTCCTGCTCCGATAGTGTAAGGCAGGTTACCCAAAGTAGTAGTGTTACTTAAAGTGGTAGTTCCTGTAGAATTGGCTCTCATAGTAATCTGGACAGTATTTCCTACTCTGATATAATTTCCAGTGAAATTAGTAAAACCATTAAATCCGCCACCAGCAAGCAAAGTAGGGGTAAACGAATTTTCTTCAAGTGTAGGGATATCAGAAGTCAGGGCAATAGTTCCAGATTCATCTTTCACTGTCAAGGTTCTGGATACGGTAAGAGGGGCCAAATCAATAGTAAGATTGATCGAACTACTAGCAGTCTGTCTAAGTCTCCAAGCGATCGAATTGTTGTCTTCTCCTTGGTTGTATAATTGACTGGTCAAGGCTAGAGTACCATCGGCGTCAGGTAAAAAGGCAGTTCGAGTAGTTCCAGTAGAAATACCTAAGGCACTCAATACGCCTCTCTTTGTGTTGTCCACAGAATTAATAATTCCAAAAGAATCGTCGGGGATATTTGCCAATGTCGTCAAGGTAACAAGAGTTCCATTTTCGTCGGGGAAAGTAAAGGTTCGGGTAGTGGAGGGAGAAATGCCCGAGCATTGAAACGCTGCTTGTTTAGTTGAGTCAACATCGTCAACAATTCTGAGAAGGCTGTCGTCAACTGATGCTAGATCACTTACAAGGAAAAGCGTACCATTGTTATCAGGGGCCGTGAATGTTCGAGTAGTACCTGTGGTTAGCTGATCTACTTGAAACCCAATGCGCTTAGTATTATCAACGTTATCCAAAATTCTGAAATCAGAGTCGATCACGTTGTTTACATCCGTAAGTGTGGCAAGGGTTCCGGATATCTTGGGCATTCTCACATTGATTTCGGAATTGATCGATTGTTCATTATTGATCTCTACTTTAACTTTTTTTATTACGGCTTCTTCTCGGATACCGAATTCACGTAGAAAGGATGTAGCCATTTTAAATTTGTTTTTATTTTTTTTTATTCTAAGACACAGTACGAAAATACTTAACAGTGAAGAAGGCATCGTAATTACCAGCATTGGCACTCACACTCATAAAGACGCCATTGAGTGCGAAGAACGGTTGTCCATTTGGTATTACTCCGTTTACAATTCCTCCTGCAGTCCCACTATTAAACGTACCATGACATACTAATTTGTTGACAGTTTGAGTACTCGAGAAAGCAAAAGGAAGCGTCATTTGAGTGTCCCAAATAGCCGGAGCTGCAGTCCCGTCATAAGGAATTGTCAATTGTACGGTACATTCTACTTCTTCTTCTATTCTTTTGTAGTAAGCCTTCACGACAGTAGGATTGGCAGTCAACCGAGAGTTGTTACTAAATGTTGGTACAAAATCCGCTTGCTCGATGTCGGGGAGTTGTGAAGTGAGAGCAATAGTCCCATTAAGGTTGGGAGAGATCAAGGTTCTAGTATTTCCAGAAGAAATGCCTCCAGTTTCAAACTTAAGTTGTTTTGTCTGGTCGAGATTGTCCTGGATCGTAAATTCGTCATCCTGGAATACCGAGGAAGCGGGTGAAATTGTTAGATCATTCGCCGGAAGAGTCAGCTTCACCTCGGTATTCACGGGTTGAGCAGGATTGATTTCAAACTTGACCCGTTTGACGGTGTCCTCCTCACGGACGCCGAATTCTCGCATAAAGGGTGTATCGACCATTTTTTGTTTACTTGTATTCTAAAGTTTTTTAAAAAAAAGTGGTGTTGAAGAACACCGGTTTTTTTTTCATTATTCATAATCTGAAACACATACGTTGTAAGGCTCTATCGAGGCTAGGGATTGAAGCCCTTTCTACTCCTAGTCGACATTCTACGATGCGTGTCGAAAGTGACACGTTTGGTGTTACTTTACTTGGTAATCAAATTTTAACTTTTTTACTTGGATAATAAGTAATTCTCTTTTTTAAGAAATAATTCCATCTTAGACAAGAGGAGAGTCGAACTCTTGCCTAGTGTTTTCATACACCTAATTTTTGAGAGATCATCAGATAAGAAAAGCTTCTCGAAACACCCCTTTCCACAAGGAGTGTTCGTAGCATCATTAGATTTTATTTTCCTTTTTAAGTCGTTGGTACAGTCTTAAAAAAGTTCCTTTGTTGTTAACCCACCAGCCTTTATCTCTCTCGATTACGTTAATCTTGAGTTGATCTTCAGGTGGAGCCGTGTAAAAATATTGTACGAAGTAACACTTCTCGAGGTCGAACTGCCACATGTAAAATTGTACCTGGTCAATGTAATAAGGCGGCACTTGCTGGTGAACGTTCCACCGTCGCTTCAAAGGACACTTAACTTCGACAAGCTCTAAATCAGTAGTGATAGCATCCGGTGACCCACCCATCAAAGGAAACAAGGCAGCGTAGTCTTCGTTCTCATCGAACATACGGCTAGGCAAAGCGTCGGCCCACGTAACACTCCCAAGCTCGAAAGTTTCTTTTTTATATTTTTCTTTAAAGAGACGTAAGGCCGTGGGTTCATACTGGATGCCGTGATTCGTGAAGCCGTCCCAAATTTTGTCTGGTTGTTTTAAGCCCAATTTTTCGTTTACCCAATCGGCTTGAGAAGATTGATTTTTTCTTTTTACGTAACCACGGTCGAGTACCCTTGGAGCCTCACTTCCTCGGAACAAAAGTTTTTCTCTCTTAGAATGCCAATCATCAGTGCCTTGATCTTCGGCTTTAAGTGACTTCAAATGTTGTAGTTTAAGTTCCTTCACTTTATTGCGAATGGGATTATTTTTGAAATCTTTGATTTACCAAAAGAAAAAAAGTAAGTGGGTTGTTTAATAGGAAAACAGCTAATTACCCGAACTCGGCGGAGGGGACTTCTTTTTGTTTCTGACCGGAAGGGTGAAGCGAGGAAGAGTGTCAACGGGAAAGGAGGAGAGATCTTCTTGAGGAGAAGGTGGGTCATCAAAGGTAGTGTCCATTGGTTGTTGAGTACTCTCGTCGTCGATGATCTCGCCTTCTTCTTGTTCAGCACCTGTAGTTCCGCACCAACCAACAGAGGGTTTTCCGATGATTGCTTCAGCCTTGAATCTTTTTTGAACTGGTGGTGTCAAGTCTCCGTTGTCATCCTTTGGTGTTTCTTCAGGGTAAAGGGAGGCTCTCTCTTCTTCAGAGTACTCAACGACACTGGTTTCTTGGATCTCTCTAAATCTAACAAAGTTAGCACGGATGGTGATGGAGAGTTTTTGACGGTTGTCGAGAGAAGGATTAAAGTTCACACGGCCAACGGTAAGTTTCATAAACCCGATTGTGGACCCAGCACAAATAGGATTCTCGGGAACGAGTTTTTTTTCTTTTCGAACTTCGACTTCTTTCATTGAGTTATAATCAAGCGGAAGGTTGTCCTTGTCGACTACTTCAGTGTACTCATCAATTTTGGGTGAGACGTATGATTCTCCAGTGAAAGAATTTTCTTTGACGATCGAAGTAAAGAACTTGGCAGCAAACTCTTTACTTCGGTTGCAGTTTTCGAGGTCAGGGTAACCTGTAAATAATTTTTTTCTTTCTTCAAATAAGTGATGAATAACGACTTGAGAGATGGCTTCAATTTTTTGTTTGATTTCTTTTGGGATGTAAACCGAAACGGTCCATTTGCCTTCGTAAGGTTTCAAGGTGTGGACAAGCTTTTTCATTGAGAGATTGAATCGGAATGGGTTCTTAGAAATCTCCGACGCCTTGCGACGTTGAGCCTGCGAGGGGACTTCCGTGAAGGAAATGTAGAACGCGTCACTGTGCGCCGAAGAGTCCTTGAACGGACAACGGTCAGAGAATTGAAGACAAGGGAGGACCAACGTGGCGTTGTTATTGTTATTGTTATTGTTTGACATTGTGGCATAAAAAGAAGTTAGAAAAAAAGGTTTTTAAAATTTTTAAAAATTTTAATTTTATTTTAAACATATATTTCCTTTTTATTCCAAGAAATGCCACTTGTTAGCCAGATTTGCGCCCACACTGATTGCTTCTTACGTGAAAGAGAATGGGATGTCCCAGCTCAGACAGGGGACTATGTAAAATATTGTAAAGGCTGTAAGTGGACCTTGTGCTTCAAGCATTGGCGTATCTCACGTAGAAATCAAATGAGTAAAGGAGACACACGGGAGACGGCTCTCGACGACTTTTCCTTGTGTGATGATTGTGAAAAGAAAAAAAATAAAAATTAAAAAATTTCAAAAATGTTTGAGATCTATATTTCACTTGAGTCGGGGCGTGACCCTAAGGCCTTCTGTCTCAAATTACATGAATACGACTTACTTGGCGACACCTATTTTTTAAAAGGAGACAACCCAACATGCGATTTGAAAATTGTAATCCGAGGAAAGCCATCTTACGAAGAACTTTGTCCTATTTTTGCTTACGTAATGGAAATTACTGAGCCGGGAGAAGTAACAGGCTTTGATTATTTATTTATCGAGGACAATATGAATGAAATCAGTGATCGTATTAGCCGAGAGTTTTTTCCTCCAAAATAAAAAAAATAAAAAATGAACGCCCCTATTTTTACTTCTGCAAAACAACAACTTTTTACCTTATGTAACGAGGCACCTTGTACGCATATGAAAGAATTAGACATAAAGGGCGTAAGGTTATGTGATGGCTGTCATAAGCCCGTAGCCCCTTTACTTTCTACTTACACAAACAAATCAAGACAGCCACCTCACGGCTTCTCGGGACACTACTGCAAAACTTGTATCCAAAAAATCCAAAATCATTTCAATGTCAAATTACTGTAAATGCAAAGGCAAGAAGAAATGCAACCTTCCCCGCCGTCCAAATACACCCGTCAAAGCAAATATTGCCCTCAACAATTCTTTTAACCTCAGATTGCAAAATGGTAAACGCCTACAGAATCAGCTTAACGTTTTTAGTAACCTTTATTCTAGAAAGTTTTAGAGGTGAGAAAAATCAGAATCGATCCCTGGAGGGACTATCTCATATTGTTGTTTTTCAAAAAATAAATTTGAATCCTCATTCTTAAGTCTTCGGTGTCTTTCACCAGCCTTTCCAACCAAAATGGTTCCGTACTCAAGTAGTGGGTTTCGGATACCTAAGCCGTACTCTATTTGTACGATTAGTACTAATTGTCTGAGTCTGTCGGCTAAATTCTTCGCCACGGTTTCTACGTGAAGTTCTTCCGCGTAACCATTCAAATGCCACCCTTGTGAAATTCCAACAGTTTCGATAATTTGAGTAAGGGCATTATGTAACATGGCACCTCCGCCTTGGCTCGTGACGGCTAAGGCAATCTGTACTTGTTCATAGATTTGCTCTAGTTGAGTTAGGGAATATTGGCCCATGGCATTGATAGGGTTAGGCCAATCAACCAGCCCGCCTGTCTGTACAAGCTCAGGCAAATTGTACCAATAACCATAGAGTTTAAGTCTTAATTTTTTTTCTTTCTCTGCGAGGACTTTGGGATCATCAATTCCTTCTTGTTGTTTCTGAGATGGGTCATCACCAGTATTAAGTGTGGTTCCCGTGGTATCTTGTATGGTAACCCCTCCGGTGCCGTTTGATGTGCCAGTGGCAGAAGTTGAAACAGTAGGTGCACCTGTAGAATGTAGAGGAGTAGGCGCGTTAAGCGTAGACATGTCCGGATCATTTGAACTTAATAGTTCGTGATAATTTGTTCCTCCGCTTCTTGAGGCGGGAGTAAGGATATTAGGTGGAGGGGCAGGCGTAGTCATGGTTTGCGGTTTTTTTTAAAAATTTTTATTTTGGAAAAAATATTTTTTAACAAAAAAGTTTTTAGGCTTATCGGCGCTTTCTCTTTGGGGCGGCCGATTTCTTTGGAGGAGAACGTCTCTTTCTTCGAGGAGCTTTTCTCATTCCGCTATGTTGTGGACCAGCAGAAGGTGCAGAGCCTCCGAGATGAACACCGATGTCAGACAGAGACTTCAAGGCAGCCGGATTGGAAGAGATGGCATCAGACATCAATCTCTTAATCAAGTTGGAATGAGCCGCATAGATCATCATGTTGCGATCTTCAGCAGTTCTGTGTCGATGGACTCGATTGTAGTATCTGGAAAGCTCGTTGTAAATATTTCCAAACTCAGCATTGGCTGTAGGGTTGGAAAAACTTGTAAGAGACTGCTGGAGTTGATTGATCTGACCTAAAGGGTTTTGTGCAGCTGCTACACCGTATTGGATTCTCTGGTTAAGGCTGTTGACCATAAAGGAGGTCTCTCGTCCAAGCGCGTTGCTGGGGTCAACGGCTGGAGAAACTGCGGTTCCGAGACCTGGCTGCCCGAGAGCGACAGAAGTGCTTGTTCCGTCAAAAGCTCCAAGACCAGATGTATTAAAGCCTACTGTAGTCATTTTTGCGCGTTAATGTTTGCTTGTGGTAACTAGGTTTTTTTAGTTTTTATTTTTTTTTAAATTTCAACAAGAAAAAAATTATCCGGCAGGGACAGGTGGTCTAAGATTGATTCGATAATGACCAAACTCTGATCTAGGTGGGGCCTTGGAAAGACTGACTGCATTTTCTCTGTCTACGTTCCTGTTGATTTTCATAAATTTGTGCTCGCTGATTGGCATGTTCTTAATCATCCAGTCATTGAGTTCCTTAGCATTCTTTAGTCCTGTAGGATAAGCCGCAACCCATCGCTCCCAAATGTACTCAACGTCAGTAATCATGTCAAGAGCAAAGACGTATCCCATAGAAGCAGTAACGTAAAAGTTTCTAGGGATACGGGTGATGGCTTGCGTAGAGCATATTACGTCAATTCCGAACTGACGGTAAGTAGAAACTAATTTCATCCAAACAGCGGCGTTCCAATTGATTGACCCCAAGGCATCATCGATCACAAGTAAAACTCTACCTTCCCCTCTTCTGGGTACATGACCCAACTTCAAACTCACGTAACGTTGTACCTCGATAAGCTTTTCTACAACGGCCGCATAGTTGGCGCCGCCCTTTCCGGGGTCACCATGTATGACACTCTGGGGTTCGATAAATCCAAAATCTCCGTTATGTTTGGTTGGGGATAAAATTGTAATGTGATCCCACTTACCATCCAACATTCCTGCGATAATCATAGAGGCAATTAAGTGGGACTTCCCTCTTTTGGGCCCACCAATCAATAAGGAAAAATCACACTCCATACGGTCATCTTTGGCCGTGAGTTGTTGGTTGTTATTGTCTCCTAGTTTTTGTTTTAATTCAAGTTTAGCCTTTTTAGTAGGCACGGACATTTTTACTTTTTTTAAAAAAATTTTTTTAAAAAAGAAAAAAAACCAATTTGTTGTAGTAAAAAAACTGTGTAAAAGAAACTTTTTTCGATGTCTCTTGGAGGATTTGAAGCACCAACATTAATTAATGCGATGGTAGTGTCCGCTATGGACTACGGTGTCCACCAGCTCAGAAATACCGGAAACGGGCTTACAAGCATTCTCGGTTTTTCCATGGAATCGCGTTCTTTCAGTGCCTTGTTGCAGGGTATGCTTGCCTTTTTTGGCCCACAAATCAAAAAAGGTATCGAATACTTTATTCCTTTGAACGCAAGAAGTGCTGCTGTTGAACAAGCATTAACCGGACCTTTAGGTCACGGAGTAATTACCTTCGGATTAGGAGCTGCCGAAGTTTCACCAATGTTGCAAGGAATCTGGCCAATTAACCGTAGTGACGTTATCAATTACGGCGATGCTCTTGAAAACTCTATCCAGTCTGTTGGAGTGCAGTCTATCGGTCTGCAAGTTACAAGAGTCATGTATCCTGCCATCTTAGGAAGACCTGTTCCACCTGAACTTTCTTAAAATAAAAAAATTTAAATTTTACCGAAAAATGGCAGAGTATGTAGTAGTAAGAAAGGCCAGTTTTAGGTTCTGGCTAGTTTTAGGGGTTTGCAGCGTTGCCTGCTTCCTCGCCACGTGTGTAACTATTGTAGCATTAATTCTTGACTGGGAGAGAGCCATGATGGTGACTCTCGCGTTTGGAGTGTACAGTACCTCGATTGCAGCAGCGGTTTCGATTGATCCAGAGGACGCAGTAAAAGAATTTAAAAAGGCAGTGGCTTCCGAAACCGAATCAAAAGAACTTAAAGAAAAAGAACTTTTACGCCGGCAAAAATTTTTAGAAAAATGGCACGAAAATTTAGGAAAATTAAAAAAAACCGTAGATTTAAAAGTATCCTCTTCAGGGTCGAGTCCCGATTTGGGAAACTCGCCCGACACAAGTCTAACGACTCAGGCCGCCATCAAAATCGGTACGGCCGTGATCAACTCGTTACCTAAAGACACGATTAAAGTCTCTGAGGAAACTATTGAAATGCCTAGAGATGATGAAGAATAATAAAGAGTTTTTTATTTTCCTAATCTTAATTTTAATTGTTCTTTTGTTTCTTGCGGTAATTTTTCGATATATTCCAAGTCTCGTTGTCTCATTCTCCGTAAAGTGAGAGTAGCAAGGGCTTGGAATTCTGCAACTTGGATTATCCGCTTCAATTCCTCGAGTACAGGTGTTCTTTTTTCGGGCAAGGCGTTGTACCATGCGTTGAATATCATACGGTAAAAGTAATTTCGAGTAAGAGTGTAGGCTTGGTCCATTTTTTTAAAAAGTTAGGTTTTTGAAAGTTTTAAAATTTTTATTGTAAGCTTTTGTCAACAATCATAGGATGAATTGCACCATGAACCACCGTAAAGGCGCCAAGTCCTTCGTAGCCGTTTATTGCGTAGGCTGCCACGCCACCTGAGAGTCCGTCAGCAGGGAGAAAAGTAGGCAAGGTTTGACGGTCGAATCGTTTGATTGGATTATCTGTAGAGCCATTATCGATGAGATTGTGAACGGCTTGATGTGCGATAGTTACGCCAGCCGCGTTAACAAATTTATCGCCCATCGATCCCTGGCTAACAATAAATTGCGTGCCAAAGATAAGTAAACCGTCAAGTGACAGCAAACCGGCCGTAGAGTTTTCAACAATCGCGTTCGCCCCACGAACAGAGGCCAAATCAGAAGGAGTAGTCATTTTATTTTTCGATAATTTTTTGAAATTGACAAAGAGTAATTATTCTAAAAGTCCACTTAAACCAGCGAGAGAGAAAATCGGCAAGTGGATCGCCTCGTGTAGGATGCTTTCCGGCACATTCAACTAGTCCTATAAGAAAGCTTGCACCCGTCATAAACATATAATCTATCCAAAAAGTATCGACCATTTGATGTTAGAATTTTTTGAAATTTTTTATTTTTTCTTTGGTAATTTTAATAAAACGGATTTTGGTGGACGTAACGACGAACAGCTAACCTTAACATTGTATCGGTTACCATTACATCTGCCTAAGGCCTCACGGATTTTTTTCGCGTCTCTTTCTTTCATATCCTCGTAAGTGCCTGATTCCTTTACGACTTTTCCAAGAATTTGCGAGATAATAACTTCCGGATCATTCGTGCTTGTTGTTTTCGAATTCGATGGTTTTTCAATAGAGGCACTTGCCATTCCGTCATCATCTGGCTGACCGCACTTTGAAAGAAGCCAAGGTTGCTCTCCCTTAGGAATAACTTCTCTAAGTGCCTTTGCTCGTTTAAATACTTCTTCCATGAGCGCATTTTTTGGTGTTCGACCTGTAGAAGATATTTTTACAATCTCAACCAAAACAGCAGCGAGTTCTTTTCCCTTTGACAAACAGGCAATCATATCCTTTTCGTCGGGTAGGCCACCCTTTACTGGCAACTTGCCTGCGTTTTGAGGATCAGAGGGGGACTTTCTCTTGGATGGTTTTTTTGGCTGGTTGTTGTCATCCAAAGAAGGTGGGGGTGCCTTAGGAACGGCAGATGTAAGTAAAGAGGCTCTAGGTTCAGATGACCTAATGACGGGTCTTCTTGATGGAGCAATCGATCTCTTAAACAAAACTCGTGGGCGAAATCTTTTTGTAGCAACTTGGGCAGGGCGTTGTGTCGTAGGAAGTACTGGAGGTGGTTGAGGCGGGTTTAAAGAGGCCATTCTCTCTCTAACCATTCTCTCTACCATCAAAGAAACATCGTCTTTGCTTAAAGGAGCAGGAGCATCGATAACTTGTTGTACGCTTTTTTGTAAAGTATCCACGGCACCTGTTTGCTGTAAAAGCGGTGCCAAAGCTGTTTGGATCATCGATTGGATCTGCTGGCTTGAGGCACGTTCTGGCGGGATCAAGGCTTTGAGGCCTTTGACCTGTTGGTCGAATTGTTGGATGACTTGAGTCAATTGATCTTTGTGGTTCTGTTCCATTCGTAGCATCAACTCGTTTGTCTTGGTCTGGAGAGTACCCACGGCATTTTTTACTTCAGTAATGTCTTCTACTTGAACCGTCTGACCCTGGGTGATACGGTTATCCAAAAAATTTGCCACATTTAACAAGTAATTCTGATTGTTGTTTACGTCAGTAATGGCGTTATTAGTCTGGAAGGCAATCTGGGCTACCCCGGTTAAAGCTTGTCCAAAGGTAGACTCAAATTCTGTTTGTCTAGCTACCAATTCTCTACTTAAGACTTGATTGTTATCCTGGATGTATTGGACAATTTGGTTACCAGCAGAGACAATCATTTGCTTGTTTTGTTCATCCGCTGCAGTCAATCGTTGCTGTAACTCTGTCAAAATAGAGGCACCAAACTGATTCATGTAGTCCGTAAAGGATGGAAATACTTGATTGTTCACGAAGGCATTGTAGTAATTTTGGATAGTGGCAAGATCTTTGACAGGGGTTTCGTTTGGAAAAAGTGCCTGAGTTGTCTCTGCCACAGAAATCATTTCTCTTCCAGGGCTTTCGATCAACTGTAAATATTTTTCTCTTTCTTCTGGGCTACTTTCTGCCGTAGGGGCCTTGATAAGCATAGGCGGGGTAATTGCGATGTCGTCTCCTTGTCTTACCGTCTGAACTTCGAGAGCAGTATTGAAAGGCACAATGGCTTTACCTTCGTAAGGGACAACCTGTAAATCTTTCAAATCTCGACGTACGATAGTAGAGACGGCATTAGTAGTATTTGTAGCAGTGTCAGGATCTTGATCGATCAGAGCTAATTGAGGCCCTTTCGTCTGTGCGTCCTTGAGGTTGATGCGGTAAGAAGGCACCAAAATATTTCCGTCGGGAGTCTGAAAAAATTTGGGGCTAGTGTACGACATGCTGTTGTTATTCATTGCAACCTTTAAGGCACTCTTGTTTGGGTCTACTGGATTTTTTCCTACTCGGGTAGTCGTAATCGAAACAATTTCAACAGAGTTAAGCCTTGCTAACTCTTCTCTTGTAAGGGAATCGGTTACGTCCTCTACTCTAACTTCGTTAGTAGTGTTGGAAGCCTGGTTATCGACAGAAACAATTTCCATGTACTTGTCCTCTTGTTTAGGCACAATAGTCTTAGTCATATTTTCACTAGACTGAACTTCCATCTTATCCGGTTTTTCGGTTGTCGTACCAGTAATCGCCGTACTTGTGGGCTTAGGTTTCGGAACAGGCTTGCTTGCTTTGGGTTTTGATGGTTTACTTGGCCTAGTGGCTGTAGGCTTAGAAGCCGTCGGTTTTTTCGAAGGAGCATCACCTTTTGGGATAGACTTAAGCTTTTGCTTTGTAGCACTCACAGACTCCTTGAGTGTGGTCGGCTTAAGTGAGGGAGCCTTAGCCGATGGGGGTCTTAACATAGACGACATTTTAGATTTAAAAATTTTTTAAAAAATTTTAAAAACCTAAATGCCAGAAACAACCGAAGCGCCGAAACAAAACGGACCTACCATGGTCCAGACTCTCTTTATGATTACCTTTTGCCTTGTCGTGGCCTTTTTATTTTTTTTCGATGGAGTAGAGGATGCCGTCGATGAAAAAAACTGGGAAGAATTAAAAAGACTGGTTGATTTTTACGAGGGATACGGTTTTGTTTTTACTTCGACTTTACTCGCGATCGTTATGTCAATCACTTGTTGTGTTTACATCAAACGAAGTCTTTTTTTTGAACAAGTAAAATTTGCTGCAATTTATTATATGGCACCAAAAAAAAGTGTAGAAGAACAAAAAGAAAAGGTAGACAAAAATTTAGAAGAAGAGTATAAAGATCTTTAATAAATCGTGCAACCGTTTCCTCCTTGTTGTCTGTTTTGTTCTTGTTGTGCCCTTTTCTGGGCGAAGGGGTCATTAGATTGTTGAGGTCCCTGGGGTATCTGAGGAACTGCGCCAAAATTCTGTACAGAATTTTGAGCAAAACCTTGTTGAGCCTGAGGTGCTTGAAACGGAGAGATAGTTGGAGGTGGCAAACCCATTTGAGCCAAGGCAGCATTAAACTGTTGATCGTTCAAGTTGCCTGGGTCGATCGGCTCCATGCTACCTCGGTGATCTGAAACTGGTACAGTGTAAACTTTACCTGTTGCTCGACTGGTTGCTTTTGTCTGGGGGATTTTGAAGGCAGTAGATTCATCTTGTATGTTAATACGGCTCTGAGGCTGAGCCTGCCGTGCGGCTCTTTTTGGTGGTTTGACTTCCTCTTGATCGGCTTGGCCTTGGGACCTAAGTACTCTCGCTGATTGAGGCTTGGCAACTCTTTTTTTTCTCGTTGATTGAGGCTTGATTGGTTGTTCTTCTTCTTCGGATGAGGTGTACTCATCGAAATCGCCGTGCTCACTTTGAAGTTTTGACATTTGTTTTTTTTGAAATAATTTTTTATTTTTTTTAAAAATCCGTCTCCTCCTCTGAAGTAATTACGTAATCATCAAACTCTTCTAGGTTAAGATGGCTGTAAAATTTTTGGATTTTTTCGACAAGGCGGCCAGCTTCAATTTGGATTTCCGTCACGAGCTCTTCTCCTTTTTCGTCAAGGTTGACACAAACCGGGGGTTTTTTGTTAACAATCGTGAAGCTTCTTTGAAGGACGTACTTTTCATATTCTTTAAGATATGTTCTTAATTCCGACATGGTTTGTCGTTCAATTTTTATTGAAATTTTTTTTAAAATTTGAGGTTGACGGCTTCACTCGAGGAACCATCACCGGCGGTGTCTTCAGACTCTGAGTATTGGAAAAGCTTGTTTTCAAGAATGGCTTGAGACAAAAAGTTTTCAACATCCTTTTGGACTCGGACGATGTCCTTCTTGAGTGGCTTGGGGGCATGAACTTGCAAGTACTCAGTCATTTCTTTGAGTTGGTATCGGTTAGTTTCTTTCACCTTGTAGCCTTTGATTCTTCCGAGCTCAACTCCCTTTTTCCAGAGACCTTGGACATGTCCGCCGACAGAAGTGGTCGGATCGATAGCAGTGTCACGTGCAGCGGCCATAGTCATGTTCTTTTTCAAAGTTTTCATCGAGGCTCCCTTTTTCACAAGTGAAATCACGGACTCATTTCTTTCGGAAAGGGTTCCCACACGGCGCTCGGCAGCTGGTTTCTTGATTGCTCTCTTTGGCTTCAAAACAATGTCCTCGTCAGCCAAGGCAACTCTAGCTTTAGGTTGAGGCTTTGGAGGTGGGATAATGATGACATCATCTTTTTTCTCCTCGACGACAACGGCAGTAGTAGGGGCCGTCGGTTCGAGTACTTTGCAAGAATCGCCACTGGCCATGTAACAAGAGTAATGGATTTTCTTGTTACAATTCTTGCAGTCCACGGGTTGGGGATCATTGATGACTTGTCCGTTGCAGAGGCAGCAAAAAACCGGGTTGCTCAACTCAAGCAAGGCTTCAGCGATTGGGTCGTTTGGATTTACGAGATTTTCTTTGTTAGAGTCTTCGGGGATGAGGACTTCTTCGCAACGGATCGAGGAAGGCATGGGAGAGGCGGCTTTCTTGGGACTTGATGGCTGAGGGTTAGGAAAGGATTGAATTGGAGCGTAAACGAAGTCCTCTTCGTGAATTGAGATAGGGCTGGATGGTTGGCTTTCTTCGAGCTGAAAAGGCTTGACGGGAGAGGGGCTTCTTTCAGGTTCGATTGGAGGTGGCGGAGGAGAGGATTGATTTTGTTGAACTTCAGATTCCGGAGAAGTTTCAACTCTGGATTTTTTGGAAGATTTTTTGGTAGGTCGTCCACGTGGCATCTGAAAAAATAAAAAAAATAAAAAAGTTAGGGGGTTAGAAAGGTTAAAAAAAGTTTGAAGTAAAAAGTTTAAAAAATAATTTTTTAAAAGTAAATTTTTACTTTTTTCTTTCGGCTCC